>OKYI01000616.1_pt1 | contig 6852 bp, 5 predicted proteins | sample 1609071 | NCBI WGS metagenome assembly OKYI01 (sample SAMN02675048, study PRJEB24791) | human gut metagenome, SKBSTL034 | isolation source: stool | host: Homo sapiens | place: USA | reverse complement strand
CGATGTCTTCTTTACCGAGGTCAAGGGCAATTTCCGCAAAATCTACACCGTTTCCATCACGGACTACACGGGCTCCATCAATCTGAAAGTCCGTGCACAGGAGGGGGAGGACTGCTCCAAATGGGAGAGCATCCCCAAAGGGACGACGGTCATCGTCAAGGGCGACTGCACTTACGACAAATACGAGCACGACTACATCGTGTATCCCTACGATGTGCTGTTTGTGGAGCGGAAAAAGCGGGAGGATACCGCACCGGTCAAGCGGGTGGAGCTGCATCTGCATACCAAGCTGTCCAGCATGGACGCCTTCTGCGACCCCGGCGGCATCGTCAAGCTGGCCCATCGGATGGGCCACCCGGCCATCGCCATCACTGACCACGGCGTCTGTCAGGGCTACCCCGAGGCCATGCTGGCGGCGGACGCCATCCACAAGACCGACCCGGACTTCAAGCTCATCTACGGCTGTGAGGCCTACTTCGTCGATGACATGATCCCCTGCGTCTACGGCGTGAAGGACGAGCCGCTGAACGGCGAGTTCTGCGTCTTCGACACCGAGACGACGGGCCTCGACCCGGGCGTGGAGTACCTGACCGAGATCGGCGCAGTCATCGTGCGGGACGGCGAGGTGGTGGAGGAATTCGACACCTTCGTCAAACCCGGCAAGCCCATCACGCCCAAGATCACGGAGCTGACCGGCATCACCAACGAGATGGTGGCCAATGCCCCCGGCGAGGCCGAGGCGCTTGAAGCCTTCCTCAAATTCGTGGATGGCCGCATCCTCGTGGCCCACAACGCCCACTCCTTCGACATCCGGTTCCTCCGCGCTGCCGCCAAGCGGAGCGGCATCGAGTTCGAACCGACTTATATCGACACCCTGACCATGGCGCAGGCTATGTACCCCGGCCTCCACAACTACAAGCAGGGGACTATCAACAAGCATCTGGAGCTGCCCGCCTACGAAGCCCATCGCGCCTGCGAGGACTCTGCCGCGCTGGGCCGCATCTTCTGCGTCATGCTCAAGGATCTGGAGGAAAAGCAGGTCACGGCCGTCAGCGGCATCAACACCGGACTCGGCGGCAACCGCGAGGTGCTGAAAAAGAAGTATTACCACCTCATCATCCTCGTGCGCAACCAGATGGGCCTGAAGAACCTCTACAAGATCGTCAGCGAGGCCCATGTCAACTACTTCTTCAAGAAGCCCCGCGTGCCCCGCAGCCTCCTCAACAAGTACCGCGACGGCCTGATTTTGACCTCGGCCTGCGAGGCGGGCGAGCTGTACCGCGCCATCGTGGAGGGCCGCTCCTACGAGGAGCTGAAGAAGATCGCCTCCTATTACGATGTACTGGAAGTCCAGCCGCTGGGCAACAACGCCTATATGGTGCGGGACGGCAAGGTGGAGAGCGAAGAGGTCATCAAGGACTTCAACCGCACCGTCATCCAGCTGGGCGAAGACCTCCATAAGCCCGTCATCGCCACCGGCGACGTCCACTTCACCGAGCCGGAGGACGCCATCTACCGCTCTGTTTTACAGGCGGGCAACGGCTTCAAGGACGCGGACAATCAGCCGCCTCTGTTCTACCGCACGACGGAGGATATGCTGGACCAGTTCCGCTATCTGCCCAAGGAGAAGGCCTACGAGATCGTCGTGACCAACCCCCGCAAGATCGCGGCCAGCATCGACGGCAGCGTCCGCGCCATCCCGCGCGGCACCTATCCGCCCAGCATCGAGGGCGCAGAGCAGCAGCTCCGGGACGCCACATGGGCGCACGCCAAGCGGGATTACGGCGACCCGCTGCCCGAGATCGTGGAAAAGCGGCTGCAAAAAGAGCTGGACTCCATCTGCGGCCACGGCTACGCTGTCCTGTACGTCATCGCGGTCAAGCTGGTGGCCTACTCCAACGCGGGCGGCTATCAGGTGGGCAGCCGCGGCTCGGTCGGCTCGTCGGCTGTGGCCCACTTCTCCGGCATCTCGGAGGTCAACAGTCTGCCGCCCCATTACCGCTGCCCCAAGTGCAGGCACAGCGAGTTCATCACCGACGGCAGCGTGGAGGACGGCTTCGACCTGCCCGACAAGAACTGCCCCGCGTGCGGCACCCGGATGCTGGTGGACGGCCACGACATCCCCTTCGAGACCTTCCTCGGCTTCTACGGCGACAAGGAGCCGGATATTGACCTGAATTTCTCGGGCGAATATCAGTCCAACGTCCACCGCTACACCGAGGAACTGTTCGGCAAGGCCAACGTCTTCAAGGCGGGCACGGTCTCCGGCATTCAGGACAAAACAGCCTATGGCTACGTCAAAAAATATCTGGATGAGCGGGGGAGAACGGTCAACCACGCCGAGGAGAACCGCCTGACGCTGGGCTGCACCGGCGTCAAGCGCACCACCGGCCAGCACCCCGGCGGCATGGTCGTCGTGCCCGACACCTACGAGATCTACGACTTCTGCCCCATCCAGCACCCGGCGGATGATGTGGCGGGCGGCCTGCTGACCACCCACTTCGAGTTCAAGTATCTGCACGACACCCTGCTCAAGCTGGATGAGTTGGGCCACGATATGCCCACCTTCTACAAGTATTTCGAGGAATATACCGGCATCCCGGTGGACAGCATCCCCATGAACGACCCCAAGGTCTACAGCCTGCTCACCAGCCCGGAGGAGCTGGGCGTCACGCCGGAGCAGATCGACAGCCAGACCGGCACCTTCGGCATCCCCGAGATGGGCACGAACTTCGTGCGCGGGATGCTTGTGGAGGCCCGGCCCAAGAATTTCTCCGAGCTGATCCAGATCTCGGGCCTGTCTCACGGCACCGACGTCTGGACGGGCAACGCCGATGAACTCATCCGCAGCGGCACCTGCACCATCGCGGAGGTCATCGGCTGCCGCGACAGCATCATGCTCTACCTGCTGCGCAAGGGCCTCGAGCCGAAGATGGCCTTCGACATCATGGAGGCCGTCCGTAAGGGCAAGGTGGCCAAGGGCGGCTTTGCGCCCGGCTGGGAGGAGGCCATGCGGGAGCACGAGGTGCCGGACTGGTACATCGAGAGCTGCCGCAAGATCAAGTATATGTTCCCGAAAGCCCATGCCGTGGCCTACCTGATGTCGGCCATCCGTCTCATGTGGTTCAAGCTCTACCATCCGCAGGCGTTCTATGCGGTCTATTTCACTGTCCGCGGCGACGACATCGACTACGAAGCCGCCGTGGGCGGTGCGGCGGTGGCCCGCGCCCACATGAACGAGGTCAAGCGCCGCCTGAAGGAGGAGAAAAACGCCAAGGACGAGGACGTCCTCGTCTCGCTCCAGCTGGTCAACGAGATGCTGGTGCGGGGCTACGAGTTCCTGCCCATCGAGCTGGGCAAGAGCCGCGGCTCGAAGTATGTGGTGGAGGATGGCAAGGTGCGCCTGCCCTTCTGCTCCCTGAAGGGTCTGGGCGGTGCCGCCGCCGATGCGCTGGAAAATGTGACCATCCACGGCGAAGAATACCTCTCCATCGAGGAGCTGCAGCAGGCCTCCGGCGTCGGCAGCAGCATCATCGACCGCCTGCGTCAGGTGGGCGCTCTGGGCGACCTGCCCGAGAGCAGTCAGGTGAGCTTCTTCTAAAAAGATGTTGACACCATATGCGACACCATATATAATGGAAATAGGAGAATCAGGATGTCAAAATGGGATAAACTGTTGGCAAGGATATGCTCTTTGAGCAAAGACCTCCGGTTCGACGAACTGCGCAGGGTCTTGGAAAGCTATGGCTATGAGATGAGCGCACCCCGGAGCGGCAGCAGCCATTACACCTTCCGCAAGGCAGGCTGCTATCCTATTACGATCCCGAAGCATGAACCGATCAAGAAAGTCTATGTCGAAATGGTGAGACAGATCGTAGAGAGCGAGGCGAAGAACGATGAAGACGCTGAATGATTATCTGGCGCTGTCCTATCGGATGGAAATCGTCAAGGACAGTGACGAGGGCGGTTTTGTGGCTTCTTATCCGGACCTCCCGGGCTGCATCACCTGCGGAGAGACGGAGGAAGAGGCGCTGAAAAACGCTTTGGACGCCAAAAAGGCATGGCTGGAGGCAGCGCTGGAAGAGAACATTGAAATTCCTGAGCCGGACAGTCTGGAGGCGTACTCCGGGCAGTTCAAGCTGCGCCTGCCCCGAAGCCTGCACCGCGCTCTCGCAGAGCATTCGCAGCGGGAGGGCATCAGCATGAACCAGTACTGCGTGTACCTTCTGGCGAAGAATGACGCCCTTCACGCCGGGTAAAAATCAGTATAACTAAAAAAACGACCTCTGCGACCGGATGACCGGAAGCAGAGGTCGTTTTGTGTTGCGGGTATTGCTTTGAACAGGGGAGAGGCTTACTCCACGCTGATCATATAATAGTAAACGGGCTGGCCGCCGCGGATGTGGCTGACCTCCACGTGATTGGGGCACTTTGCCTTTACGATCTCGGTGACCTTCTCGGCATCCTCATCGCTGACGTCGCAGCCGGAGATGATGGTGACAAAGCTGGAATCCTTCTTGCACATGCTGCGTGCCAGACGATAGGTGGCCTTGGTGATGTCGTTGGAGGTGGAGACGATCTTGCCGTTCTCCAGCGCCATGATCTCGCCCTTCCGGATGCGCTTACCGTCGTACTCGCTGTCGCGGGCGGCGTAGGTGATGAGGCCGGTGGATACCTTGTCGGCGGCGGACATCATGTTGATGGTGTTGGCCTCGACGGTGGCGGAGGGGTCAAAGTTCAGCAGAGCCGTGATGCCCATGGGGACGGTGCGGGTGGGCAGGACGACCACCTGACGGTCGGCCAGCTTCTGGGCCTGCTCAGCAGCCATGATGATGTTCTTGTTGTTGGGCAGGACGAAGACGGTCTTGGCCGGGACGCTCTGGATGGCGGCAAGGATGTCCTCGGTGGCGGGGTTCATGGTCTGACCGCCGGAGACGACCGCGTCAGCGGACAGGTCGGTAAAGACGGCCTTCAGGCCCTCGCCGGCGGCGACAGCGACAAAGCCGTAGTCGCGGCTGGGGTCAACGGCAGCGTAGATGAACTCGCTGGCCGGGTCGGGCTTCTTCTCGGCAGAAGCCTGCTTCTCGAGGCTCTTGCCCTGCTTCTGGCGGGCAAGGAACTGCTCGTGCATATTCTCGATCTTGAAGTTGGTGAGGTAGCCGTACTTGATGGCCTCGCTCAGGATCTTGCCGGGGTCGGCGGTGTGGACATGGAGGTTGATGACGTCATCGTCCTCGATGCAGACCACGCTGTCGCCGTTGGATTCGGCGAAGGCACGCATCTTTGCAGCGCTTGCGCCCTCGTTCTTGTTGATGAGGAACTGGGTGCAGTAGCCGTTCTTGATGTCCTCGACCTTCATCAGGTCATCGGTAAAGACGCCCTTGCCTGCGTTCGCGGTGGAGAGCTTGGCCTTGTTGGGGGCAGCCTCGCCGCCGGCCACGATGTCCTCCCCGTGGAAGACCTTGCCCATGCCCTCAAAGATGATCATGATGCCCTGACCGCCGGCATCCACAACGCCGGCTTTTTTCAGCACGGGCAGCAGGTTGGGGGTGTCCTCCAGAGCCTTCTGGCCCGCAGCGAGGACGACGTCCCACAGCTCGGCCACATCCTCCTTGCCGCAGGCGGCAGCTTCCTCCGAAGCCACGCGGGCCACGGTCAGGATGGTGCCCTCGGTGGGCTTCATGACGGCCTTGTAAGCGCCCTCGACGCCCTTCTTGAGCGCAGAGACGATGTCGGCGGCGTCGGCCTCTTTCTTGCCCTCCAGAGCTTTGGAGAAGCCGCGGAACAGCAGGCTGGTGATGACGCCGGAGTTGCCGCGGGCGCCGCGCAGCATGGCGGAGGCGGCGGTCTTTGCGGCCTCGCCCACGGTGCAGCTGTCGTCCATGGCCTGCAGCTCACGGACGGCTGCGCCGACGGTCATGCCCATGTTGGTGCCGGTGTCGCCATCGGGGACAGGGAAGACATTCAGCTCGTCCACGCGGGAGCGCTGATTGTTGATGTTGTTTGCGCCGGAAATGATGGCGTCGCGCAGGATCTTACCAGAAATCATTGCTTTTTACTCCTTATATCTTCCCGGTATCCCCCGGGCGGGCTTTGTCTCGTCAGGCAACCACGTCATCGACCGATACGACCACGCGGGCGACCTTCAGGCCGGTGGCCTGCTCAACCTCGTCCTTCACGCGGTGCGAGATGGCACGCGCGGCGGTGGAGATGTTCAGCCCGTAGCTGACGGCAATGTGCAGCTCGATCACGAGACGGCCCTCTTCCTGTGTGACACGGACGCCCTTGGCCGAGTCGTCCACGCCGCGCACGGCGCAGCGGACGCGGTCGGTCAGATCACGGGGGGCCATTGCGGCCACGCCGTAGCATTGTTTGGTTGCTTCGCCCACGAGCGTGGAAAAATACTCGGCTGAGAAGCTGACATCTCCCAGCGGAAAACGGGAAGTGATCATAGTCGCTCTGCTCCTTTTATTCATAATTGTACCCCTGTCCGCACGGCGGCGGGGCGGCGCGCAGGCCCAAAGGGCGGCGTACCGCTCTTATTATACAACTTTCTTTGGAAGCTGTACAGCACATAATTGCAGATGCAAAGGGGAAAAGTCTGGCACGGATCGCCGGCTTCGGCCTGTTTCGACACCGCGAGCCGGTATACTGGAAGACAGACGAAGCCGCCAAGGGCCGCATTCCTAGTGTTAGTATAGCACAAAATCCTTCGCTGTGCATCCATTTCGTGAATATTTATCCGACGAAACAAAAGGTGATTGTGAATAAAATATAAAACATGGCGCAGACATCTTTATCTTACTATGAAAAAGTGCTAAAATCTAAAGTGGAAAGAGTAGATCGGAAGAG
>OKYI01000583.1_pt1 | contig 7246 bp, 5 predicted proteins | sample 1609071 | NCBI WGS metagenome assembly OKYI01 (sample SAMN02675048, study PRJEB24791) | human gut metagenome, SKBSTL034 | isolation source: stool | host: Homo sapiens | place: USA | reverse complement strand
GCAGTATTTTGTGGGAAAGCACGATTTCCTCGCCCTCTGCGCCTCGGGCAGCTCGGCCGCGGCTCACGGCGACACCGTGCGCACCATCACGGCCTGTGAGGTCGAGCGCCGGGGCGACGACATCGACATCACGGTGACGGCAGACGGCTACCTCTACAACATGGTGCGCATCCTCGCGGGCACCCTCTGCGAGGCGGGCGCAGGCCGTCTTGCGCCCGAGGCGGTGCCGGGCATCCTCGCCAGCTGCGACCGGAAAAACGCCGGCCCGACGCTGGCGGCAAAGGGGCTTTTCCTCAAGAGCGTGGACTACGATTAACACAAACACGACCGGTGCTCCCGGAGGGGGAATGCCCCCTTTGGGAGCACTGTCGTTGCAGGAAGGGGACAGGAACGTATGAGAAAGAAGCATCGAGACTTCCGGCCCGCGTCGGACGAGCCGCTTTCGGAGGGCCGGGTCGAGTACCTCGAGCAGGCCCGCGCCCGGGTGCGGAACCGGCGCATCCGGCGCACCGCGCTCATCGTCGCGGCGCTGACACTGGTGGTTCTGTTCGCCACCGGCTTTGTGGGCAGCTCGGTGGCAATGGCCAAGGACTGGGCCGACACGGCCCGCATCCTGCTCTTTCCGGGGACGGGCTGGCCCCAGCAGACCGGCGTCATGGAGGTGGAGCAGCTTGCCGCCCTGAACGGAAGCTTTGTGGAGCTGGGCGAAGAGGGGTGCGTGGTCTGGTCCCGCACCGGCACCCGCCTCAACGCCATCCAGAGCGGCTACGCCCGGCCAGCGCTGGCGGCGGGCAAGAACCGCTTCGTGCTCTACAACCGCTCGGGCAATGAGCTGCGGGTGGAGAGCCGCACCCAGAACCTCTACACCAAGACGATGGAGAACAGCATCACCCTCTGCGCGATGGCCGACAACGGCACGCTGGCCGTCGTCACCGAAGACCCCGGCAGCGCCGCCAGACTGCGGATCTACTCCTCCTCGATGGAGGAGCAGCTGAGCTGGAGCCTCACCACCACCGACGGCACGCCGCTGCGGATGGCCTTTTCGCCGGATGGGCGGCGGCTGGCGGTGGCGGCGGTGACGGTCAGCGGCGGGCAGATGGTGACGAATTTCTACATCGTCACGCTGGCGCAGGGCGACCCCGTCCTTGTGGGCAGCGGCAGCGGCGCGGCCCAGTGGCTGAGCTGGCCCAGCGCCCAGAGTGTACTGGCCCTCTGCGACAGCCGCGCCGTCCTCTACAACGCATCGGGCGGCGAAAAAGCTGCCTACGACTTCACCGGCCAGACCCTCCGGGACATCTCGGTGGATGCCTCGGGCAATGCCGCCCTGCTGCTGGCCTCCGGCCAGCTCTGTCAGGCGGTGATGCTGGACCGTGAGCTGAACGTGGAGGGCACAGCGCAGGTGCAGGCGGCCAACCGCATCGTCCGGGCCGGGCAGAGCTTCTATCTGCTCACCGACAGCGGCGTGGAGTGTCTCTCCACCGACGGCACCTCCCAGTGGCAGCAGAGCCTTTCCGCCCGGCCGCAGGGCCTGCTGGCCGACCGAAAGCAGCTGCTGGTCTTCTGCGGCAACACCGTGCAGGTGCTGACTCCTCCCGAGGCGGAGACCAGTGCCTCGGGCAATCCATGATAGAATAAGGAAAATAAGGTATGTTCAAGAATCCGTCATTTCTTTTTGATATAGTATGTACCGTGGTCTGGCTGCTGCTGGCCGTGCGCTACGCCCGCAAGGGCTTCCTCGCAGCCAGCGTCCAGCTGGGTGGGAACGTCTTCAGCCTCGTGGGTGCCCGGGTCTTTTCGGGCTGGGCTGCCGTCGAGGTGTTCCAGCGGTTTCTGGCCGGGAGCTTCCGCACCCAGATCGCCGAGAGCATCTCTGCCGGAGGGGTCGTTGACCTGACCGGCATCGCGGACAAGTACGCGGGCTTTCTGCCCGAGAGCTTCCGCGCCTCCATCGTGGAGGCCTGCGAGCGCTCCATCTCAGCCGTGCTCAGCGACAACGCCGTGGTGCTGGCGGACGTCATCGTCCAGAAGGTGCTGGCCCCGCTGCTGACGCCGGTCATCTCGGTGGTGCTCTTTTTCGTGACCTTTGCCCTGCTGCGGATGCTGGTGAGTATGCTGGTCACTGTGCTGGGCCTCGTCAACCGGCTGCCGGTCATCGGCACCGTCAACCGCTGGCTGGGCTGGCTCACCGGCTGCATCGCCAGCACGATGGACATCTACCTTGTGCTGTGCGTGGTGTGGGCCATCATCGTCATCACGGGCGGCAATCTGACCGTCCTGAACGACACGGTCATGAGCAGCAGCCTTTACTATAAAGCATTCAATCTGTTCAACCCCTTCCTGTAAAGGGGAGCTTAGGAGGAACCTATATGGTCTGCAATCGCTGTCAGAAACGTCCGGCCATCATCTTCGTCCAGCGGATGGAGAACGGCCAGATGAAAAATGAAGGCTTTTGCCTGCACTGTGCCCGTGAACTGCACATCAAGCCCGTCGAGGACCTGATGAAGCAGTTCGGGATGTCCGACGAGGACATGGACAACATGGAAAACCGGATGGAGAGCATGATGGACGAGATGGGAGACGCGAACCCCCTCTCCCTCATGATGAATATGGGCCAGCCGACGGAGGGCGAGGAGAGCGAGGGAGATGACGACCTCGTGCCCGGCTCCAGCGCGACCTTCCCGCTGGGCGTCAAGGCGGAGGGCGAAGCCGGAAACGGCAAAAAGGCCCAGAAAAACGGCAAGAAGCCGCCTCGCCGCAAATTCCTCGATACCTATTGTGAGAATCTGACCCGCAAGGCCCGGGAGGGCAGGCTGGACGACATCGTGGGCCGCGACCGCGAAATCTACCGCACGATTCAGATTCTGAGCCGCCGCCAGAAGAACAACCCCTGCCTCATCGGCGAGGCGGGCGTCGGCAAGACGGCCATCGCTGAGGGAATCGCGGAGCGGATCGCCAAGGGCGACGTCCCCGTGGGCCTGAAGGACAAGGAAATTTTCCTGCTCGATCTGACCAGCCTCGTGGCCGGCACCCAGTTCCGGGGCCAGTTCGAACAGCGGGTCAAGGGCCTGCTCAGTGAGGTCAAGGCCGCGGGCAACATCATCCTCTTTATTGATGAAATTCATACCATCACCTCGGCGGGTGAGAGCGAGGGCGCGATGAACGCGGGCAACATCCTCAAGCCTGCCCTGTCCAGAGGCGAAATTCAGGTCATCGGCGCCACCACCTTCAACGAGTACCGCAAGTACATTGAAAAGGATCAGGCGCTGGAGCGCCGCTTCCAGCCCGTGCGGGTGGAGGAGCCCAGCGTTGCCGACACGTTGGCCGTGATGAACGGTATCAAGCGCTACTACGAGCAGCACCATCATGTGCAGGTGCCGGCCGATGTGCTCAGCGCCACCGTCACCCTGAGCGAACGGTATATCACCGACCGCTTCCTGCCCGATAAGGCCATCGACCTGCTGGACGAAGCCTGCGCCTGCTGCAATCTGGCCCACCCGGTCATTTCCGAGTATCTGGGGATGCAGAAGGAGCTGGATGCCCTGAAGCAGGAAGAGGCCGAGATGGAGAATGCGGATGTCAATGAGCCCATCGACTACGAGCGTGTGGCAGAGCGCAAGACCCGCATCGCCAAGCTGGAGGCAGAGCTGCCCGCAAAGCAGGCCGCCGCCAGCGAGATCCAGGTGACCATGGACGATGTGGCCAAGGTCATCGAGCTGTGGACCGGCATCCCGGCGGTGAAAATCCGCGAGACCGAGTTCGCGAAGCTGGCAAACCTTGAGAGTGAGCTGAAAAAGAAGATCATCGGGCAGGACGAGGCCGTGCATCTGGTGGCACAGGCCATCAAGCGCAGCCGCGCCGACCTTTCGGGCCGCCGCCGTCCCGCCAGCTTCATCTTTGTGGGCCCCACCGGCGTGGGCAAGACCGAGCTGGTCAAGCAGCTGGCAAATCAGCTGTTCGACGGCCCTGATCCGCTCATCCGTCTGGACATGAGCGAGTATATGGAAAAATACGCGGTGTCCCGCATGATCGGTTCGCCTCCGGGCTATGTGGGCTACGAGGAGGCCGGTCAGCTCACCGAAAAGGTGCGCCGCCGCCCCTACAGCGTCGTCCTCTTCGATGAGATCGAAAAGGCCCACCCCGACGTCATGAACATCCTGCTCCAAATTCTGGACGAGGGCAAGATCAACGATGCACAGGGCCGGACGGTGGATTTCTCCAACACGGTCATCTGCATGACCTCCAACGCCGGCAGCAGCGACAAGACGACCTCCGGCCTCGGCTTCAACAAGAGCGAGGAGCAGCTGAGCGAGGAAAAGACCCGCAAAGCCCTGAGCCAGTTCCTGCGGCCCGAGTTCCTTGGCCGCGTGGATGAGGTCATCGCCTTCAAGCCCCTGAGCCAGCAGACGCTGGAGGGCATCGCGGCCCTCATGCTGGACGAGTACAAGCCCAGCATGGAATCGAAGGGCATCGCCTACCGCTACACCCCGGCGGCGCTGTCCGTCCTCGTGGCCAAGAGTCAGGGCGGCAAGTTCGGTGCCCGCGACCTCCGCCGCGTCATCCGCAAGGCGGTGGAAGATCCTGCCGCCGAGCGCATCATCGACGGCACCCTGAAGGCAGGCGGGAGCCTGACCGTGGACGCCGAGAACGGCGAAGTCGTCCTGAAGTAAAGCACAAACGAAAAGGCACTCCGAAGCGCTTCGGAGTGCCTTTTATAGTACGCGGAAAACTCAGTCGAGGGACACCGGAACTTCGGGCTTGTTGGCGGTGCGGGCGCTGGTGCGGCCCTCGGGGATGATCTCCCCGGCGGCGGTCAACGCCAGCTTGGTGAGGGTGGGGCCTACCAGCTCATACACCAGCACCGAGAAGAGCACCACGTTGCGCACCATGTGGCCGTCGGAAAGCTCGGCGGCCTCGGCAGCCATGCCCAGCGCCACACCGGCCTGAGGCAGCAGGGTGATGCCGAGGTATTTCTGGATGCTCGGGCTGCAGCGGGTGGCCCGGCAGCTCATGTAAAGGATTATACTATCTCATCGCTTAAAAAGCAACATCTTTTCAGGCGGAATAATTGAAGAATCCTTAACAAATGACCGAAAAAAGCGAAAAACAGGGCCGCTGCCTGTGCAGCGACCCTGTTGTATGCAACAATTATGAATTTAGTTGAACTTAAAGATCTTCCGTGCGATGCGGTAGCCGCCCAGCACGATGTCGTCGCCTTTGGGGAAGGGCAGGTTGGTCACGCCGCCGAAACCGAAGCGGATGGAGCGGTAGACTGTGGCGCTGGTGTGCTCGCGCAGATACTGCCACAGGCCCTTCTGCTTCTCCTTGGCCTCGGCGCTGCCGTCCAGCAGCAGGAAGATGTCGCTGACCGCCATCATCATCGAGAGGTAGTGGAGCATATAGGTCCGAAGCTTTTTTTCGCCCTTGAGGGCGTCGAGGTCCTGACAGTCGATCATGTGCCGGGTGACGCGGAGCTGCTGGTCCACGCGCTTGACCATGACGCTCTCGTTGACGCTCTGGTCGGCGCGGCCGATGAAATAGCGGTAGAGGTCGAGGTCCATATAATACATGGTCTTGACGAAGGGCAGGGGCTGGTAGACGAAGATGTTGTCCACATAGAAGGTGTGCTTGGGCAGCACCATGCCGCACTGGCGCAGCACCTCGGTGCGGTACAGGACCGAGTGCATCAGCAGGTTCTGGTCGGGGCGGAAGTGGCCCACGTGCATCCATGTGAAGAGCCGCTCCTGCGGGAAGACGTTGGTGTACCGCACGGTGTGGCTGGTGCCGTCCTCGGTGTGCTCATAGACGTAGTTGCAGATCATGAGGTCGGGGGCGGTGCCGCGGGTCACGAGGGTGTGCAGGCGGGAGAGCACCTTCTTGAGGGCGTCGGTGTCCAGCCAGTCGTCGCTGTCCACGACCTTGTAGTAGAGGCCGGTGGCGTTGCGGATGCCCTGATTGACACCCTCACCATGGCCGCCGTTCTCCTGATGGATGGCTTTGACGATGGTGGGGTACTTGGCGGCGTACTCGTCGCAGATGGCCGGGGTCTCATCTTTCACGGAACCGTCGTCCACAAGGATGATCTCGGCCTGCTCCCCGGCGGAGAGCAGGGTCTCGATGCAATGACGCATATAGGCCGCCGAGTTGTAGCACGGGACGGCAAAGGTAATGAGTTTCTGCTGCATAATAATAAGCTCCTTATCGTGCTTGCCCGGCCTTGCGCAGAGCAAAAAATGGCCGGAGATGGAGATATGTACTCTTATTATATCATTTTCGCGCACAAAAAGCTAGGAAGACCAGCAAATACCTTCAAAAAACGACAGCAGAAAAGCATTTTGATACCATTTCGGGCCGGGCTGTGCTATAATAGTACAGTTACAGGAACCAAAAAGCAGGAGGAGCACATGGCAGACCCGCATTCTATCTTAAAAAAAGTTTTTGGCTACGACAGCTTCCGCCCCGGGCAGGAGGAGATCGTCCGGCGGCTGCTGGACGGGCAGGACGTGCTGGCCGTGATGCCCACCGGTGCGGGCAAATCCATCGTGATCGACGCGCTCGGTGCGGTGCTCGGCCAGCGCACGTCGCGCGAGCTCATCCGCACGGGCGCGGAGAAGGCGTTTGTCAGCGCGACGTTCAGCGCGGTTCCGGCAGATTTGCCGGGGCTCGCCGAAAACGGCTTTACGCCGGAGGAGGACGGAACGCTTTTATTGCAGCGCGAGCTGTACGGTGACGGCAAAAACGTCTGCCGCGTGGGCGGACGGCCAGTGACGGTCGCGCAGCTCAAGCGTATCGGCGCAAGCTTGCTCAATATCCACGGCCAGCACGACGGACAGCAGTTACTCGACGAAGAGCAGCACCTTGTCTACCTCGACCGCTTTGGCCGCGTGGAAAATGAGCTGGCAGCGTACTGTATGCGCTATGACGTGATGAAAGAGACGCGCCGCGCGATCGACGCGCTCAAGATGGACGAGGCCGAAAAAGCGCGCCGCGTCGACATGCTGCACCATCAGATCGGCGAGCTCGAGCGCGCGGACTTGCAGGAGGGGGAGGAGGAGACGCTCCTTGCCCGCCGCAATATTCTGCGCAACGGCGAAAAGTTCATTTCCGCCATCTCCGAGGCGGACGCCTGCCTGAACGGTGGGGACGAGGGCCTTGGCGCGGTGTCCGCTATCAAGGAGGCGGAGGATGCGCTGCGTTCGCTCCGCAGCCTCGGCGATGAATTCGTCACGCTCTCGGTGCGCTTGGAAGC
>OKYI01000580.1_pt1 | contig 7274 bp, 7 predicted proteins | sample 1609071 | NCBI WGS metagenome assembly OKYI01 (sample SAMN02675048, study PRJEB24791) | human gut metagenome, SKBSTL034 | isolation source: stool | host: Homo sapiens | place: USA | reverse complement strand
TGTGCTCTTCCGATCTAAGGTCCAATGAGGACCGCGCACACGACATCCGGCTGGAAAATGTCACCTTCCGGGCGGCGGACAGCTGCCAGAGCAACTGCCTGTTCTGGGTGATGCGCGCCTGCAATGTGGAAGTCGTGGACTGTACCTTCGACTGCCAGCCCAACGACTGGTGCCGGGGCGCTGCCGACCTGTACGGGGTCAATGAGAACATCCGCTTCGAGGGCTGCGTATTCCGCCAGCTGACGGGCGGCACGGCAGGCGGCATCTGGGTGCGCAACTGGACGGATCAGGCAGAGAGCCGGAATATCCGTTTTGAGGACTGTGATTTTTACAAGTCCGGTGCAGACGAGGTCTTAGCCGTCTGGGGCTGGGGCAGCGCTGTGCGGGAGGTCGTCCTCTCGGGCTGTGGCTTTTATGAGACAGAGACGGAGGAGAGTCTGGCGGCAGGCAACCGTCCGGTGTGGTTCATCACACTGGGGCAGAGCGGCATCACCGATGTGCGGATGGAGCACTGCACCATTTGGGCGGACCGCTGCGAGGTCATCTTCCACATGGTGGGCGACAAGACCCATGCCGTCGTGGACAACTGCGACATCACCCTGAACCAGCCGGACGATGTGGCCGGGCATGACATCAGAAAGAGCGCGAATCCCATGCTGGCGCAGGGCAATGGCCGCGCCGACGGCAGTACGGTCATCCAGAACAGCCGTATTGTCCTGAGCGGCGACGATGGGCGGCGCATCAGCTATCGGCTCAGCGCCCTGAAGGACAATACGCTGGAAGTTTCCCTCGGGCACGGCATCGCCAGCACCAGCGAGGTCAGCGGCAATACCATCCGGGGCCGGATACAGCATAAGATCTTTGAGGACTGCTCCAACGTGTGGAATAATCATGTAAATGTGCGGAGATTCTCGCTTCCGGGATGAACCGCTTATAAAAAAGGAGGTCTTATCATGAGAAGAAAATTCATTGCGGCGGCTGCATCGGGGGTTCTGGCCCTGACGATGACAGCGGCTCTGCCCACCATCCATGCGGCGGCGGTGAGCATCTGGAACGACATTACCCCGGGAACGGAGAGCGTCGAGACGTTCCAGTACAAGGACTATGCAGACCGCTATTCGGACGCCTACGAGCTTTACGGCTACGACGCCGAGGCGTTGTTCAACCACTATGAGACGGTTGGCAAGGCCGAAGGGCGGGTAGGACGATTCAAGAAAACGGCGGAAGAAGATGATCGGCATCCCTATGTGTGGGACGCCGATGAGCCGTTGGATCCGCTGCCGCCTCTGGAATTTTCCGCGCAGCCGGATTGGTTCGATACCCGTACCCTCCCGGAGAACCTGTCCAACATTCGTATCGTAAAGGAATACGAGCAGCTGGAAGCCTTTATCGAGAGAGATGAATGGATCGGGGACCCTGTTCTGGTGCGGAAGTCAGAACTCCTGACCGAGATGAGCAGTCGTGTCCGGAATTACGAAGGCCGACGCGGCGGTGCCGACTATCTCCGTGCCATCAGTCAGGACATCGACGTATTGCTTGACTTCATGGGATAATGATATAGTATAAAAAGAAGAGCCTCACTGCAAAACAGCGAGGCTCTTTTCTGTTGGCAGAGCACAGTACGAAAATACAGGGTTCGTCTGGCTCTTGTTTGGTGGAGGCGATGGGAGTCGAACCCATGTCCGAAAAGAGTTCAGTGCAGGTGTCTCCGGGTGCAGGCGATCTACAACATTCCCTCCGCGTCACGCCGGTCGTCAGGCTAACGCTTCAGTAGCTTCATGAGTTCCTGCCGGTCCGCAAAGCTTAGGTCCGTTCAGGTGCTGTGTCTAAAGGACGCCCCGGCCCCACACGACACAAGAGTGGGCGGAACGCGCAGCACTCAGGCTGCGAGCAACTGATAATTATTGTTGTCAGTTAATTTTTTGGAGGAGTTTAGAGCAGTTCCCCCACTGCTACCCGCTGCCCAGGCCTCGCTCCCCCCGTCGAAACCTTTACGCCCCCATAAAGCGCATGTCGCCATGCGCAGAAAGCTTGGTTTTCCGGGCAGGAATTCTGCCTGAAAGAGATCTAGTAGAATTTGCCGTTGGACTTCACAGCCCGGTCGATGGAGCGCTTGGCGTCACGCTTGGCGGCGTCGGCACGCTTGTCGTAGAGCTTTTTGCCCTTGCACAGGCCGACCTCCATCTTGACGCGGCCATGCTTGAAGTAGAGGGAGAGGGGAACAAGGGTGTAGCCCTGCAGCTTGCACTGCTGGTGCAGCCGCCGGATCTCGGTCTTGTGGGCCAGCAGCCGCCGCACCCGCAGAGGATCCTGATTGAAGATGTTGCCGTGGTCGTAGGGGGTGATATGCATCCCTTTGACCAGAAGCTCGCCGTCCTCAATATCGACCCAGCTGTCCTTCAGGTTGACGCCGCCCGCACGCAGGCTCTTGACCTCGGTGCCCTTCAGTTCAACGCCGGTCTCCAGCGCTTCGAGCACGAAGTACTCGTGGCGCGCCTCGCGGTTTGTGGCGATGGTTTTGGTCGCCGGACGTTCCTTGGTAGGTGCCATGAAGCGCGCCTCCTTTCCTTGACTTCTTACTGTCCTGTCATTATATCACATTTTGCTGGATTTTCAAGAGCGATTTTTGAAGAGACTGTTAATGTTCTCTAAAATCCGCCTGTTACAGCTCGTCGCGGCCGGAGAGGGCGCGGTAAAGCGTCGTCTCATCGGTATACTCGAGGCTGCCGCCCACGGGCAGGCCGTAGGCCAGACGGGTCGTCTTGATGCCGAGGGGCTTGATGAGCTTGGCCAGATACATGGCGGTAGCCTCCCCCTCGACGGTGGGATTCATGGCCATGATGACCTCCTTCACCTCGCCGCTGCCCAGCCGGGCCAGAAGCTCTTTCACCGAGAGCTGCTCGGCACCGATACCGTCCATCGGGCTGATGAGGCCGTGGAGGACGTGGTAGAGGCCGTGATACTCCCGGGTACGCTCAAAGGCCTGCACGTCGCGGGGGGTCTCCACCACACAGATGGTGGAGCGGTCCCGCTTGGCGCTGGAGCAGATGGGGCAAAGCTCCGCCTCGGTGTAGTTCTGGCAGACGCGGCAGCGGTGGAGCCGGGTGTGGGCGTTCTGGATGGCCTCGGCCAGCGCCGTGGCGTCGGCGTCCGACATACTCAGCACCTGATAGGCCATCCGGGTCGCGCCCTTGCGGCCGATGCCCGGAAACTGGCTGAACTGCTCGATGAGCTTTTCCAGCGGCGCTGCGGTGTAACCCATGCGTATCCCTCCCGCTTAGAGGCCGGGGATGTTCAGGCCGCCGGTCAGCTTGCCCATCTCGGCCTCGGCGGTCTCGTCCACCTGCTTGACGGTAGCGTTGACGGCTGCGGCCACCAGATCTTCCAGCATCTCGATGTCGTCGGGGTCAACGGCCTCGGGCTTGATGGTGATGCCGAGGATCTCGTGCTTGCCGTTCATCCGGACCGTGACCATCTCGCCGGAGGCGCTGCCGGTGTACTCGGCAGCTTCCAGCTCGGCCTGCTTGGCCTTCATGTCATCCTGCATCTTCTGAGCCTGACGCATCAGAGCGTTCATATCGGGGCGGCCAAATCCTGCGGGCATTCTTGCTTTCATAGTTTGTGTTCTCCTTGTTTGTTCGTTTTATTTTTAGCGGCCTCGCCCTCTCCGTCCGCTTCGCGGCCACCTCTCCCAAAGGGAGAGGCTTTGCCTTGCGGTTTCGCTTTTGGCTCTCCCTTTGGGAGAGCTGTCACCGTTAGGGGACTGAGAGGGCAAGCCATTTTATCGCTTCTTTTTCGTGCTGTCCTCGATGCTCACCTCAAGGCCCAGCTTTTCCAGTGCGTGGAGGGACTGCTCGGCATTGGAGGTGTGCTTCGCGGCGGTGCGGGGTTCGTAGGGGCCGATGGGCACCGCGACGCCCGACACCTGCGCGATGAGCTTTTTGATGAGGCGCTGACTGTCCTTGTTCACCCGGATGAAGTCCCGGAAGGTCTTGCCGCCGTCGATGAGCACCCGGGTGCCGTCAAAGTAAGCCTTCGACTTGCGCAGGTAGCTGTGGAGCATAGGGTCCTTCTCCTGTAAGAGCTTGACGACCTCACTCCACTGCTCGAAGGGGTTGATGCCCTCTGCGGCCACCTTTCGGGGGCGGCTGAAGGCCGGGTCGGCGGTGTATTCCGGAGCCGGTGCTGTGGGAGCAGAAGCCTCAGCAGGCGTTTCCTCCGGGAGGGGTGCTGTGACCGGCGCAGCCGGTTCATCCCACGGCAGGGGAGCGCTCTCTGCCACCGGCGGCTCGTCGGGCGGGGGCGGAAGCTCTTCTTCTGCGGGCGCGGGAGCCGGTTCCTCGGGAACCGAAGCGGGGGAGACCGCTGGCTCTTCCGGTGCAGATGTCGGTTCTGCGGCGGGCGCAGGGAGAGGCTCCTGCACAGCAGACGGGGGCGTCACGGGTGCACTCACAAAGGGCTGCGGTGCGGGTTGTGCCGGGGCCGAGACAAAGGGCCGGACGACCGGTGCGGCAGGAGCCGCAGCCTGCACGGATACTGCTGCTGCGGGGGCGGTCTGCGGCGGCTCAGAGAGGGTGAAGAGGGCCAGCTCCAGCTCGATGCGCTGGTCGCTGCCCCGGGTCATATGCTCGAGGGCGTTGCCCAGCGTGCGGATGGCCCGGACGGCCTCCCGCTGGCCCAGCTGAGGTCCTTTTTCGAGGTACTGCGCTTCCTCCTCGGGCGAGACGCCGGACAGCAGGCTCTGCCCGCCGGGCAGAGCCGCCAGCATCAGAGCGCGGTAGTGGGCGATCAGCTCTTCGGTCAGACGCTTCACATCCACCGACTGCTGCCGCAGCGCGGCCAGCTGGGCCAGAGCAGCCGCGCCGTCCTGCGCTTCCAGCGCATCCGAGATACGGAACAGGTAGCTCCGGTCGGTGACGCCGGCCATCCGGCGGACCACGTCGGCGTCGATCTTTGCCGTGACGCCGGCGCAGGTGTCAAGGATGGAGAGTGCGTCGCGCATGGCACCGTCGGCCAGCCGGGCGATCAGCTCTGCGCCGTCGGTGGTCAGTTCCAGCCCCTCCTGCCCGGCAATGTACTCGACCCGCTGTGCGATGTCCTCCGGCCCGATGCGGGTGAAGTCGTACCGCTGGCAGCGGGAGAGGATGGTGGCCGGAACTTTCTGGATCTCCGTCGTGGCGAGGATGAAGATGACGTGGGCAGGCGGCTCTTCCAGCGTCTTCAGCAGGGCGTTGAAGGCCGCTGTGGACAGCATGTGCACCTCATCGATGATGTATACCTTATAATGGCAGGCGCTGGGGGTATAGGCTGTCTCGTCCCGCAGGTCGCGGATGTCGTCCACGCCGTTGTTGGAGGCAGCGTCCATTTCCACCACATCGAGGATGCTACCATTGTCGATGCCTTTGCAGATCTCGCACTCGCCGCAGGGGTCGCCGTCCTTGGAATGGAGGCAGTTGACCGCCTTGGCAAAGATCTTGGCGCAGGTGGTCTTGCCGGTGCCGCGCACGCCGGTGAAAAGGTAGGCGTGGCCCACGCGGCCCGACGCCACCTGATTGCGCAGTGCTGTGACGATGCCGCGCTGTGCGACGACGTCCTCGAACCGCTGAGGTCTCCATTTGCGGTATAATGCGCGATACATCGGCGATCCCCTCCTGTCGATAATAAAAAATCGGACAGCGCTGACGGGGTTTGACCCCCGCCTTGCGTAACTCGGCATACGGATGCAGGCTGACTGAAACGCACGGGGCGCGCCGCTTAAGGCTGCTTGGTTCCCCACCTGACCTGGTTCACTGCGGCTCCATCGTACAGGACCCACATCCGTATGCCGAACCACGCAGCAGGCGCTGTCCGACAAGACACACGGTTCGTGTGCTTTAATATTGTACCACAGTTCAGGGAGGAATGCAAGAGGGAGTCAGTCCTGCTCCCAACCGGCCCGCAAAAGCTCCAGTGCATGGGTCTCAAGGCGGGAAACATAGCTCCGGCTGATCTGGAGCAGCTTTGCCGTTTCCAGCTGGGTCAGCGGCGGCTGTCCCGCCAGACCATACCTTAATAATAGAAGCTTCCGCTCCCGGGCGGGCAGGCCCTCGATGAGGCGGCGGAGGCGCTGGGCATCCTCCTGCCTTTCGCAGCTCTCCTCCATGCAGAAGCCATCCTGCAGCACATCGGCGAGGGTGAGGGCGGAATCCTCTTTTCCGGCTTCCAGCGTTTCTTGGAGCGAGAGGGTGGGGGCGTTTTTCCGCTCCCGCCGGAAGTGCATCCGAAGCTCATTCTCAATACATCGGCTGGCGTAAGTCGAAAATCTGGCCCGGCGGGTGGAGTCGAAGGTGTCCACGGCCTTCATCAGGCCGATGGTGCCGATGGAGATCAAATCGTCCTGCTCACCGGGGAGAGCGTAGTATTTTTTGGCGATGTGGGCCACGAGGCGCAGGTTATGACGGATGAGCTTTTCCCGAGCGGACGGGTCGCCCTCCCGCAAAGCGGAAAAGGTCTTGATCTCCTCCTGCGGGCTGAGCGGGCGGGGAAAGCTGCCGCTTTCCAGATGAAGCGCCAGAACCAGAAACTTTGTGGCAAAAAATTGCAGAAGAGATAAAAACATGCCGACCCCTCCCCAAAGCATCATAAACGGTTTACTGCAATTTATGAAGGAGGGCTTGCCCTTTTTCCGGACTCCGGTGCGAAAAGCTCCGCCTCATTGTCCACAAAATACGGATATCGGAAAGCCGGGTACAGCAAAGCATTTCTGGAAGCCCATCGGGAGGAGATCACTCTGCACAAGGCGGCGAAAGCTGCCTTTGACGAAGCAGGGCTTCAAAAGCTGCCGAAGGTCAAGGAGTTGGATGCGGAGTTTGCAGAGCTGCTGATCAAAAAGAAAGCAGCCTACCCGGACTACCGCAAGGCGCGGAACGAGATGCAGGAACTGGTTCGGGCACAGAAAAATATAGAACGATTTTTTGCAGAGGAAAAGAACACCACCGAGAAAACACAGACACGTTAAAAAAGTCGCCGAGGAGCTTCCCTGTTGAGAGGCATCCTCGGCGGATTTTTTAGTTTATATAGCAGCTTTGCGGAGCAACGCGCCTGTTACCCGTATATTTTCCCCACGATCTTTCCGCGTGCTGCGGCAGGCAGGAGCTTGCACAAAAGGCTCAGGAATTTATACTGTGCACCGGCAACATAAACGACTGCCGGGTTCTTTTTCTCCACAATACCGGCGATGTACCGTCCGATGTCTGCCGGGTCCATGCCGTTTTGTTCGTCGTGCTCCATCTGAC
>OKYI01000577.1_pt1 | contig 7310 bp, 5 predicted proteins | sample 1609071 | NCBI WGS metagenome assembly OKYI01 (sample SAMN02675048, study PRJEB24791) | human gut metagenome, SKBSTL034 | isolation source: stool | host: Homo sapiens | place: USA | reverse complement strand
ACGGTATCTTTGAACTGCCAGAGTAGGAAATGAGGTGGTGCTTATGATTGATGATATGGCGGTTTACATTGCTAATCTTGGCAAATACAATGAGGGCTATTTAGTCGGTGCTTGGTTCACGTTTCCTATTGACGAGGAAGATGTGAAAGAAAAAATCGGCTTGAATGAACAGTATGAGGAATACGCTATCCATGATACCGACAACTTCCCCATTGCGATTGGCGAGTATGTTTCCATTGAAGAACTCAATGAGATGTATGAAATGATAGAGGAACTTCCCGACTATATCGTAGAGTGTCTGGACGAATTTATCAGCCACTACGGGACGCTGGAAGAAGTCGTGGAACACAAGGACGATATTTATTATTATCCCGACTGTGAAACCATGACAGACGTTGCCTACTACTACATAGACGAATTGCAGGCACTTGGGGACATTCCACCCAGCTTACAGAACTACATTGACTATGAAGCCTACGGGCGAGATTTGGATATGGGCGGTTGCTTTATTGAAACAAGCCGAGGTATGTGCGAGATACCATATTAACGCTGGAAGATCAGCGACAAGCATTGTTGCTACTGACAGCGTATTTCTCTTTTAAGGGACAGTCTGAAAATGGCTGTCCTTTTCTCTTTGAAGAACTTACGAAAGGAGCTGAAAGAACTTGAAAAAGATTAAATCTTATACGGGTATCTGGAACGTGGAAAAAGTCTTGTATGCAATCAATGACTTTAACTTACCCTTTCCCGTTACTTTTACACAGATTACATGGTTTGTGATTACGGAATTTATCATCATTCTGTTTGGGGATATTCCCCCACTTTCCATGATTGAGGGAGCATTTCTCAAATACTTTGGTATTCCCGTTGCTCTCACTTGGTTTATGTCGCAGAAAACCTTTGACGGAAAGAAGCCGTACAGCTTTTTGAAATCACAGATAACCTATGCCCTGCGACCTAAAATCACTTATGCAGGAAAAGCCGTAAAACTGCATAAGCAGACCTTGAATGAAACAATCACGGCAGTAAGGAGTGTGAACTATGTTCCCGATAAAATATATTGACAATAACCTTGTCTGGAACAAGGACAATGAGGTATTCGCCTACTATGAGCTGATACCGTACAACTATTCTTTCTTATCCGCAGAGCAGAAATTTATCGTGCATGACAGTTTTCGACAGCTAATCGCACAGTCCCGTGAGGGTAAAATTCATGCGTTGCAGATTGCCACAGAAAGCTCAATCCGCAGTATGCAGGAACAGTCAAAGAAGCTGGTAACTGGAAAATTAAAGGAAGTTGCCTATCAGAAGATAGACGAACAGACCGAAGCGTTAGTATCTATGATTGGGGACAATCAAGTGGACTACCGCTTTTTTCTTGGCTTTAAGCTCATGGTTACGGAAGAACAGCTCAATCTGAAGAACATCAAAAAATCGGCGTGGCTGACGTTCACGGAATTTCTCCATGAAGTGAACCACACGCTGATGAATGATTTTGTTTCCATGCCGAATGATGAAATCAACCGTTACATGAAAATGGAAAAGTTACTGGAAAATAAAATCTCCCGTCGCTTTAAGGTGCGTCGCTTGGAAATCAATGATTTTGGGTATCTCATGGAACATCTTTACGGCAGGGACGGTATCGCTTATGAAGATTATGAGTACCAGCTACCAAAGAAGAAATTACAGAAAGAAACGCTGATAAAATACTACGACCTTATCCGTCCGACAAGGTGTGTGATTGAAGAAAGCCAGCGATATTTACGCTTGGAACATGAGGACAAGGAAAGTTATGTGTCCTATTTTACCGTCAATGCGATTGTCGGCGAGCTTGATTTTCCGTCGTCTGAAATCTTCTATTTCCAGCAACAGCAATTCACATTCCCCGTTGATACTTCTATGAATGTAGAAATCGTAGAAAATCGAAAAGCATTAACAACCATCCGCAATAAGAAAAAGGAATTGAAAGACCTTGACAATCACGCTTATCAAGCAGGAAGTGAAACCAGCTCGAATGTGGTAGACGCCTTAGACAGCGTGGACGAGCTGGAAACAGACTTAGACCAGAGCAAAGAAAGTATGTATAAGTTAAGCTACGTGATACGGGTGTCTGCACCCGATCTTGACGAGCTGAAACGCCGTTGTGATGAAGTCAAGGACTTTTACGACGACCTCAATGTAAAGCTGGTGCGTCCTGCTGGGGATATGCTGGGGCTTCATTCTGAATTTCTTCCTGCCAGCAAGCGATATATCAATGACTATGTGCAGTATGTAAAATCAGACTTCTTGGCAGGGCTTGGCTTTGGTGCGACACAGCAGTTAGGGGAAACTACGGGTATCTATATGGGCTATTCCGTTGATACGGGAAGAAATGTGTACCTGCAACCGTCCCTTGCCAGTCAAGGTGTGAAAGGCACAGTTACCAACGCTTTAGCTTCTGCTTTTGTCGGTTCGCTTGGCGGTGGAAAATCGTTCTGTAACAATCTTCTGGTATATTATGCGGTGCTGTTTGGCGGTCAAGCACTTCTGTTAGACCCTAAAAGTGAGCGTGGCAACTGGAAAGAAACGCTCCCAGAAATCGCCCATGAAATCAATATCGTAAACCTAACCAGCGATAAGGACAATGCAGGACTTCTTGACCCGTTTGTGATTATGAAGAATGTAAAAGACGCTGAAAGTCTGGCAATCGACATCTTAACATTTCTTACGGGTATTTCCTCTAGGGACGGCGAAAAATTCCCCGTACTTCGTAAAGCGGTACGCTCCGTTACCCAGAGCGACAGTCGGGGCTTGCTCCATGTGATAGACGAGCTACGCCGTGAAGATACGCCCATATCAAGAAATATCGCAGACCATATCGACAGCTTCACGGACTACGACTTTGCACATCTGCTGTTTTCAGACGGTACGGTGGAAAATGCAATCAGCCTTGATAACCAGCTCAATATCATTCAAGTAGCCGACCTTGTACTGCCAGATAAAGATACCACTTTTGAGGAATACACGACCATTGAATTATTGTCGGTGTCTATGCTGATTGTGATTAGTACCTTTGCCCTTGATTTTATCCATTCGGACAGAAGCATTTTTAAGATTGTCGATTTGGACGAAGCGTGGGCGTTCTTAAACGTGGCACAAGGCGAAACTTTATCAAATAAGCTGGTTCGTGCTGGACGTGCTATGCAGGCAGGCGTTTATTTTGTTACACAATCTTCTGGGGACGTGTCAAAAGAAAGTCTGAAAAACAATATCGGCTTGAAGTTTGCCTTTCGTAGTACCGACTTGGGCGAGATAAAGCAGACCTTAGAATTTTTCGGTATCGACAAGGACGACGAGAACAATCAGAAACGCTTGCGTGATTTGGAGAACGGACAATGTTTATTGCAGGACTTATACGGGCGTGTCGGTGTGGTACAGATACACCCAGTTTTTGAAGAACTGCTACACGCCTTTGATACCAGACCGCCCGTACAGAGAAATGAGGTGGAGTGATGAAAGAAAGGATAAAAGGTGCGTTCACAAAAAAGAAGATTTTCCACTTTCTCAAAATGGCTCTGTTCGTGGTGGCACTCTCCCTTATCCTGCTTTCACTTCTGGGGACGGTGGCTCATGCGACGGGGCTTGTGGACGATACCATAAACGCAGAAAATCTTTACTCTAAATATCCGCTGTCGAATTACCAGCTTGATTTTTATGTGGATAATAGCTGGTCGTGGTTGCCGTGGAACTGGCTGGACGGCATTGGAAAATCGGTACAGTACGGGCTTTACTGCATTACCAACTTTGTCTGGACGATAAGCCTTTATTTAAGCAATGCCACGGGCTATGTGGTGCAGGAAGCCTATAAGCTGGACTTCATCAATGATATGGCAGACAGTATTGGACAGAGCATACAGACCCTTGCAGGTGTAACCGAGAACGGCTTTTCTTCTACGGGCTTCTATGTTGGTTTCCTGCTTCTCATTATCTTAGTGGTGGGAATGTATGTTGCTTATACGGGACTGATTAAACGGGAAACCAGCAAGGCACTTCACGCTGTTATCAACTTTGTGGTGGTGTTCGTGCTGTCCGCTTCGTTTATTGCCTACGCTCCCGACTACATCAAGAAGATAAATGAATTTTCATCAGACATCAGTACCGCTTCTTTGGACTTGGGAACAAAAATCATGCTCCCCAACTCTGACAGCGAGGGCAAGGACAGCGTGGACTTGATACGGGACAGCCTATTTTCTATTCAAGTGGAACAGCCGTGGCTACTTCTGCAATTCGGTAACAGCAACATAGAAGAAATCGGGACAGACCGTGTGGAAGCTCTGGTATCAGTAAGTCCAGAGGACGAGGACGGAAAGACCAGAGAGGAAGTCGTGAAAATAGAAATCGAGGATAACGACAATAATAATCTGACGATACCGCAGGTGGTAAACCGTTTAGGTATGGTGTTCTTCCTCTTGTTCTTCAACTTGGGGATAACGATATTTGTATTCTTGCTTACGGGCATGATGTTGTTTAGCCAGATACTTTTTATTATTTTTGCAATGTTTTTACCTATCAGCTTTCTACTTTCCATGATACCCAGCTATGAAAGCATGGCAAAGCAGGCAATCGTAAGGGTGTTTAATACCATAATGACACGGGCAGGAATAACGCTCATTGTAACAGTGGCGTTCAGTATTTCCAGTATGTTTTATAACATTTCCACAGATTACCCGTTTTTCATGGTGGCGTTCTTGCAGATAGTATGTTTCGCAGGTATCTATATGAAGCTGGGCGACTTAATGAGTATGTTCTCTTTGAACGCTAACGACAGTCAAAGCATGGGACGAAGAATTTTCCGCAGACCGTATCTATACTTGGCACATAGGGCTAGGCGTATGGAAAGACGGCTTGCTGGTGCGGTTACTGCTGGTGGTGTTGCTGGTGCGGTGGCTGGTAGTTCTGTTGCTGGCAAAAGAGCTGAAAGAAAAAATACAGCTTCTAAAGAAAATCGGGGCAATACCACTTCCAGCATGGGACAGCGTGCAGGCTCAAAGGTGGGTGCTGTCTTAGATACGAAAAATAAAGTGAAAGACAAGGCAAATGCTGTCAAAGAAAACATCAAGGATATGCCGACACAGACCGCTTATGCGGTGTATTCCGCAAAGGAAAAGGCAAAGTCCAGCGTGTCCGACTTCAAGCGTGGCATGGTGCAGGAACAGCAGTCCAGACAGACGGGACGATTGGAAAAGCAGGAACAGCATAGACAGAATATCGCTGACAAGCGTATGGAGCTTCAAAAGGCACAAGAAGCAAGGCAGGCACAGCGAAAGGCTGACGGATCAGCGACAACGGGAGCTACCCGTCCCCATGAGCGACCAGCCACAGCTTCAAAGCCGAGTGCGGAAAAAATGCAGGAAGTCAAACGCCCTGCCACAGCGACCACTTCAAAAGCAAGTGAACCAGTCAAGACAAATGTTATCAAAGAGCGTCCGTTATCTTCTGGTGCTTCTGATAGAAAAGCGACCCAACCTACGCAGACAGTACATAGGCAGAATGTAGAAAAAGTAGTATCGCAGGAAACACGCCAGAATTACACCAAAGACCGCAGGATAAAGGTTCAGCAGACGCAGACCGTCCAAAAGAACCAGCAGACCACAGAGAAAAAACGTAACCTTGTAACGAAGAAAGGACAAAAGAAAAAATGAAACTGAAACATATCGCTCTCATTGGCAGTCTGTTTCCTATCCTCTTTTCTCTGGTGCTTTTCTTTGGTGTCCTCATTAGTGCGGACAGCGACGACGAGAACAGCAACTTTTCTTCTGGCATTACGGGTATGAATTTATCCGCAGAAGTTTTGAAACATCAGCCTATGGTGGAAAAGTACGCCAGAGAAAACGGTATCTCCGAGTATGTCAATGTGCTATTGGCTATCATTCAAGTAGAAAGTGGTGGTACAGCAGAAGATGTTATGCAGAGTTCAGAAAGTCTTGGCTTACCGCCCAATTCTTTAGATACGGAAAGCTCAATCAAGCAGGGGTGTAAATATTTTGCGTCCCTGCTTTCTTCCTGCCAAAATCAAGGTATCGACGATTTGAATGTAGCGATACAGTCTTATAACTATGGCGGTGGTTATGTGGGATATGTGGCAGGAAAAGGAAAGAAACACACTTTTAATCTTGCGGAAAATTTTGCCCGTGAGAAATCGGGTGGAAAGAAAGTAACCTATACCAACCCGATAGCTGTTGCGAAGAACGGGGGCTGGCGGTATGGCTATGGAAATATGTTCTATGTTGAATTAGTCAATCAGTATTTAACTGTTTCGCAGGTATCGGGAGAGCTGGCACAAAAGGTAATGAATGAAGCGTTGAAATATCAAGGCTGGAAGTATGTATATGGCGGTAGCAATCCCAACACTTCTTTTGACTGTTCGGGATTGACGCAATGGTGTTATGGAAAAGCTGGTATCTCCTTACCGAGAACGGCACAAGCACAGTATGACGCAACCCAACATCTTCCACTCTCGCAGGCAAAGGCTGGGGACTTGGTATTTTTCCATTCCACCTATAATGCTGGTTCGTATGTAACCCACGTTGGTATTCTCGTTTCGCCGACACAGATGTACCATGCAGGCAACCCGATAGGATATGCAGACCTAAGTAGTAGTTACTGGCAACAGCACTTAATCGGTGCAGGACGAGTAAAACAATAGAAAGGACTTGAAAAATATGTTTAAGAAGAATAAGAAACAGACAGAAACTATCAAAGAACCAAAAGAAAAAAAGGTGCGTACTGTTAAGGTAGGCACACATAAGAAAACCGTGATTGCGTTGTGGGTGGTGCTTATCGCAAGCGTGAGCTTTGGAGTGTATAAGAATTTTACCGCTATCGACCAGCACACGACCCATGAAAAAGAAATCATTGAACTTCGCTTGCAGGACACCAACGGGATTGAAAATTTCGTGAAGAATTTTGCGAAGTCCTATTACACATGGGATAACAGCAAAGAAGCGATTGAAGCAAGAACGCAGGCAATCAGCGGTTATCTGACAAAAGAATTGCAGGATTTGAATGTTGATACAATCAGAACGGATATACCGACCAGCTCCACAGTTACAGATGTGATTGTATGGCATATCGAGCAATCGGGAACGGACACTTTTTCTGCTACCTACGAAGTAGATCAGCAGATAAAAGAGGGAGAACAGACAAGCAATGTGAAAGCAACCTATACCGTAAAAGTCCATATAGACGCTGACGGGGATATGGTAATCGTTCAGAACCCTACCCTTGCACCAGCAATCGAAAAATCAGACTATGAGCCTAAGACACCAGAA
>OKYI01000567.1_pt1 | contig 7409 bp, 2 predicted proteins | sample 1609071 | NCBI WGS metagenome assembly OKYI01 (sample SAMN02675048, study PRJEB24791) | human gut metagenome, SKBSTL034 | isolation source: stool | host: Homo sapiens | place: USA | reverse complement strand
GCGCTTCGCGCCAGCTCCCCCAAAGGGGGAGCCTTTGGTTTACACAAAAAGAGCCGCCCCTGCGGATGCGCTCCGCAAAGACGGCTCTTCGTATTTACTTTACAGAATGCTGTGACGGAACATTACTGCTGCGCAGCAGCTACCTGCTCAGCGGCGACCTCGGCGTCACGCTCTGCCTCACGGCGGGCCAGATCCTCACGCACCTCCGGGAGACCGGTACCTGCGGGGATGAGCTTACCGATGATGACATTCTCCTTCAGACCGGCCAGCGGATCGACCTTGCCCTTGATGGCGGCCTCGGTCAGCACACGGGTGGTCTCCTGGAAGGAGGCGGCGGACAGGAAGGACTCGTTGGCCAGAGCAGCCTTGGTGATGCCCAGCAGCACCTGCTGATACTCGACCAGCTTGATGCCCTGCTCGCCTGCGTCGATCCGCTTCTGCAGCTCGGCGTTGATGTTCTCGACTTCCAGACGGTTTGCCAGAGCGCCGCCGATGAGGTCGGAAGAGCCGGAGTCGGTCACGCGGACCTTGCGGCACATCTGACGGACGATGACCTCGATATGCTTATCGTTGATCTCAACGCCCTGCAGACGGTAGACCTTCTGGACCTCGCTGATGAGGTAGTTCTGGACGTCGCTCAGACCCTTGATGGCCAGAATATCCTGCGGATACAGGACGCCCTCGCGGGTGATGATGTCGCCCTTCTCCACGCGGTCGCCCGGCATGACGCGTGCGTGCTGGGTGAAGGGGATGGAGTAGCTCTTGACGACCTCAGCGCCGGTCTCGTCCTTGCCCGTGACCTTGATGACGACGTTCTTCTTGGTATCGTCGTGAGAAACGACACCGGAGATCTCGCTCATGATGGCCATGCTCTTGGGACGGCGGCTCTCGAACAGCTCCTCGACACGGGGAAGACCCTGCGTAATATCCTCAGCCGATGCGATACCGCCGGTATGGAAGGTACGCATGGTCAGCTGAGTGCCCGGCTCGCCGATGGACTCTGCAGCGATGACGCCGATGGACTCGCCCAGCTGGACCGGCTCACCGTTTGCCATATCGCTGCCGTAGCAGTGTGCGCAGACGCCGATCTTGGCGCGGCAGGTCAGCAGGCTGCGGATCTTCAGCTTGGTGATGCCTGCAGCCTCGATGTCGTTGGCATCGTAGAGATCGATCATCTTACCCTCGGGAACGATGACCTTGCCGGTGACGGGGTCGATGACATCGCCCACGGCATAACGGCCGATGATGCGCTCCCGGAAGCTCTCGATCTTCTCCTTGCCCTCGTGGATCTCGGAGACCCAGAGGCCGTCGGTGGTGCCGCAGTCGATCTCGCGGACGATGACCTCCTGAGAGACATCGACCATGCGGCGGGTCAGGTAGCCGGAGTCAGCGGTACGCAGAGCGGTATCGGCCAGACCCTTACGAGCACCACGGGCAGAAACGAAGTATTCCAGAATATTCAGACCTTCGCGGTAGTTGGCACGAATGGGCATCTCGATGGTCTTACCGGCGGTGTTTGCCAGCAGGCCGCGCATACCGGCCAGCTGCTTGATCTGGTTCATAGAACCACGGGCGCCGGAATCTGCCATCATGAAGATCTCGTTGTCCTCGGGCAGGTTTGCAGCCAGAGCCTTGGAGACCTTGTCGGTGGTGGCCTGCCAGATGTTGATGGTCTGGGCATAGCGCTCGTTCTCGGAGATCAGGCCGCGGTTGAAGAGCTTGCTGACCTGAGAGACCTGCTTGTCAGCGTCGGCGATCAGCTCGTCCTTCTGGGGCGGGATGACTGCGTCGCAGACAGCGACGGAGATGGCAGACAGGGTGGAGTACTTGTAGCCCTGTGCCTTGATGGCGTCCAGCATCTTTGCACACGTGCGGGTGCCGTTGCGGGTCATGCAGCGGGAGATGATGTCGGGCAGGGTCTTCTTGGTCACGCGGAAGCTGACCTCATACTCCAGCCAGTGCTCCGGGTCGGTGCGGTCGATATAGCCCAGATTCTGGGGCACAGGGTTGTTGAAGATGATGCGGCCGGCGGTGGCATCCACCAGACCGGTGCGCTCCACGCCGTCGATGACCATGGTGCGGCGCACCTTGATGGGTGCGTGCAGGGTGATGATGTGCTCGGCGTAGGCCATCAGAACCTCGTTCTCGTCGCGGAACACCTTGCCTGCGCCCTCCTCGTTCTCACGAACGGTGGTCAGGTAGTAGCTGCCCAGGATCATATCCTGCGTCGGCACGGTGACAGGTGCGCCATCCGAAGGCTTCAGCAGGTTGCCGGAAGCCAGCATCAGCATCTTAGCCTCACGGCAGGCATCCTCGCCCAGAGGCAGATGGACTGCCATCTGGTCACCGTCGAAGTCGGCGTTGAATGCGGTACAGGCCAGCGGGTGCAGCTTGATGGCACGGCCCTCGACCAGCACGGGGTTGAAGGCCTGAATGCCCAGACGGTGCAGGGTAGGTGCACGGTTCAGCAGGACGGGGTGGCCCTTGATGACCGTCTCAAGGCTGTCCCAGACCTCAGGCTTGGTGCGCTCGACCATCTTGCGGGCAGACTTGATGTTGTTGGCCACGCCCTTCTCGACCAGATCCTTCATGACGAAGGGCTTGAACAGCTCCAGCGCCATCTCCTTGGGCAGACCGCACTGGTCCATCTTCAGCTCAGGGCCGACGACGATAACGGAACGGCCGGAGTAGTCAACACGCTTGCCCAGCAGGTTCTGGCGGAAGCGGCCCTGCTTGCCCTTCAGCAGATCGGAAAGGCTCTTCAGTGCGCGGTTGTTGGGGCCGGTGACCGGACGGCCGCGGCGGCCGTTGTCGATCAGGCTGTCAACTGCCTCCTGCAGCATCCGCTTCTCGTTGCGCACGATGATGTCGGGAGCGCCCAGCTCCAGCAGACGGCGCAGACGGTTGTTGCGGTTGATGACGCGGCGGTACAGGTCATTCAGGTCGGAGGTGGCGAAGCGGCCGCCGTCCAGCTGGACCATGGGGCGCAGGTCAGGCGGCAGCACAGGCAGCACATCCATGACCATCCACTCGGGGCGGTTGCCGGAAACGCGGAAGGCCTCGACGGCCTCCAGACGCTTCAGGATGCGCACCCGCTTCTGGCCGGAGGACTTCTCCACCTCAGCCGTCAGCTCGGCGCTGAGCTGGTCGAGGTCGATCTCCTTCAGCAGGTCCTGAATGGCCTCAGCGCCCATTGCAGCCTCGAACTCGTCACCGTAGCGCTCCCGCATCTCGCGGTACTCTTTCTCAGTCAGCAGCTGCTTCTTTTCCAGCGGGGTCAGGCCGGGGTCGGTGACGATATAGCTTGCGAAGTACAGCACCTTCTCCAGCAGGCGGGGGCTGATGTCCAGCATCAGGCCGATGCGGCTGGGGATGCCCTTGAAATACCAGATATGGCTCACAGGAGCGGCCAGCTCGATGTGGCCCATGCGCTCACGGCGGACCTTGGCCTTGGTGACCTCGACGCCGCAGCGGTCGCAGATCTTGCCCTTGTAGCGGATGCGCTTATACTTGCCGCAGTGGCACTCCCAGTCCTTGGTAGGTCCAAAAATGCGCTCGCAGTACAGGCCGTCGCGCTCCGGCTTCAGGGTACGGTAGTTGATGGTTTCAGGCTTTTTGACCTCGCCGTAGCTCCAGTTGCGGATCTGCTCCGGGGAGGCAAGGCCGATCTTGATCGAATCGAAAACGTTGTTTTCCATGAAACGAACCCTTCCTTAATCTCTTGTTGTCTCGATGATACAGGCGGCTTTCTTATTCAGAGCACAAGCCTCTCCCCTGCCGCAGCACGCGGTCAGGGACAGCAGACCTGTGTTTTTGTTCTGATCAGAAATCTACTTCGTCGGAAGAAGCGGGAGCCTCGCTGCCAGAGTTATCGTCCTCCAGCACGGAAGGATCATCGAAGCCAGCATCGGCGTCCTTAATATTGTAATCGTTGAGCAGTTCGCTCTCCTGCACGACGTTCTCAGTGCCGGCCACATCGCGCATGTCAAAGCCGGTCTCTTCGTCGTCGAAGTTCTGGCGCATATCGATCTCGTTGCCGTCCTTGTCCTGAACGATGACGTCCAGACCCAGAGCCTGCAGCTCCTTGAGCATGACGCGGAAGGATTCGGGGATGCCCGGCTGCGGGATGGGCTCGCCCTTGACGATGGCCTCGTAGGTCTTGACACGGCCCTCGACGTCATCGGACTTGACGGTCAGGATCTCCTGCAGGGTGTAAGCAGCGCCGTAAGCCTCCAGAGCCCAGACCTCCATCTCGCCGAAGCGCTGGCCGCCGAACTGGGCCTTGCCGCCCAGAGGCTGCTGAGTGACCAGAGAGTAGGGGCCGGTGGAACGGGCGTGGATCTTATCGTCAACGAGGTGATGCAGCTTGAGGTAGTACATATAGCCGACGGTGACGCGGTTGTCGAACTTCTCACCGGTGCGGCCGTCGTAAACGGTGGTCTTGCCGTCGCGGTCCAGCTCGATCTTGGAGAAGTCGATGATGTGGCCCTTCTCGCCCATGATCTTGGGGAGCTTGGTGGGATATGCAGGAGCATTCTCACCGTGCCACATCTCGCGGGCGGTATCGAAGGTATCGCCGATGTCAGCCTCGCGGGCGGAGTCGAAGACCGGGGTCATGACCTTGATGCCGCAGGCCTTGGCTGCGTAGCCGAGGTTGACTTCCAGCACCTGACCGATGTTCATACGGGAAGGAACGCCCAGCGGGTTCAGCACGATGTCCAGCGGGGTGCCGTCGGGCAGGTAGGGCATATCCTCCTGCGGCAGGATGCGGGAAACGACACCCTTGTTGCCGTGACGGCCTGCCATCTTATCGCCGACGCTGATCTTGCGCTTCTGAGCGATGTAGCAGCGGACGACCTCGCGCACGCCGGGCTGCAGCTCGTCGCTGTTCTCCGGGGTAAAGACCTTGACGTCCACGATGATGCCGTACTCGCCGTGGGGCACGCGCAGAGAGGTGTCACGCACCTCGCGGGCCTTCTCGCCGAAGATGGCGCGGAGCAGGCGCTCCTCAGCGGTCAGCTCGGTCTCGCCCTTCGGGGTAACTTTGCCGACCAGAATGTCACCGCTCTTGACCTCTGCGCCGATGCGGATGATGCCGCGCTCGTCCAGATCCTTCAGGGCATCCTCCGAGACGTTGGGGATGTCGCGGGTGATCTCTTCGGGTCCCAGCTTGGTGTCGCGGGACTCGGTCTCATATTCCTCGATGTGGATGGAGGTGTAAACGTCCTCGCGGACGATCTTCTCGTTCAGCAGGACGGCGTCCTCGTAGTTGTAGCCCTCCCAGGTCATGAAGCCGATCAGAGCGTTCTTGCCCAGAGAGATCTCGCCGTTGCGCATTGCGGGGCCATCGGCCAGCACCTGACCGGCCTTGACGGTCTCGCCCACCTCGACGATGGGGCGCTGGTTGATGCAGGTGCCTGCGTTGGAGCGGGCGAACTTGATCAGAACGTAGTTGTCCACTGCACCCTGTGCGTTGCGCACCTCAATGTGGTCTGCGTCCACCTTCTCGACGATGCCGTCGGCCTTGGCCAGAACAGCGGTGCCGGAGTCGGTCGCAGCCTTGTACTCCATGCCGGTGGCAACGATGGGCTGCTGCGTGACCATCAGAGGCACGGCCTGACGCTGCATGTTGGAACCCATCAGAGCACGGTTACAGTCATCGTTCTCGAGGAAGGGGATGCAGGCGGTAGCGACAGAGACCATCATTCGGGGCGAGACGTCCATATAATCGACCTTCTCGGCGTCGATCTCGAGGATGTCGTCGCGGCGGCGGGCGGAGACGCGGGCACGCTTGAAGTGCTTGGTCTCGTCCAGCGGCTCGTTGGCCTGTGCCACGACATACTCGTCCTCAACGTCAGCGGTCATATACTCGACCTCGTCGGTGACGACCTGATCGATGAGGTTGCCGTTCTCGTCGTAGGTCTTTTTGACCTTGCGGTAGGGAGCCTCGACGAAGCCGTACTCGTTGATCTTGGCGTAGGATGCCAGATAGGAGATCAGACCGATGTTGGGGCCTTCAGGGGTCTCGATGGGGCACATACGGCCGTAGTGGCTGTAGTGAACGTCGCGGACCTCGAAACCTGCGCGGTCACGGCTCAGACCGCCGGGGCCCAGAGCGGACAGACGGCGCTTGTGGGTCAGCTCAGCCAGCGGGTTGTTCTGATCCATGAACTGGGACAGCTGGGAAGATCCGAAGAACTCTTTGATTGCAGCTGTAACCGGTTTGATATTGATCAGGGACTGCGGAGAAATTCCGTCGATGTCCTGTGTTGTCATACGCTCACGTACCACACGCTCCATACGGGACAGACCGATGCGGTACTGGTTCTGAAGCAGCTCACCTACGGCACGGATTCTACGGTTGCCCAGGTGGTCGATATCATCGGCATTTCCTGCGCCGTATTCCAGATGCATGTTGTAGTTGATGGAAGCGAAAATATCTTCCTTTGTGATATGTTTCGGAATCAGGTCGTGGATGTCACGTTTGATCGCCTGTTTGATCTCTTCGATATCGGTATTCTCCTCCAGGATCTTTTCCAGAACCGGATAGTATACTTTCTCGTTGATGCCAAGCTCTTCCTCGTCAACATCTACCCATGCTTTCAGATCTACCATTAAGTTGGAAAGAACTTTTACGTTTCTCTCCTCGGTCTGGATCCATACATACGGTACTGCTGCGTTCTGAATCTTGTCTGCGAGTTCCAGAGTAACGGTGGTGCCTTTTTCTGCAAGGATTTCACCGGTGGACGGATCTACAACATCCTCAGCGAGGATCTGGTTGCGGATACGGCTGCGCAGCGCAAGTTTCTTGTTGAATTTATAACGGCCTACCTTTGCCAGGTCATAGCGACGCGGGTCAAAGAACATGCTCATGATGAGGCTCTCTGCATTTTCTACTGCGAGAGGCTCGCCCGGACGAATTTTCTTGTACAGCTCGAGAAGACCTTCCTGATAGTTGGTGGAAGTATCTTTGGTGAAGCTTGCAAGAATCTTCGGCTCTTCACCGAACAGCTCTACGATCTCTGCATTGGAGCTTACTCCAAGTGCACGGATGAGGACTGTGATCGGAACTTTTCTGGTACGGTCTACGCGGACATAGAAGACGTCGTTGGAATCGGTCTCGTACTCCAGCCATGCTCCACGGTTCGGGATTACGGTACAGGAGAACAGTCTCTTTCCGAGCTTATCATGTGCGATGCCGTAATAAATACCAGGGGAACGTACCAGCTGGCTGACGATAACTCGCTCAGCACCATTGATAACGAATGTACCTGTTGCTGTCATCAGCGGCAGATCTCCCATGAAGATCTCATGCTCGCTGAAACTATCTGTTTCTTTATTAATTAAACGAACTTTCACCTTTAAAGGTGCCGCATATGTTGCATCACGCTCTTTACATTCCTCGATGG
>OKYI01000548.1_pt1 | contig 7659 bp, 10 predicted proteins | sample 1609071 | NCBI WGS metagenome assembly OKYI01 (sample SAMN02675048, study PRJEB24791) | human gut metagenome, SKBSTL034 | isolation source: stool | host: Homo sapiens | place: USA | reverse complement strand
CTCTTCTACAAAAGATTTATAATTTTTTGTTTTAAATTCAAGAAGCATTTTATTACCTCCATTCTGCTTGTTTTTAACAAAATCATATTTATATTATAGTCTTATTGTATGATAGAGTCAATTTTTTATTCTTATTTTGCGCTTTTTCTTCAAAATCATTTTATTTTTGTTAAGTCAAGGAATCTTTATATCATAGATTCCCTGACTCTCCACCGCTTGCCCTATCTCTCCCAATCCATCCTTCCTGTCACATTCAACATCTTTTCTTCTCGGAAGCTGAGCATCTTTCCATTAGTTCCACCGACAATAATATGATCCAGCAATTCTATCCCCAGTAGCTGTCCACACTTCTGCAGCTTTCTCGTAACAATCATATCCTCTTTTGACGGTTTCACATTGCCACTGGGATGATTATGAAGTCCAATGATTGCAGAAGCATTTGCCAGAATACTGCTCTTAAAAACTTCTCTGGGAATTACCAGAGATGCATTGATTGTTCCAACACTGACCAGATTCATATTGATTACCTGTCCGTTATTTTTCATATTCAGAATACAAAATACTTCTCTGTCATATTGAGATAACTCCTTCGCCATCAATTCTACAACAGCCTGTGGACTGTCCAATGTCTGCTCACTATAAAGAGATGGTTCTTTTACCAGACGGATATTCACAACTTCTAATTCATTCTCCATCCTTCTAATCTCCTTTTGGAAATTCTACAACCAGAAGAACATTACTCTCTGAAAATTCCACATATGCTTTCAATTGTGATAATGTCATTTCCAAATATTTAGGTTGTTCCACCATAATCTGCTCCTTTCGTTTCTTCCCTTGCTTCTGTTTTCTCTGACAAATAGCTTATCACTTTGTTTGCCTTAATGCTTTTCTGTAACTCACTGATAATACACAAATCTGCTACATTCACTCCCGGCAAAGCAAGCATCTCATCCATCGTCATATTGACAATCTCTTTCTCCGTTCCGTATCCGGCATCAAATAAACGCTGTAATACTTTTATTGCTTTCTGATTCTTTCCCATTTCAATATCAAAGGGCAGCTTATCGCCGCCTTCTATTTTACTCCTTCTCTTCTTTCTTTTCTTCAATTCCTAATCTCTTAACCTGTTTCTTTTTATTCCAGATACGAACTCCTGTGATTCCGGCTGCTGATAATACCAGAATGGCTATCCATAAAGCTGCATTTGCCGTATCTCCTGTTTTCGGATGGTTACTGGTCTTTGTAGTAGTACCCGGTGTCTCTGGGGTTGGCGTTTCTGGTACTTCTTTGATAGTTACAGTCTGACCTTCATCGTTGATATCCTTATGCTCTGTTACCTTTTTCGGTTCTTCCGGATTTGTCATATCATACAGTTCTTCAAAGGTTACAAGCTGCTTTCCTCCAAGCGTGCTGCCGTTGAAAGTAAACTCAATCTGCACTTCCATGTTTTCCTTGTCCGCTGTAAATTCATAATCATTGGTAACCTCTTTACCATCAATGAGCAACTTGACATTTTCTGCCTTAACCATCTGCCAACCGGACAACTTATAGTTCGTACCAATTTCCAATCCCTCTAAAGTAACCGTATCCACAATCGTCAGATCTTTTCCGGCTTCCATCTCTTTCTTGCCGTTCTTATCAGTTGCTGTGGTATGAATCGAAATCTTTCGCTCCGTAATCAGGACGGTCTGACCTTCATCGTCAATGTCCTTATGCTCTGCAACTTTTACAGGTTCTTCCGGATTCTTCAGGTCATATAATTCTTCAAATGTAACCAGATTCTGTCCGCCAAGTTCTAATGCATCAAACGTATAAAAAATCTCTACTTTAATTTTCTCGCTGTCAGCAACAAAAGTGTAATCACTCTCCACACGCTTTCCATCAATGAGCAGTTCTGCATTTTCCTCTTTCAGCATCTGCCAGCCTTTTAACTGGTACTTTCTGCCTTCTTCCAGACTGTCCAGAGTAACTGTATCCACAATCGTTACTTTCTTTCCTGCAACAATTACCTTTTCGCCCGTTTTCTTGTCTGTTGCGGTTGTATGAATACTAATCTCTTTCTCATACTCATCGGTCAGTGTTCCAAGGTCGATTTTCACTTTATTTCTGCTGACAACAACTTCAAATGCAGGAATCAGCTTCATACCTTTGTTGGATTCACAAGATAACTCCTCAATCTCATAAGTGTCATAAAGTAATGCCCCTTTGCTGTCGTCTGGCTCTGATGTTCCGAACCAGATACCGTCCTCACTGGACTTTCCGGCATTTGTATTTTTCTTATAGGATGCCCAATCGGAAGCGGTTGAAAACTGACCATTTTTATCTGTCACTACGATATGGCTCTCTCCGGTTGTTTTGCTTGTAATCTTAAAAGGAACATTTGCCAGTCTCTTATGTGTGCTAGCTCCAATCTTGACTCCTTCCAGATCTCCACGTTTAATCTGGTTGTAAATGGAATGGCTTTCGTCTGTTAAATCTACGATTTTTCCATTTTCTGTAATGGAAAATTCAATCGCTTTTGCACCGTCTGTTAAATAACCTTCCGGTGCTTTTGTTTCCTTCAGTTTGTATTTACCATATGGAAGTAAATCTGTTGATGTTGTTGCAATACCATCAATCCCTGTCTGAATCATCTTAACTGTCTCATTCCTTTTGTATAGCTTTCCTTCTACCAGAACCGGATTCTCGTTCAGTGAAATAATTGCAAATACTGCATCTTTTAATGTGGCACTTCCCTGTGCTTTGGTTTCTTTTGTCTCCAAATCACGTTTTTGAATCTTCACACCACCTCGGATTACCTGGTCAGATACGGAATACTGGTTGCTTCCGGAAAGAACTGCAAGTTCTCCGTCCTCTGTGATCTGTGTCAGATACATTCCTTTTATCTGTTCTGTACTGTCTCCTGCCTGCATATAAGCTCCATCAAGTAAATATCCGTCTGGTGCTTTGGTTTCTTCAACAGCCAGTGTTCCAAGTGGTAATACACTTTTTTCATTCTGAGTGTAAAATGCATCTCCGGATACTTTGTAAGCATCTGACAGTTTTGTCACATAATGAATACTTCCGTCACTGCTCTTTTCTGCCACCGTTTTTGTAACCCAGGTACGTGTTGCTTTCTCTGGTAAGTTATCTTTTGTATAAAGTCCGTCATAATAATGCCAGGTAAACTCCGCTCCTGCCAGTGCTGCATTTCCCTGTGCGGTTGCTTTTCCTGTCTCCATATCAATCTTGAACAGGTCTACCAATGTCTCTGTTACTTTCGGAACATCGGAAACATTTAATACGGCTGTTTTTCCGGCTTCAACTTTCAGACTGCGTACTGTCGTATCCAGCTTATATCCTTTCGGTGCAGAAAGCTCTTTGATGTAAACAGTCCCTGCAGTCACTTCAACCTCATTTGTATCTCCATTCTCATTTGTCGTAAGTGTTCCAATCTGATTACTACAATTCTGGTCTAAAAATATGCCAAAGGTTGCTCCAACAATGGAATACATCGCATTTCCATTTGTGACAATCTCATTTGCAGTTGTCTTTTTTACCTTCGCATTTCCGACATTCAGTTCTGCCCAAAACTGTCCGAGATCCTGTCCCTCTCCAGTATAGATATATCCTCCACATTTATACCGACCTTTGTTCGCCTGTACAAATGCTCTCGCTCCTGCATACACTTCATTCTGAATATCCTGTGAAATCTCAGAATACGCAGCTCGGACATTATCACACTGCCAACCTAAATATTCACTCAGTCTCTGCCATACTACACACTGTTCCAACAGATATCCCTGATTTGCATTCAGGTTACTATGACTGCCTCTATACTGCTTTACATACTCCAGTGACAATGCCACATCTTCGATCTGTGCAGCACTCATACTGGAACTTGCATCGTGTCTAGTTTTATACCCATTTTTGAATCCAGTGTTAATATCTACACAATAGGCTGTTTCGCCCTCTACTCGCATGTGACCTTCATTGAATGTAGAATGAATGGTTCCATCATTCATCACATGTTCAATATATCCGACTCTCTCTGAGGATTCCGTCCAATACTGTGTTTCCGCTGCTTGAACCGATGTGATCGGTAATGCAGTTAAAATCGTGGTCAGGGCAAGAATCCCTGTGCACACTCGTTTCCATATCTTCTTCATTTTCTACAATTCCTTTCTTTTCAATCAAAAAAGACGTCCATCTGGAACGCCTGTTGTTGCTTTATGCTGTTTACTCCCTGCTATCATGCAGGGTATGGGAATCTCTGACCTGCCGAAAGAGAAGAGGTCCCCGGCTCCTTATTGTCTTTTCGGCTGGTAATCTGCTGGTAAACCAAAGGGGTAGGGTGTGGGGAGGGGAAAACAGAAAAAGGCTGATTTCTCATTGACCACCAACGGATAGACTTTTCCCTTGGTGTCAAAATGCCTATCGTTCCCTGCTTTTTTCCCGTTTCCGGTATAATTCCAGTGCTTTGATAATGGTTTCTTCCATTTTCTGCTGTGTAGTTCCCGATGGAAAGTATTTTTTCAGTCGGTTCTTCGGGATTTTCCACTGCTCTACCTGATTTGGCTTCTTTTCTGACATAATCGACAGCAAAACATCTTCATTCAACCTGCCCTCTGCTGAAAATTTGCGGATTTTAATTGCCTGTGCATGACTTGGGGTACAAGCCTCCGACTCCATGGTGTCGTACAATATCTCCTGTTCCTCTTTCGTCAAATAAGACAGCTCTACCGCTGGACGCATAGAAATCTTTTTGTCATCGACCATTTCAAGGATTTCCGGAATAAGTTCTGTAAGGCGGATATAGCGACGGATTTGGTCTTGGCTTTCTCCAACTTGTTCACCTAATATTTCTCTTGAAGTCTTTCCTCGAAATTCCTGTGCCACTGGCACAGAATTTTTTCTTGGACGTCCAGCTTGTCTCTTCATAGCCTCTAACTTCATCTTATATGCAAATGCCTTTTCGGATGGTAAGATTTCTTCTCGCTGAAGATTGCTGTCAACCATAACAATGACTGCTTGGTCATCACTAAGATTTCTTACAATACATGGCATTGTCTCTTTTCCAGCCAGTTCACTTGCCATTTTTCTACGGTGTCCAGAAATCATTTCATACCCACCCGTTGGCTTTTCCCTGACAAGTGCAGGCACTAATACACCATGAGCACGGACACTCTCAATTGTTTCCAACATCTTATCGTCCATTTTTACCTTAAACGGATGATTCGGGAAGTCTGTAATTTCATAAATAGAAATATTTTTTACATATTCCTGGTTCTTCTGGTCTCTTTCTTCTTGCGTTGTAAAAAGATCATCGGCTGAGGGAAGATTCATGTTTATTTCTCTGCTTTTCGCCACACTGAATCACCTCCCTCGTAAATTCTGCATACGCCTTTGCAACAGTTCCATTCTTGTCATACTCATAAATGCTCTGTCCTGCTGCACTGCTTTCTGCTGCTGTGATAGCCACTGGAATAACAGTTTTGAAAATCCTAATATGCTTTCCATAATTTCCTCTAAGGCTAGTCTCTGTTGTCCTTGCAAGTTTTGTTCTCATATCTGCAAGTGTCAGCAATACTCCCTCAATCTTCAGATTAGGATTTAGCTGTCTCTGTACCTTACCGATTGTTTTCATTAACTGTGTCATGCCCTTTAGTGGAAGATAATGAGCCTGCACTGGAACAATTACACTATCTGCGGCAGCTAACGCATTGATGGTCAACATTCCCAAACTAGGCATACAATCAATCAGGATATAATCATAATCCTTTTTCAAATCTGCCAGATACAGCTTTAAAGTCTGCTCTCTGCTCATGGCATTTACCAGTGAGATTTCCATGCCCGATAATTCAATATTATAGCAAACCTCTTAAATAATGCAGTCCCTTTACAGCGGTGATAAAATATAGTGTAGGAGATGATAGTATGCTACACAATGAAGCTAGAAAACTGGTATTGGAGGCCTGGGATAAAACTCATAATGCCAGGGAAATTGCAAAATATTTTTCAGTAAATGAAAGCACCGTATACCGCCTTGTAGAAGAGCGTGCACGCACTGGCAGTTATGAGACCAGAACGCAGATGAGAGGCCGGAAAACAATTCTTACAGAAAAACAGCACCACGATATTCTGGGACTTGTACAAGAACAACCAGATATCACAATGAAGGAGATTGTCGAAACGCTTCATTTACCTGTAGGCGATGAAGCCGTCAGGCGTTTTCTGATAAAGCAAGGTTATACTTATAAGAAAAAGTCTTTGCACGCAAAAGAACAGGAGCGTCCCCGATGTGCAGAGAAAACGCAGTCAATGGATAGAAACTATATCTGGTGCAAATGCAGAACATCAAATATATCTCGATGAAAGCGGTATTAATACAAACCTCACAAGACACTATGCACATGCAGTACATGGGAAACGTGCCATGGATGCTACCCCGATCAACACGCCTGCCGGAACAACTGTTTTGTCATCCATACGGCTTAATGGCAGTCTGGTATATACTACGTACCAAGGTGGAACAACTGCACAGCGATTTCGTGAATATATGGGAAAACAATTGATACCGAGCCTTGAGAAAGACGATGTTGTAATCATGGATAACATGCGCTCTCATCATGCCAAAATAGTGACGGAACTTTTAGACAAGGCGGGGATCTCCTATCTATATTTGCCACCATACAGTCCAGATTTGAACCCTATTGAAAAAATGTGGTCAAAAATGAAATCCTTTCTCAGAAAGAGGAAAGTCCGTGTTGCTGCTGAACTACCTGAGGCTGTAAAAGCGGCCTTAGAAACAATAAGTACGAACGATTGCAAAGGGTGGTTCCACGCATCTGGAATTTGCGCTAATTAAGAGGATAGCTATAGTTGGAATAATGTCTACTCCTTCTTCATGGTGCAAAATGCCTTCATTATACACAAACGGTTCGTCTTGTAATATCTTCTTCATTTGTGTTTCCAATGTAATCGGAATACTATCTGCATTCGTCCACCCTAATGCGGTTGTTAAGTCTCCCTGTGGATCAGCATCAACCAATAATACTTTTCGCCCCTGATGTGCAAGACCAATTCCAAGATTTAATGTCGTTGTGGTCTTAGCTGTTCCTCCCTTCTGATTTGCAAGGGCGATTACTTTACACTTGGTCATATAGTTTCCTCCTTCCTTGAAAAATTTAATAGCCAATCCGTTTTACGGGACTGGCTATGTATAAAAATGGGTATGAAAAAGCCGACTGACTCGTATTGAACCAATCGGCTATGAATCAACATTTCTAAAGTTTCTTTTTATTATTTATCATATAAGTATTCTATAACTTCAAAATTAAATTTTATCATTGTATTCCAATCTGCGGCATCTAACTTAACAGGTTCATGTATCGCCCTATAATGTGCTATAGAATTTCTTTTTTGATAATACCATTTATGAAGCTTCATCCCTTGAAACTCTTGTTATTTTACCTTTTCCAAATCTCTTGTTATTTCAGCGAAATTAAAGCAGAATGCAGAATGGAATTTACTCTTTCATGTCACCTTTTATTACTACTATGTTCATGAGCACATAAACTTAAGCAATTACCTATTAACAGCAATTCTTTTTATTCTTCATTCAACATAATCTCTTTCATATTAAATATTTTTACCGCTTTATTTGCTTTCGAATATCTA
>OKYI01000499.1_pt1 | contig 8254 bp, 9 predicted proteins | sample 1609071 | NCBI WGS metagenome assembly OKYI01 (sample SAMN02675048, study PRJEB24791) | human gut metagenome, SKBSTL034 | isolation source: stool | host: Homo sapiens | place: USA | reverse complement strand
ATCCAACGCATCCTCGACCCCGGTGCAATTGATGGAAATCTTTCTCCCATCCCGGAGCAGCAGTTCCACACAGCCGGTATCCATGTTGAAATGGCAGGCTCTTGCATCGTACTTCATGTTTGTGTCCTTTCTGCCTTACGGCACTCTTACAGTGGTCTGTCGTGCTTTCTTATGATAAGGTCCAGGACGCTTTTCGATGGAAGCAAGGGATTCATTCCGTTTTCCAAAGAACACAAAAAATCCGAACCCTTCTCCTATCGGAAAAAAGTTCGGATTTTGTTGTTGTGGTGCACCTTCAGGGACTCGAACCCTAGACCCACTGATTAAGAGAAACCAACGTGCAACAATCATCAATTTCCGGAATTACGCAGATTCGTTGTTTTTATCGCTTTATCGTAAATTTGCGTTTTGCATCTACTGCATCCTTTGCACCTGTTATTCCCTCTTGCATCCGCTATCCAGCCGTTCCGGTGTGCAAAAAGTGTGCAAAAATGTGCAGAGCCAAAATCAGCCCCTTAAACAGGCATTGAGTTTTTATGCAAAGCCGGAAAAACGGCCGGGTTCAAGCCCGACACGGCAGCTACAATCTTGCCTGTTCAGACTAAGCATCAAATGTACATCAACAACTACGATTCATGGCAGGGATTTGGACAATCGAACAGACATCACCTTAATATAGAAAGAGGTTTCCTATGAACAAACTGCTTTCCTGCCGCTACAACATGGACACCAACCGGGTAGAAGCCCGGTTTGCGGATGGCTTTACCGTTGTCATCGACTGCATCGCCGTGGAGGACGAATACGGCAACACCCCGGCACAGCGGGCAGAACCGGACTGGCTGCTGTACAATAAGCCGCTGGAGTATGCTCAGCTTGTGCTGAGAGGGGAGATTGAGCACTACCTGTCACTTGGCTGTGACCATGGAAGAATGGAAGATTGATTGACAAGGTTACATAACAGTTAACACAGCTTGCATTTGCCCTGCAATTTTTCAGAATGGAACACCCCAAGGGCATCTGGTCTATATCCGGCAGATTTTTCATAAAGAATCTGCCGGATATTTTTGTTTGTCATGAAGGAAGTCTTGCTTTTCACTTCAAAATTGGATACAATATAAAAAAGACATTTGCACGGAGGGCTCTATGGAATATATCGGCATCCAGAAGAAAAACGGCGGTGTGGTGGAAGCCCTGCAGCAGGCCATTTTATCTGGGCAGATCCCGGCGGGCACTGAAATGACCCAGAACGAACTGGCAGAGAGTCTCGGTGTCTCCCGGATGCCGGTGCGGGAGGCCTTGATGATCCTTGAATATCAGGGTCTTATCATCCGCCTGCCCAACAACCATGTAAAAGCTGCTGATTTGAACGAAGATGCCCTGCGGCAGATTCTGGCGTTAGGTGCTCAGTTGGAACGGCAGGCTATGCGTGCGCTGCCGCAGGATGCTATGTTGGCAGGCGGCGAGATGCTGCAGCACCGTACCCTGCGGACCGTCCTGCCCTATCCGCTGCACCGCAAGCTGCTGGAGAGCATTCAGGAGACCTACATTGCCTTTGCCGTGAGCGCACGTCCTGCGCCGGTGAACGACCGGCTGTCCCGCCTGCTGATGCTGGACCGTCAGGGTTCCCCTGATGTGCTGGATGCATGGAACACCTATGAAGAAGAACTGCTGCATCTGATTTTAACGATAAGGAGTCAATATGCTGGGACTGAAACCCATTAAGCTGCTGCCCGCCCGCGAGCGGGTAGCTTCCGCTTTGCGGAAAGCCATTATCTCAAAAAGTATCCCGGAGGGCGCAGAACTCACGCTGGAAAACACCGCACAGGAACTCGGCGTGTCGGTCACGCCGGTGCGGGAGGCCTTTCAGATCCTTGCCCGTGACGGTCTGCTGGAAGTCAAGCAAAACAAGTGTGCCATTGTGCTGGGCGTAACGGAAAGGACCATCCGGGAGCACTACCAGCTGCGCGCTGCGCTGGAAGGCACCGCCTGTATGCTCTGCTGCCAGAACAATGCCGACCTGTCCAAGATCAAAAACTGCGTGGATACTGCAGAGGAGGCTCTTTCTCATCAGCAGGCCGGAAATTATGCTGACTACAACCAGTCCTTCCATTTTGAGATCTGGGAAGCTTCCGGCAATGAAAAAATGCGCAATCTTCTCTCGGAGCTGTGGAACGGTCTGTCCGTTGGTGTGGAAATGAGCGAGTTGGACTATGCCCTCAACTCCCAGAGCGAGCATAAAAAGATCTATGCGGCGCTGGAAGCACGGGATGCGCTGACCGCGCGAGCTGAAATGGAAAAACACATCTACCGCAGTATGGACGATGCGCTGACCTATTATTTATAAGATCAAGGAGGACAAGACAATGTATACCTGTGCGAACTGTACGGTTCTGGCCTGCGCCAACAACGCACCGGAAAAGATGCCCAAAAACTGCCCTATGCGGAATGCTTCGGTGATGGAGGCCGCCCGCGTCGGCTATGATCTGCCTGAGAATCACGATTTCTACGTCAACTGTTCGGCCATTGAGGGGCTGGGCTACTGTCAATGGCCTCGCCTGAAGGAGACGGTGGAGTTCTGCAAGCGGATGGGCTACCACAAGCTGGGTCTTGCATTCTGCAAAGGTCTGCGGAAGGAAGCCCGCATCGTGGCCGACCTGCTCCGTGCGCAGGGGTTTGAGGTGGTGTCGGTCATCTGCAAGACCGGCGGCATCTCCAAGGAAGAAGTGGGCATCCCGGAAGAGGTCAAGATCCACCCCGGCGAATTTGAGGCCATGTGCAACCCCATCGCACAGGCAAAGCTTCTGAACGAACAGCACACCGATTTCAACATTGAGGTCGGACTTTGTGTGGGACACGACTCGATGTTTTATAAGTATTCGGACGCCATGGTCACAACGCTGGTGGCCAAGGATCGCGTTCTGGCGCATAATCCCTGCGGTGCCATTTACTGTGCCGAGGGGTATTTCAAAAAGCGGCTGGAATAAAAGAAGGATAAAACGTGCGTTCTCCAAAACAGATGGAGAACGCGCGTTTTTTTGCAGAAAGCGGTAGAGCGGGGTCTTCTTGTATCCTACTGTTTGTCTGGCGTGCACAAAAATTGGTACATAATCCGTGCAATGCGACAAAACTCGAAAAAAGGGATTGACAATTCTTTGTTTTGGGTGTATTCTCGTGTCGTCAAGTGGATACATTATCAAAGATTAGATATAAAAATTCAAAAAAGACGCTGCCGAGATTCCCGGAATTCTAAGGTTCCGGGCAGATCCTTCCAGAACGAAAAAGGGCTGTGAGGGCACAGCACGGCGGCAAAGACTCTGCACAACGAGGTGCAGCTGGGGCGTTCCGAAAGTCAGGGCTGTTTTGCTCTGATAAAATGGATACATTATATTTCATTAAAGGAGGATTCCCCGGTATGTCAGCAGCAACCATCACCCTACTCTTTCTTCTCTTCGCGGTCGTCATGTTCGTGTTTGAGAAGATCCCCCTCGGCGTAACGTCCATGATCGTCTGTATCGGTCTGGTCGTCACCGGCGTTCTGGACATCAAGACTGCTTTTGCGGGCTTCATCGACAGCAACGTCATCCTCTTTGTCGCCATGTTCATCGTCGGCGGTGCCCTGTTTGAAACAGGTATGGCCAACAAGATCGGCGGCATTGTTACCCACTTTGCCAAATCCGAGCGCAGCCTCATCGTGGCCATCATGGTCATCGTTGGCCTGATGAGCGGTGTGCTCTCCAACACCGGCACCGCCGCCGTCCTGATCCCCGTGGTCATCGGCATTGCGGCAAAGTCCGGCTATGCCCGCTCCAAGCTGCTGATGCCGCTGGTGTTTGCAGCGGCCATGGGCGGCAACCTTTCCCTCATCGGCGCACCGGGCAACCTCATCGCCCAGAGCGCTCTGGGTGAGATTGGGATGTCCTTCGGCTTCTTCGAGTACGCCATCGTGGGCCTACCCATCCTCGCCGCCGGCATCCTCTTCTACGCCACCCTTGGCATGAAGCTGCTGCCCAACCACCCCGTCTCCGATGATGACTCCTTCAGCGGCGAGCAGGACTTCAGCAATGTTCCCAAGTGGAAACAGGTGCTCTCCCTCGTTATCCTCGTGCTCACCCTGTTGGGCATGATTTTTGAAAAGCAGATCGGCATCAAACTCTGCATCACCGGCTGTATCGGTGCGCTGGCTCTGATCCTCACCGGTGTCATCTCCGAGAAGGATGCCCTGAAGTCCATCGACCTCAAGACCATCTTCCTCTTCGGCGGTACGCTGTCTCTGGCCTCTGCACTGGATAAGACCGGCGCAGGCGCAGAGATCGCAAACATCGTCATCGGCGCTCTGGGCGAGAATCCCTCTCCCTACGTCCTGACTCTGGTGGTCTTCCTGCTCTGCTGCGTCATGACCAACTTCATGTCCAACACCGCAACCACCGCTCTGATGGTTCCCATCTGCCTGAGCATCGCACAGGGCATGGGTGCCGACCCCCGCGCAGTCCTGATGGCTTGTGTCATCGGCGGCTCCTGCGCTTACGCAACGCCCATCGGTATGCCCGCCAACACCATGGTGGTTTCCGCCGGCGGTTACACCTTCAAGGATTATGCCAAGGCTGGCCTGCCCCTCATCCTCATCGCAACGGTTGTCAGCATGGTGATCCTTCCCATCGCATTTCCGTTCTTCCCGCAGTAATACGGGCAGAGCGTTGAATATGAGTGAACCAACGCGCAAAATGTACCAAAGCTAAGGAGGCATTGGAATGAACAAACAGGAACAGGTGCAGCAGATGACGACCTATATGGCGAACTTTGTGAGCCATATCGCCAAGGTGCTGCCGGACGACATCATTGCCAAGCTCGATGAGCTGGGCGCACAGGAGGACGCACCGCTGTCCAAGGTCATTTATGAGACCATGAAGCGGAACCAGAAGCTGGCCAAGGAGCTGAATCGCCCCAGCTGCCAGGACACCGGTGTGCTGCAGTTCTGGGTAAAGTGCGGTGTGAACTTCCCCCTCATCGGCGAGGTGGAGGGTCTGCTGAAGGAGGCTGTGGTCAAGTCCACCTTCGAAGCGCCCCTGCGCCACAACAGTGTTGAGACCTTCGATGAGTTCAACACCGGCCGCAACGTCGGCAAAGGCACCCCTACCGTCTGGTGGGATATCATCCCGAACAGTGACAAGTGCGAGATCTACGCCTATATGGCAGGCGGCGGCTGCACCCTGCCGGGCAAGGCTATGGTTCTGATGCCCGGTGCAGGTTACGAAGGTGTGACCAAGTTCGTCATGGATGTCATGACCAGCTACGGCATCAATGCCTGCCCTCCGCTGCTGGTGGGCGTGGGCGTTGCCACCTCTGTTGAGACCGCCGCTCTGCTGTCCAAGAAGGCTCTGATGCGTCCTCTGGGCAGCCACAACGAGAACGAGCGCGCAGCCTATATGGAGAAGCTGCTGGAAGACGGCATCAACTCCATCGGCCTTGGTCCTCAGGGCATGGGCGGCAAGTACTCCGTCATGGGCGTACACATTGAGAACACTGCCCGCCATCCTTCTGCCATTGGCGTTGCCGTCAACGTGGGCTGCTGGAGCCATCGCCGCGGCCACATCATTTTTGATAAAGATCTGAACTACACCATTGATACTCATTCGGGGGTGACTTTGTAATGCTGACCATTAAAGACGGAAAGAAGATCCTTACTACTCCGGTCTCCGCAGAGGACCTGAAGGACATCCATATCGGTGATGTCGTTTACCTGAACGGCGACCTGACCACCTGCCGTGACGTGGCGCACCGCCGCCTCGTGGAAGAGGGCCGCCCGCTGCCTGTGGACGTCAAGGACGCAGCCATCTTCCACGCCGGCCCCATCATCCGCCCGCTGGAGAACGACAAGTTCGAGATGGTGTCTGTGGGTCCCACCACCTCCATGCGCATGGAGAAGTTCGAGTATGAGTTCGTGCAGAAGTCCGGTGTCCGCGTCATCGTGGGCAAGGGCGGCATGGGCCCCAACACCGAGCGCGCCTGCAAGGAGTTCGGTGCCATCCACTGTGTCTTCCCTGCCGGTAACGCCGTTGTGGCTGCCACCGAGGTGGAGGAGATCGTCGAGGCCCAGTGGCGTGACCTCGGTATGCCGGAAACTCTGTGGCACTGCCACGTCAACGAGTTCGGCCCCCTGATCGTCTCCATTGACGCCGAAGGCCGCAACCTGTTCGAAGAGAACAAGGTCATCTTCAATGAGCGCAAGGAAAAGGCCATCGAAGAGATCTGCAAGCACGTCGGCTTTATTAAGTAATCCGGATATCCTATCAGCGGGGGACAGACTTCACTCATTATTTCCTTTCATACGATTCTCCTAAATCGTTTTTCTTACCCTAAGTTTCTTGCTCAGCTTAATTTGCCACGTATTTGTTCTCCGCAATTTGCCCCGGAACCCTTTTCCGCGCAAAGGGTTCCGGGGCGTTATTTGTTCCTGGAAGGAAATGCAGACAAAGACGATCTTTCCCGTTCTTTTTGTTCTACACACCTTATATAAAGTTCCTTTGGAAAATTGTATTTTTCGACAAAAGTATAACAAATCCCTTGACAAGCGTGGTCTTTCGGTGTATTCTTTTCTTGTTTATTGGATACATTATCAAATATAAACATTCAAGTGCCACTGCTTTGCATCTGCAAGGTGGAAGTAATCCACAGGAGGACAACCCAAATGAGCCCATTGGAGATCACACTGGTCATCCTGCTTGTAACGATCATCGCCTTTGTATCCGGTAAAGTCCCGTTCTCGGTCATTTCTACCGGCATCATTCTGGCGCTGATCCTCACCGGCATCAAGACCCCTGCCGAGGCCTTTGGCGGCTTCATCAACACGAACGTGGTCATGTTCGTAGCCATGTTCGTCATCGGTGCAGGGCTGACCAAAACGCCCCTGATTGACAAAGCCCAGAGTCTGGTCATCCGCTACAAGGACAATATGCGGATGCTGATCTTTCTTTCCTGCGTGGCAGGTGCGTTTCTGGGCGCCATCACCAGTGCCACCGCAACTGCCGCTATCATGATCCCGCTGCTGGTAGGCATTGCGAACGACATCGGCGTGAGCCGCAGCAAGCTGCTGTATCCTTCTATGGCCTGTGCCAACATTGCCACCCAGATGACCTTTCTCGGTCAGGGTGCTTCCAACATGGCATGGAACGATGTCATGATGCAGGCCGGCGCACCGACACCGCTGCACATCTGGGATTTCACCATTGCGCGCATCCCGATGCTGACCATTGCCATCCTGTACATGACCTTTATTGGCTATAAGCTGATGCCGGATATTCCCAACGAGCAGTTTTCAGATGCAGCGCATACGGCTTCTGAGAGCGAAAAACTCAGCCCCTTCAAGCGCAAACTGGCTGTCCTGATCGTTCTGGTCTCCATTGCAATGATGCTGCTGGAAAATGTCATTGGTGTCAAGATGTATCTCACTTCCTGCATCGGCGCTGCCGCTCTGGTGTTGACGGGTGTGCTGACCGAGAAGGAAGCCCTCAACTCCATCCACCAGCCGACCATTTTCCTGTTTGCCGGTGTGCTGGCTCTGTCGGACGCCATCCAGACCACCGGTGCAGGCGATGTGGTGGCAGACTGGATGATCCGCCTGCTGGGCGATACCACCAATCCGTACATCATTATGCTGGTGTTCTTCCTTGTTCCCTTCATTCTGACACAGGTCATGTCCAATCTGGCTACCCTGACCATCTTCATCCCACTGGTCACTTCCGCCTGTATCCGCATGGGCGTAGACCCCCGTGCTGCCGTGGTCGGCGTGATCACAGCCAGCTGTGTGTCCATCATGACCCCCATGGCAGCTCCCTGCCAGATCATGATCATCGAGCCGGGCGGATACACCTTGAAGGATTATCTCAAGTGTGGTACCCCGCTGGCGCTCATCCTCATTGTCGTGTCCGTATTTTTCCTGCCGTCACTTTATCCTTTTGCCTGATTCTATTTTCCCACCGCAGTAGTATGCGCAAACTGCATATCGTAAATATGTCGTTCTGTTCGGCGCTATTTTTGAAAACCGCAATAAAAGCAGCAGAAATTTTTGAGCATCTCATAATTCTGTCAAGAGGGCTGGCACCGTCCGGCCCTCTCTCTTTTTACCAAAGTTTTCCTTGTGTTTTCTTGCAAGCTGCCGAAATCAGCGTGTTCTCAAAAGTTCGCGTTTGCGCAGTGGAGCGGAGCAATGAAAGCCCCAGTGGGGCTTTTAAGCGACAGAACGGTCTTGCGTAGCAAG
>OKYI01000480.1_pt1 | contig 8624 bp, 4 predicted proteins | sample 1609071 | NCBI WGS metagenome assembly OKYI01 (sample SAMN02675048, study PRJEB24791) | human gut metagenome, SKBSTL034 | isolation source: stool | host: Homo sapiens | place: USA | reverse complement strand
CTCTACAGGTTCTGCTGCAATCTCCTGAGCCATAACTGCCTCTTCTGATTCTTCCGGCTCTGACGCAACTTCCTGAACCATAACTGCCTCTTCTGATTCTTCCGGCTCTGACGCAACTTCCTGTGCCACAGTTGTCTCTTCTGCCTCTGTTGATTCTGTCTTCTCTGCAACATCCGGATCTTTATCAAAGAACAGATCCAGTTCTAACTGTTCCGGCACTCCCTCATCGGAAATGTGCTTCTTATGAGCCTTTGGTTTCTGCTCATATCTTACAACAGTTTCGCCCTGCGTCTCTTCGCTCTCTCCTTCAGCTACCATAATACTTAAATGAAACTGACATCCCAGAATCTGTGCGATCATTCTCATATCCTGCTCCTGGAAATTATCTCTTCCAAGCCGCTGCGTCAGATTCTGACGGGACATCTTCTTTCCTGTCTCTTTTTCGATCGTCTCTGCCAGTTCTTTGATCGTCATTCCTTTTCTTCCAAGAATAATCTTGACCTGTTCACCAAATGTTAAGTCTTCCATTTTGCTCCTCCTTATGTACTCCTCTTATACTCCTCAGTCTTTTATTTCCCATTGGTATCGACAGTCTTATTTTCGCCTGCCCCCTGTTTATCCATCAATCAGCCTGAAGATATTCTTCCAAGGTGATCCCCTGCTCAGTTATCTTTTTGGCCGCTTCTTTTCCTACATATCGATAATGCCACGGTTCATAAACAATCCCCGTTACATTGGATTTATCTTTTGGAAACCGCAGAATAAATCCATATTCCTGACAATGTGCCATCAGCCATTCCTGCTCGGCTGTATCTCCCTGCTTATCATCCAATCCGGTATACTGTCCGGAAATAATGTCCACCGCAAGTCCTGTCGCATGTTCACTGGTACCCGGAACTGCCACAGATTTCTTCGTCTCATCATAAGCATCCAGTGGACTGTATCCTTTACTGATCCAGTCTTTCATTGTCGTATCAAACACTTCCCGCTGGCGATCATAAGACCGGTATGCTGATGTCACATATAAATTCAGCCCCGCCTGTCTCGCATCTGCGATCATCTGCTCCAGCTCTCCGTAAATTCTTGTATCCACTGAGCACTTCTCATCCAGCTTTGTCAGAGATGCCGGTGTATAGTCTTTCGCCAGCGGATACTCTTCATTTACAAGTGCAAGCATCCAGTTCTCTGAATCTTCCTTCAGCCGGACTGCGGGTGCTTCTTTTATTTCTTTTGCAATCTTCCAGTTATTTAAATCTTTTTCAAGTCTTTCGTTCTCTTCTGTCAGCTTCTGATTTTCAGAAAGGAGTTTCTGATTCTGCTGTTCCGTGCTTTCCATCTGCCCTGCCACTGCAATTCCCATCAGGACTATCAATCCCACTGCCGCACACAACATCGAAAAAGATCGTCTGAAACTCTCATTTTTCATTTCTCTACTCTTTTAAATATCTTACTTCAAATGTCTCGATCGTAATCGCCTTATTAAAGAATGATCCCTGTGCATAATCACATCCCAGTTCTTCCAGTACATTCACCTGATCCTGCGTCTCCACACCGGATGCCATGACCACGGCACCAAGCTGACGGCAGATATCGATCACCGCTTTTGCAACAAGCCTGCTTCTCCGGTTTCCGACTAAATTTGAAATCACACTTTTATCCAGCTTCAATCCATCAAATTCCATCAGTGAAAGAATGGAAAAGCTGGAATTTTTTGACCCGAAATGATCCAGGATCACCCGGACATTCGCCTTCCGGATCTTACTGCTGGTCTCTGCCAGCATCTCCTGATTCATGTCGGCATAAGATTCGGATACCTCTACTTCGAGATATTCACAACGGACACGATACCGATCTATAAGCTTCTCCATCTCTTCGATTAGATTGTCCTGTCTTAATGTCGTGCCTGCAAAATTGACAGAAACCGGAATCATCGGGAGATTGTCCAGCTCCCATCTGTGCAGGGTCTTGCAGACCTCCTCAAAAACATACAGATCCAGATAATGGGACAGTCTTGTCTCTTCCAGAAGATTAATATATCTTCCCGGTTCCATGATTCCAAGATCCTTGTGGTGGTAGCGTACGACTGCCTCTGCTCCTGCCACATTGCCGGTCGCCACATCAATCTTCGGAACAAGACATACGATAAATCTGCCTTCCTCAATATCCTCCAGAAGATCCTGCTTGATGATCGGTTCATGATGACCCTTCCGCAGATTCTTATAATACTTTTTCTTCTCTTCACGCATCATGTTCTCGGCACTTAAAACCAGTGCATCCACATCAATGTCGATCTTCTCCCATGCACAGCCAAGAGAAGCAAGTCCGAGACTGATATTATCCAGCTTCGTATACGTGCCGTGTACCTGCTTCATAAACTCTTCGTATGTGATATTTTCCACCAAATAATTGTTGATATCGCAAGATTGCAATACCGACTTGTCCAGATAAGAGGGGCAATTGTTGATGATAAACTCATACGCCGTCTTGACTGTAAAAAAATTGCTACTGTAATGGGGGTGCGCTACGCTGCTCGCGAGCAGGTTGATGCGGGGATATTCCTCCTTCTTGAGTTCATCCATGTCCTGGGTAGAAATGATACCATCCCGGTATAGCTTTTGCAAGCTGTTTTCGATATACTGCATATAGGCCGGAGTCGCCCGGTTCCTCAGCGTGCCCTGATAGTCGGCGCGTAGTTTGTCTATCTCTTCAGATTCGATTGTGGTATCCAGTCGGTAATAAGGCTCGAACTTTTTGAGAGCGCTGTCGCGTTCGGCCTGTACTTCCGCATCAGTCTTGTAGATCGGGAAGTCGCTCGGAGCGGTAAGCAACCCGTACCGCCAAGGTTTTCCTTCATAGAATTGGTAACGGAATTTTCCTTCCCTCGGAAAGAAGTAAGCGATCAACAAGGCCGCCACAATAAAATAGACACTCGGATGTATGCTATAGTTATTTGCTTTCATAATGTTCTGTTTTATGTATTGAAAGGCGAAATGTACATAAAAAAGTTTACTAAGAGAAAAAAAAGGGCTACTTTTGCCGCAGTAAACGGAATTATGATTTATGAATTGTGATTTATGCGTCGTTATAAATCACAATTCATAAATCACAAATCATAAATCACATAGAAAGATTATGACTCAAAGGAAAGTTAGAGTCCGGTTTGCACCGAGTCCCACTGGGGCCTTGCATATCGGAGGTGTTCGTACAGCTTTATACAATTATCTATTTGCCAAACAGAATGGTGGAGATCTGATTCTCCGTATTGAAGATACCGACTCGCAGCGTTTTGTTCCCGGAGCGGAAGCCTATATTATAGAAGCGCTTACCTGGTTGGGGATCAAGTTTGACGAAGGTGTCGGCTTCGGAGGCGAATACGGGCCTTACCGTCAGAGCGAACGCAGGGATATTTACAAGAAGTATGTCGATCAGTTGTTGGACGCCGGTTGTGCTTATATCGCATTCGATACCCCCGAAGAGCTGGATGCCAAACGGAAGGAAATCCCCAATTTCCAGTATGATGCGTCTACCCGTATGCAGATGCGCAACTCGCTGACTCTTTCCGAAGAAGAAGTGAAGTCCTTGATCGATGCCGGCAACCAGTATGTGGTCCGCGTCAAGATCGAACCGGATGAAGATATCCATGTAAACGACCTGATCCGTGGCGAAGTGATTATCAACTCTTCTATCCTGGACGATAAAGTCTTATATAAATCAGCCGACCAGTTGCCTACTTACCATCTGGCCAATATCGTGGACGATCATTTGATGGAAGTGACGCATGTGATCCGTGGTGAAGAATGGTTGCCGAGTGCCCCGCTTCACGTACTGTTGTACCGTTATTTCGGATGGGAAGACACGATGCCCCGGTTTGCACACCTGGCTTTGCTTTTGAAACCGGAAGGCAACGGCAAGTTGAGCAAGCGTGACGGTGACCGCCTGGGCTTCCCGGTGTTCCCGTTGGAATGGCATGACCCGAAGAGCGGTGAGGTTTCTTCTGGTTATCGCGAGAGCGGTTACCTGCCCGAAGCGGTTGTCAACTTTCTGGCCTTGTTGGGATGGAATCCTGGTAATGATCAGGAAGTAATGAGCATGGACGAACTGATCCATAGCTTCGATCTGAGCCGTTGCAGCAAGAGCGGAGCCAAATTTGATTATGAAAAGGGAAAATGGTTCAACCATCATTATATCCAGGCTATGGACAATAAGGAAGCAGCCGCCCTCTTTATGCCGATCCTCGAAAGCCACGGTGTGAAAGCAGACCCAGCCTATGTGGAGAAGGTCGTAGCCATGATGAAAGACCGTGCCACCTTTATCAAGGACTTGTGGGATCTTTGCTCGTTCTTCTTCATCGCTCCGACGGAATATGATGAAAAGACACGCAAAAAACGCTGGAAGGAAGACAGTGCCGCCCAGCTTGCCGAACTGATCGAAGTGCTTCGCGCACGTGAACCGTTCGATATCGAAGGTACGGAAGAAGAGGTAAAAGCCTGGATCGAAAGCAAAGGCTACCATTTGGGAAATATAATGAATGCGACTCGTCTGGCCCTTGTCGGTGAAGGCAAAGGTCCGCATATCTTCGACATAACGGAAGCCTTGGGTAAGGAAGAGTCTATCCGCCGCATCCAGAGAGCGATAGATAAATTGTCAATTGACAATTGATAATTGACAATTCTTTTATCATGTACAGCTTACTCATACATTTCTATGCCTTTATTGTCGCTATGATTTCTCCTTTCCACCGGAAGGCACGCCTGATGCGTTTCGGCCAGTGGAAGACGAATAGCATTTTGCGTGAGAAGATAGACCGGAATGCGAAGTACATCTGGTTTCATGCTTCTTCGTTGGGAGAGTTTGAGCAAGGGCGTCCTATGATCGAAAAGGTCAAGGCGCAATATCCGGAATATAAGATATTGCTTACATTCTTTTCTCCCTCAGGCTATGAAGTGCGGAAAAACTATAACGGGGCGGATATCGTTTGCTATCTGCCTTTCGATACGCCTTACCGGGTAAAGAAGTTCCTGAATCTGGCGAATCCTGCTGTGGCTGTTTTCATCAAGTATGAGTTTTGGGGAAACTATTTGCGTGAGTTGAAGAAGCGGGGAATCCCGGTTTATATCATTTCAGCGATCTTCCGTCCCGACCAGTTGTTCTTTCAATGGTTCGGAGTTCCTTATCGAAAGATGCTGTACTGCTTTACGCATTTGTTTGTGCAGGACGAACGTTCGAAGGAACTGCTTGGGCAATATGGCATCCGTAACGTGACGGTCTACGGCGATACCCGTTTCGACCGTGTGTTGGACGTGCGTAATCAGGCGCGTGAGTTGCCAGAATTCGAACGGTTTGTAGGGGAAAGATGTCAGACGCTGATCGCCGGGAGTTCCTGGCCGCAGGATGAGGAGATACTGATCCCTTATTTCAACGAGCATCCGGAGATGAAGCTGATCATCGCCCCGCACGAGATTCACCGGGAACATCTGATGTATATCGAGTCGTTGTTGAAACGCCCGTCTGTCCGCTTGTCCGATGTGATGCAGGACAAGAGCCTGCTCGAAGGGAAAGATTGTTTGATCGTGGATAGTTTCGGGCTGTTGTCTTCCATCTATCGGTATGGGACGATCGCCTATATCGGCGGCGGTTTCGGAGCCGGCATCCATAATACGTTGGAGGCGGCGGTTTACGGTATTCCGGTGTTGTTCGGTCCCCGGTTTCAGAAGTTCAAGGAGGCCCGTGACTTGATCAAAGTGGGCGGAGGATTCTCGGTCGCATCAAAAGATGAGTTCGTGGCCAAGATGGATGAGCTGTTGACCTATGCAGAGGTCTTGAAGGCTGCCGGCGAGAGTGCCGGCCAGTTTGTGAAAGGCAATGCGGGTGCGACGGATGGGATATTGAAGGAATTGGCTTTATAAGCTTTGTAGAACGAGGCGGCATCAAAAGTGTTCTGTCATGGCGGACTTGATCCGGGGATGACGGATGACGACTTTTGATGCCGCCTTTTTTTAATCTGGTAATAATGAATATTAGACATTCTTTGTTGGGGCTATTCTTGCCCCTTTCTTTGTTTTCCTGCCATACGGTGGAGAAGGAAGCAGTCGGGCGTCCTTTGTCCTCTTATGTAAATCCGTTTGTAGGAGCTTCAACGAATACAGAACTGGCGGGCGCGAGTCATGGACTTGGAAAAACGTTTCCCGGGGCGACAGCTCCTTTCGGTATGGTGCAGGTCAGCCCCAACACGATTACCGGAGGCGACAACGGTCCCGGCTATAGTTATGAGCATACGACTATCGAAGGATTCGCATTTACGCAAATGTCCGGTATCGGCTGGTACGGCGATTTGGGGAACTTCTTGGTGATGCCTACAATCGGGGATTTGCATACATTCGCCGGCACGGAAGACAAGCCGGAAGAAGGATATCGTTCCCGGTATGACAAGTCGACCGAAAAAGCCTCGGCAGGCTATTACTCTGTTTTTCTTTCCGATTATAAGATTCAGGCGGAAGCGACCGCTTTGCCTCATAGCGGAATGCTTCGTTTCACTTTCCCGGAAAGCAAGGAGGCCCGCATACAAGTCGATCTGGCCCGGCGGGTAGGAGGAACATCGACACTTCAGAGCGTAGAGGTGGTGGACGACCATACCATCAAGGGCTGGATGCAATGTACGCCTGATGGAGGCGGTTGGGGAAACGGTGACGGTAAGGCCGACTATACGGTCTATTTCTATGCCCAATTTTCCAAACCTTTTTCCGGACATGGCGTTTGGTCTGCCGATATTCCGGACGATTGGGGACGTAAACGTGAAGATGTTTGTAGCGAGCGCTATCGCGAAGCAATCCGCCAAGCAGCCATCCATCCTTCCGTTTCGGCATTTGAAGGCAAGCACTTAGGCTTTTATGCCAATTTTGAAACCAAACCAGATGAAGTGATCTTGCTAAAGAGTGGTATCTCTTATACCAGTTTGAAGAATGCGGAGGAGAATTTGGCGGCGGAGATGAAAGACTTCGATTTTGACCGGACGCATGCCGAGTGTGTCCGTCTTTGGAATGACGAGTTGGCGAAAGTCTCCGTCGAGGGAGGAACCGACGAGGAAAAGAGGGTTTTCTACACGGCTCTTTATCATACGTTGATTGATCCGCGCCTTTGCAGCGACATCAACGGTGAGTACACCGGGGCGGATAAAAAGATCCATCAGACTGGCAAGTTCCGTAAACGGACGATCTTCAGCGGATGGGATGTCTTCCGTAGCCAGATGCCTCTTCAGACCATCATCAACCCGGAGATGGTGAACGATCTTGTCAACTCGCTTGTGGAGATAGCCGACCAGAGTGGTAACGAATATCTCGAACGGTGGGAGCTCTTGAATGCTTACTCCGGCTGCATGGTGGGCAATCCCGCCATTTCGGTTTTGTGTGATGCTTACCGGAAAGGTATTCGGGATTATGACGTGGAGAAAGCATACCGCTATGCTCTGAACACCTCCCGGCGCTTTAGCAATAATGACGACGGCTATACGCCCGGCAATATATCCTGCACGCTGGAATACGATTATACGGATTGGTGCATGGCCCGTTTGGCCGAGTGGTTGGGGAAAGAGGGCGACCGGGCTCATTTTGACAAGCGTGCCCTGTCGTATGCAACTATCTTCGATCCTGAATCGGGATGGTTCCGTCCGCGTAATGAGAAAGGCGTCTTTTCTTCTTTGCCTGAAAAAGGACGTTTGCAAGAGGGCTATGGCTGCGTGGAATCCAATCCTTACCAGCAAGGATGGTTCGTGCCGCACGATGTCGAGGGGATGATCCGCCTGATGGGAGGCCGTGAAAAGGTTTTGGCCGACCTGACGGATATGTTTGAGAAAACACCGGGCGACTATCTCTGGAATGACTATTATAACCATGCCAATGAACCGGTCCATCATGTGCCTTTCCTGTTCAACAGGTTAGGGATGCCTTCGCTTACCCAAAAATGGACACGCGACATTTGCCGAAACGCTTATCACGACAAAGTGACCGGCTTGGTAGGAAACGAAGATGTCGGGCAGATGTCGGCTTGGTATGTGATCAGTGCTATGGGGTTGTATGCCGTATGTCCGGGAACCGACCAGTATGTCATCGGTAGCCCGCTGTTTCCCAAGATGACGATTCATTTCGAGAATGGAAAAAAATTGGTGATCGAAGCCAAAAACAACGCTTCCGATTGTCCTTATATCCAATCGGCTAAGCTTAACGGGAAAGCCTTTACCCGGACCTGGCTTACATTCGACGAATTGACCGGAGGAGGGGTATTACGTTATGAAATGGGAAAACAACCCAATAAAAATTGGGGGATAAAACCGGAGGATCGTCCGTTTTCTGTGTCGAAGCATACCGGTCTGAAAAAAGAAAAGACGGTGTTCCAAACCGGTGGACAATGGAAAAAAGCGACAGATGTCCGGGCTGATGCCTCGATCGTCTATGGGGTGAACGACCGGCCGGAGATGACTTTCGAGCAGCGGGTGAATAGTTGGCGGGACCGGGGATACCGGACGCATTTCATGACCGGCATTGCCTGGGGAGAATACCAGGACTATTTTCTGGGACAGTGGGACGGTAAAAAGAATCATCTTCGCGAAGGACAGGTGACTCAAGCCGGTG
>OKYI01000460.1_pt1 | contig 9060 bp, 7 predicted proteins | sample 1609071 | NCBI WGS metagenome assembly OKYI01 (sample SAMN02675048, study PRJEB24791) | human gut metagenome, SKBSTL034 | isolation source: stool | host: Homo sapiens | place: USA | reverse complement strand
CGCCCGACCTGTCGTTCAACACCTGCATCTCCTTTATGGTGAACTGCAACCTGCAACATTACAGCGGGGAAACAGGGCTTACGTATTTCACGCAGCTGTTCGTCATCATGCTGTTTCAGTTCGTGACGGCCGCTTGCGGGATGGCTGCGATGGCAGGTATTATGAAGGCATTGGGAGCCAAGACGACGAAAACGATAGGCAATTTCTGGGTGTTCATGACCCGAAGCGTAACGCGTATATTGCTACCTTTGTCGCTTGCTGTAGGTATTCTGCTCGTTATCAACGGTACACCCATGTCTTTCGACGGGAAACAGACTATCGAAACGCTGGAAGGAGAACAACAAATCATTTCGCAGGGTCCTACGGCCGCTATCGTGCCGATCAAACAGCTGGGAACCAACGGCGGCGGTTATTTCGGCGTCAACTCTTCACATCCGCTCGAAAATCCGAATGCATTCACCAATATACTCGAATGTTGGTCGATTCTGATTATTCCTATGGCAATGGTCTGGGCATTCGGATGCTATGTCCGTCGCCGCAAACTGGCGGCATGGACCTTCGCGGTGATGCTCGTGGCCTATACGGGCGGTGTCGCCTTCTCCGTATCGCAGGAGATGAACGGCAGCAAGCAAATTGCCGGAATGGGTATCGCGCAGGATTTGGGTTCGATGGAGGGCAAGGAGATCAGGCTCGGATCAGCGGCCTCCGCCATGTGGGGCATGACCACGACCGTCACCTCCAACGGGTCGGTCAACTCGATGCACGACAGCCAGACCCCGCTCAGCGGCATGATGCAGATGCTCAACATGCAAATCAACTGCTGGTTCGGTGGTGTCGGCGTGGGATGGATGAACTACTTCACGTTCCTTATCATAGCGGTATTCATCAGCGGTCTGATGGTAGGCCGGACACCGGAGTTCTTGGGGCATAAGGTCGAAGCCCGGGAGATGAAGATAGCGACAATGGTCGTGCTGCTGCATCCGTTCCTGATTCTGGTCGGTACCGGCGTCTCCGCATTCATAGCCTCCGGAAACCCGAATATCGGCTGGCTGAACAATCCGTCGTTTCACGGATTGAGCGAGATGCTCTACGAATATACCTCGGCGGCGGCCAACAACGGTTCCGGATTCGAGGGCTTGGGCGACAATACGCCGTTCTGGAATATCACGACGGGTATCGTGCTGATTATGGGCCGTTACTTCCCGATCGTAGGTCAGGTCGCCATCGCCGGACTATTGGCGAATAAGAAATACATACCCGAAAGCGCCGGAACATTGCGCACGGATACGGGCACCTTCTCGCTCATGACGTTCGCCGTCATCGTCATCGTCGCGGCGTTGTCGTTCTTCCCTGCATTGGCGCTCGGACCGATCGCCGATTATCTAAGTATTTAATGAAAAAATAGATATGAAAAATCATATAAACAACAAGTTACTCGACAGACAGCTCATAAAAAAAAGTCTGTCGGAATCGTTCCGCAAGCTCGACCCGCGGCGGATGATAAAGAATCCGATCATGTTTACCGTCGAGGTCGTAACGGCGGTCATGCTGATGCTGGTTGCGTACATCGCCGTCACCGGCGATGAATCGCAGGGTTCGCTACTCTACAACTTCATTGTTTTCGCGGTGCTTTTGGCCACCGTCCTTTTCGCTAATTTCGCCGAAGCGATTGCCGAAGCTCGCGGAAAGGCACAAGCCGACAGTTTGCGCAAGACCCGTGAAGAGACTCCGGCGAAACAAGTGCTTTCGAAGCGTGAAATTGTTAGATGTTTTTTACAAAATCGTCAATGATTCGGGAAATACTCTCCGGAGTCTCCTGAACTTTAAAATTGACGCAAACCTCCATGACATCATCTGTATCTGGTTTTATGTTGCTCATCTGCATCTGGAGATTGGCTCTGTGCGGACTGGATAACAGCAAGTTGTTTTCCGGAATCTGTGATTCCACGCTTCCGACCTTCGCCTTGAACTTTATCTGCACATTATCCATTGCAAGATAATGATGGGATATCAAGGCTATAAGTGGAATATCAATAGTCTTGTCTCCAACCATGATTTTTTTTGATTGGAACGTATTTGCGTTATTTGCATTTGTTCCTTCAAAAAGTCTGGTCAGATTTTGTATCTGATGATTCTGCAATGTATCTTGTGCACAGTTTACGGCGTATTGCAAACCATTCATAATATCAGAGAATGAATTGGTTTGAACACTGTCCGGCTCATCGTCATTATTTTTCTTGCCTCTGTGAAAAAGTCCCATGTTTTTTATTTAATTACTTGATTTGTTGTCTTTAATGAGCACCAATCTTGACAATGTCCGGCTTACAGCTTCCATATTTACACTGGAGTCTATATTATTATTGACAATGCCTTGATGCCAAAACCAATATGGTGGATTCTCCGTGTGTTCCATCACGTCCTCCTTTCTTTATTGGGATTATACTTCGGTTCTTTCCGTTGCGAGCGGAACTTTTCCGCCCTACGGTTTACTGCTTCCTCAAGGTGGGCAATGCTCCCTTAAGTTCGTAACGCCACTCTGAGCCTGCGTTCTGCAAGGCGGTGTTCATGGCATCAACGGCTTTCTGCCAGGTAACGACAGAGCCGTCCACCTTCGTGGCTTCGGTGCTTTTCTTATTGTAGCCGATACCTTGTTCATGATTGTTCTTCCAATAGCAGGCGGTCACGGTAGTGTAGTTATCTCCCAAAAAGCCGCCGATATGCACATTGCCAGTGCCACTACCCGTACTGGTTACGTTGCCCGTGGCATAGCAGGCAAGGAGGCTGCTTCCTGCGTTCATTCCCACCAGACTGCCGCCAGCGATATTCTTTTTGGGGTCCATTTCTATGATCACGTTGCCTGTGGCATAGCAAGCGGTCAGGGTGGCACTCGAATTCGTCTGACCTGCCACGCCGCCGACATCAACCATTCCCTTCACTGTGGCAGAGGAACTGCATCCGGTGATGGAACCGCCTATTTGAACACCCACCACACCGCCGACATACACCGTGCCGCTGACGCTGCCCGACACCGAGCAGTTTTCAATGGTGCCCCAGCCAGATCCTACCACGCCGCCAATACTGCCGCCATATATTTGATGGCTTGTTATCTGTACGCCCTCCATCACCACGTTCTTCACCGTACCAGCTCTATTGAGCCAGCCGAACAGACCCGCATATTCGTCATTTGTCGTAAAGGTCAGCCCCGTAATGGTATGGCCGCCACCGTCGAAGGTGCCTTTGTATGAGTTGTCGTAGTCTGTGCCTATCGGTGTCCAGTCTTTGCCTGTGAGGTCAATGTCAGCGGTGAGGGTAATGTTTATGTCGGTCTTACCTCCGTTCACTAATTTGGCTATATTCATCAGGCCGTCGGCGGAGGTCACGGTGTAGCTGCCGTCGCTCTCTATGGTATAGCCCAGGTCTTTTGCCGCAGCGAGGGAGACGGTGTAGGTATATTCACCGCCCGCCTGCCAGTCGGTAGCATTCTTCATCTTATAAACGAAGACCTTGCCGTTGGTGAAGGTGCAGGTGATAAAGGTCGTGCCAGCTTCCACACTTTGCGGGGCTACGAGGGCGATGTAGGTGTTGCTGCCCTTGTCATACGGGGTGATTTTATCTGGATTGTCATTCTCGGTGGAGAGACCCGTCAGCTGCACGGATGCCAGCCCCTCGGTGTAGTCCGTCAGAACGACGGTCACTCGCGCCGTGCGGTGGGTGAAGCGGAGCGTGGGGCTGCCGTAGGTCACCGTCTGCCCGTCGGCTACGATGAGGTCGCTGCCCTCAAAGTCTTTCCGGGCACTTTGGTTGGCTTTTACCTTTACCGCAGGCGGGGTTGTCTCGCCAGCAGTGTAGGGCCACCACGCTGTGACGGTGATGTCGTTGTGGTTGGTCCAGTAGTACGGGTCGGTGGAGGTCAGCGTGGCGCTGGTGGGGTCGGCGGTGGAGGGCGTCACGTCGTATGCCTTCACCGTGCCGTCCATCAGAACTGCCACGCTCTGCACACCCGTCCAATTGCCATCCGCTGGGGCACGGGTGCCGGCGGTGGCTGTCGCGGCGGGGTTCAGCCCCGTGGCGGTGAAGACGATGGGTGTGCCTTCCGCCCCTTCCGGTAGGAAGCCCGCTTCGTCCTGCGTGCAGGCGGCAAGGCCGAGCAGCAGGGCGATGGCTGCGGATGTATGGATGGTTGCTCGTTTCATGATGCGTGTCGTTTAGGGTTCGTTATTGTCTCTTTTGTAATACGGGCAGACCGTCGGTGCCGAGTATCCACTGGTAGTCGCCAGCGGTGAGGGCGGTGTTCATGCCGTCGACGGCTGTCTGCCATTTCACGGTCGCGCCGTCCACCTTCGTGGCATCTACCTTTTCTCCATGATCACGGAATACTCCTTGCCCGACATTGCCTCCCCAATAACAGGAAGTTATAATTTTGTAGTTATAACGCACTATAGCTCCGGATTCATACTCTTTCAATGTGCCGTCGAACCAGCAAGCGGTGATTCTGCCATAATTTAAATCGGCTATACCACAAGTTCTACCATATGCAGAAATTTTTCCCGTCACAGAGCAGGCAATGATTTGGCCATTATTTTGCTCCACTATTCCAGCTGCTGATCCACTATTGCCATACAGATTCACATCTATGAGTTGTAAGTTCTTTATCACTCCACGTTCACTTAAGAGTGAACCCAAAAATCCAGTATTATTCACTGCTGAAGAGTTAAATCCTGTAATGCGGTGTCCCTGCCCATTAAAGACGCCGGAGTAGAATGTAAATATGCCTGACCGTGTCCATTCCTTACCCGTCAGGTCGATGTCAGCGGCGAGGGTGCAATTTATCGATTCATCTTTTTGTGAGGCTTCGTTCCATGCCAGCAGGCCGTCGGCGTTATAGACCGTGTAGGTATTGGTGTTGCTGTCGTAGATGTAGCCCAAATCCTCGGCTGCGCCGCTCTCGCCGCCGCCGTCAACCCAGCTGCCGATGGTGCAACCCTCTAACGTCAGGCCGGTGGCGTTCACCTTGACGGTGTATTTATAGCGGCTGCCCGCTTCTAATACGACGTTGTTCTGCGGACGGAAGTAGAAGGTGCCGCCGCCGAGTTCCACCTTGACGAACGGCTTGCCTGCCGCAACGGTCTGCGGGGCGGTCAGTGCCTCGTAGGTGTTGCCGCTTGCGTTGTAGGTCTTGATGGCGGTCGGGTTGCTGTTATCGGCAGACAGGCTTACGAGGCTCACCGTGGCACCGGCGACGCTCGTGAATCCCGTGCCGGGCTTCAGATCGATTGCCACGCGTGCCGTGCGGTGGGTAAATTCAAGTGTCGGGTTGTTAAATTCCACCTTCCGGTTCTCAGCAGAGATGAAGTCGCTGTTCTGGAAGTCAGCCAATTTGCTTTGGTCTTCGGCCACCTTCACGGCAGGCATCTGGGTGATGTCGGCATTATCGAAGGGCCACCATGCCGATACGGTAATCGGGTCGCGGCTGGTCCAGTAGTACGGGTCGTTCTCGCGTGAAAGCGTGGCACTCTTGAAATCGGTAGAAGCCGTTACGGTGTATTCCTTTACCGCATCGCCCATCTTGAGTGCCACGGAAGTGACGCCCTGCCAGTCGCCGTCCACAGAGGCACGGGTGGAAGGGGCTGCCAGCGGCGTTGCTTCTACGGACAATCCGGTGGCACGGATGACGACGGGGTATTCACCTTCGGGCAGACGGTTATCGCCAGCAAGTTCGTCCTGCGTGCAGGCGGCGAGGGCGAACAGCAGTGCGGTGGCTGCGGGGATAAATAATCTATGTCTCATAATTCTTCATTCTAATCGATTAATTATTAAAATCCTACAGGTCAGCACCCACATCTCCACCGTCTATATCGTTCCACTTTGCAATGGTGGCTTCGCTGACTTCAAGGACTTTGTTGCGTACCTTGACGGTATAGGTATAGTTGTTGCCCGCCTGCAGTGCGCCTTCGGGCATGGTGAGTGTGGCATGATATTCCTGACCTTTGTAATTCACAACCAACGGCAGGGATGCAACTGTCTGCGGGAAGAGGATGATCGATGACGTGAGATTGCCGTCTGCCAGATTCATGGTCAGTTCTCCGGTCTGTGCCCCGTTGTCTGCGGTGGCAATACCGTCGGCCGTGTTGAACGTACCAGTGAGTAACAATCCGTCCAGCGTGTAACGTTCAGGCTTGACCACGCTGAAATCCACGCCGTCGCCCGCCTCGAAGGTAAGGGTTATCTGGCTCATGCGGTGGTGAAAGGAGTTGTCTTCACCGCCTTTGGCGGTTTTGTCGGTGAAGCTTACTACCGGGTTGTTTTTGTCTCCTGTGGCTCCTGAAGCAAAGAGGAAGTCGATGGCAGGCTGGTTTTGCTGCGCCGTGGCATCGGTCGTGGCAGCGAGGATGCCTCCCGCCGCGTTGTACGGATAGTAGGCGCGGAAAGTATGGGTCTTTGTATCTTCGATATAGATAACCTTTCCTTCTGCCTCAAATTTCCCGTTTTTCAGGATGAAAGGCACGTTGCCGTACTGGGAATCGTTGCCGATGTCGGTGATGCCGATACGGTCGCCGCCAGTCCAGGTGGTTCCGCTGGCGCGGGTGGCGGGGGCGATGTTGGCGGTAAACTGGGCGGCCACGGGGGCACCATTCAGGTTCTCGTTGTCGTTGTTGCAGGCTACCAGTGCGAGGGCGAGCATCGCAAGTGCAAAAAATCTTGTCTTCATTATATTCTGTTATTATATTAGTTAAATTCCATTTCAATAATTGCTGCACCTTAGCAAAATCAAAGCAAGCTTTGCTTCTGCGTTCGGTTTGCTAATTATTTACAAATCGGCATTTACATCATCACCTTTCACTTCTTCCCAGCCGTTGATTTCGGCTCCGTCCACTTCCATGCCTTCGGGTGTCTCAACCAGCGTTCCGCCGAGGGTCAGCGATTCGCCCTTTCCGGTGTTGAACTCCTTGAGGGCTTCCGTAAGGTCGCTTTTCAGCGTGGTGGGGGTCGGGTTGCCGTCAGCATAGCGGATTTCACCCGTCAGCAGTTGTTCCGTGCCGGTCACACCCAGCAGCCGCACCGTGGCTTTCCACTTGCCGGCATCGTCACCTTCGGTAATCTTGGTGAAGGGCAGCACGACGTTTGAAGCGGCTCCGTAGGTATCGGTAGCGAAGTCGAGTGTTCCGGCTGCACCCGTCAGATGGGCAACAATCTCCGTGATGCGTCCGGCGGCATCCCCCGTCGGTTTGATGATAAGCGTCAGTTCGCGTACCTGCTGCTTCATTGCGGCGGTCAGCGGATAGTCCTTGTCTTTCTCGATGCTCACCTGTTTCGTATAGGTGAAGAACCATCCCGGGGCATTGTTCACAAAGGCATCCGTTCCTGCCCGGTTTCCCGTGGCTGCGGCAATGGTGGCGGTGGTACCATTTACCATGATTCCTTCAGCAGGGTTCCACACCGCAAGGGTGTAGCTGCCTGGAGCAAACAGATGGTTGGGGGCATGGGTGGCGGAAGTCTCCGTACCCGTATAGTCACCCATGGTAACCGTCCATGTGGTAGGTATGTCGATACCCTCACCGCGTGCCGACCAGTCGGCTGTCACCGCAATCTTCCCGCTGTCGGGGTGTGGCGTGTCATAGAGCGTGTCCTTCACGCAGGAAGAGAGCAGCACGGCGGCTGCCATTCCCATCATATTTATATATTGTCTTGCTTTCATATTCTATTCCTCCGTGTTAGAATAACTTCCATACCAATGTCACACCGGCATTGATGGGGCCCCACCAATCTTTTGTTTCGTTGCCGCGGCGTACACGTACACCGTCGATGACTTCATATTTTTCGAAATCGGCATTCAGGTAGCCCAGACCGAGGTTGAAATCAAGAGCCAGTGCCTTGTTCAGCCGCAGCTGATAGCCGGCGGTGATGCCGCCACCCATCAGGTCGCCCTGCTTGCCTGCTTCGGAGAACTTGTAGTTGAACTGTCCGGCCTTGAACATCGCGCCCAGATACCAGGCTTTCTTCTCACCCATATAGTAACGCACTTCCGGAGCCACTTCCCAGAGTGCATAGCGGCGGTCTTTGTCACTCCAGCTCCAAGAAGTCCACGAGCCGTTTACGGCAATGCCCCATGACGGGCAGATGCGCCATTCCACGCCAAGATCTGGTGTCAGGGTAGCCCAGCGCAGCAGGTTGGCACGCAGGGAGAGATGATAATCAGTTGTGATTTTGGTTTCCGACGGCGTGTCGGCAAGTGTATTTTGTTGAGCGGCTTTCTCGGCTTCTGCCTTTTCAGCGGCAAGTCGGGCTTCTTCCGCCTTGCGCTGCTCTTCGGCAAGCCGTTCCTGTTCGGCACGCTTCTCGGCTTCCAGTCGTTCGGTTTCCGCCTTGCGTCGTGCTTCCGCATCCGTCGCGGCAGTTCCCTTTACCGGTACCGTCAGGCGCACGGTGACAAAATCACCCTCAGTCGCATGGTTGCGGGTAATGAAATTCTCCTCTTTTATTTCCGCACGGATAATCAGTTCGGATTTCACACGGTTGGCACGGATCTTCGCCGTGGCAAGGTTCTCGGCTTCACTGCCCAGTGAATTACAGTAGCCGTCAACCAATAGCGGCAGCTTGCCGTCAAGAATTGTGGTTTTGTTGTTTTCGATACATTCCAACAGACGGGCAAGTTCCGTGTCATTGCCATTCCAAGGCACGTAGAACATGTCCTTCTGCGGAACGAAGCGGAAGGTGTAGGTCGTGTCTGCTTTCTGCTGCGCAAAAGCCGGAAAAGCTGCCGATGCCAGCCACAAAAACAAAATGAAGAATAGGATTCTTTTGCTCATTTTTTATATGCTTTTTAAATTTCCAATCCAGACTTAACATACAAAATAAGCGAAAAGATTTAAATTCAGCCCGATTCTTGCCTATAAAAAATGTCTCAATTGTCAGAATCGCACATCTTTGTGATTTAGAACATTTTGGTTTTGTCGTTCAGACTATTTTTTTGTCGTTTGGTCTATTTTCCCCATCCACACACACCGTATTATTCCGCCTCTGTTTTCCTCCATTTGACAGGGGTACAGCCTGCATTTTCCT
>OKYI01000456.1_pt1 | contig 9097 bp, 2 predicted proteins | sample 1609071 | NCBI WGS metagenome assembly OKYI01 (sample SAMN02675048, study PRJEB24791) | human gut metagenome, SKBSTL034 | isolation source: stool | host: Homo sapiens | place: USA | reverse complement strand
TTCAGATATAATTCACGGTTAAATAAGAGCTTGTAAACTCTTTCAATAGGTTTCTTTTGTTTTCCACGTTCTTGAATGACCGTTAAAACAGTTTTGGCTGTACGCATCTCACGCACCTACTCCTTTCTAACTAATCGAAATTACCTGTCACCCTTCGCCATGTACAAGGCTTTCCCTTGCTCGGACTACTATGGTGACTCCGTTACCATGGGGGTCTCCCCCTTTAGGCAATCCTGCTATTCGTCAAAAGTATACGTATCGAGTATCCCTTAGGTTCCTTGTTCGTCCCTTTATTCGCACTCACTGTGCGCTCTTTCAATGCAAAAAGTTACTCGTCCAAAATCAACAACAACGAGCATACAATGACATCGGTATCAATCGCTTTCCGATGGGCGATGCTTTGCACCAAGTCGGAACTAAGGTTCAGGCAGTATAGCTTTAACCATAGGATACGGAACTTGCGGAGCATCGAAGTATTGCGATTAACTCCTTATCCGCTTTACCAACATGCGATTGTCCCCTTTGAGTTTCCTCTCCAGGTAGGTTGGTTGTTCCCATTATTTACTTTTAATAATGTCCCCCTGCGGGGGAGATATACTTTTGCGCTTAGCAGCGCACAATCTTGAGCATATTGTCCTGGGACGGGTCAACGGTTCCGCTGTGTACCAGCGATGCCCGTTCCGAAAGAGTCTTGACCATTTCCTGCTGATGTTCGGTAGGCTGCGCCACGATGTTGTGGTATTCCACCTCCGGGGTGGGCAGGTTCAGTTGGTCGGCAGTCTTGATGTCCGCCACTTCTTTGAACAGGTTCATCAGCTCCGGCAGGTTAAAGAACTTGCTGAATCTCGTTCTTGCCCGGTAGCCGGTGCCTTCCGGTGCCAGCTCCAATGCTGTGACGGTCTCCCCAAATCGGGAAGCCCAGCAGTCGAAGTGGGTCATGTTCAGTTCTTGCAGGCGTTCATACTGAAGGTAACGCTGCATGGTGTAAAGCTCGGTCATGGAGTTGCTGACCGGGGTGCCGGTGGCAAAAATCACGCCACGGTTTCCGGTGATCTCATCCATATAGCGGCACTTGGCAAACATATCGGAGGATTTCTGCGCGTCCGATGTGGAAAGACCAGCCACATTCCGCATTTTTGTGTATAGAAACAGGTTTTTATAGTTGTGGGCCTCGTCCACAAACAAACGGTCCACACCCAGCTGCTCGAAGGTTACCACATCGTCTTTTCGCCCCTCGGCTTGCAGCTTTTCCAGTCTGGCTTCCAGAGACTTTCTGGTACGCTCCAGCTGCTTGACGGTAAAACGCTCGCCGCCGCTGGCCTGCACCTCTGCGATGCCCTCGGTGATCTCGTCGATCTGCTCATAGAGAAGCCGTTCCTGACGCTCCCGGCTGATGGGGATACGCTCAAACTGGCTGTGTCCCATGATGATGGCATCATAATCACCCGTCGCAATACGAGCGCAGAACTTCTTTCGGTTATGGGTCTCAAAGTCCTTTTTTGTGGTGACTAAGATATTGGCGGAAGGATAGAGACGCAGAAACTCCGACGCCCACTGCTCTGTCAGATGGTTTGGAACCACAAAGAGAGATTTCTGGCACAGTCCCAGGCGTTTGGCTTCCATCGAAGCAGCTACCATTTCAAAAGTTTTGCCTGCGCCTACTTCATGTGCCAACAGGGTATTTCCTCCATACAGCACATGGGCAATGGCGCTTTTCTGGTGTTCCCGCAGGGTAATGGCCGGGTTCATCCCTCCAAAAGTGATGTGGCTGCCATCATATTCACGGGGACGGGTAGAGTTCATTTCTTCGTTGTACTGGCGCACCAAAGTCTGGCGGCGCTCCGGGTCTCTCCAGATCCAGTCCCTAAAGGCTTCCCGGATCGCCTGCTGTTTTTGAGCCGCCAGGGTGGTCTCCTTGGCATTCAGCACGCGGCGCTCTTTTCCGTCTGCGTCCTCTATGGTGTCATAGATACGGACATCCCGCAGGTTTAAGGAATCCTCCAGAATCTTGTAGGCGTTGGCGCGGCTGGTCCCATAGGTGGTATAAGCTGCCACATCGTTGTAGGATACAGAAGATTTTCCCTTGATCTGCCATTCAGCGGTAAAGGACGAATAGTTGACCTCGATACTGCGTTGGAGATAAAACGGGGTATTAAAGGTCTCATACATAAACTGCTGGATATATTCCTTGTCAATCCAGGTAGCGCCCAGACGCACCTCGATCTCCGACGCATCCAGGTCTTTGGGCTGGGCGGCGGTAAGAGCTTCCACATTGACTGCATAAACCGGGTCCTGCTGTGCCGCTCGCTGCGCCTGACGCAGTTTGCGGCGTACATTGCCGGAAAGGTATTCATCAGCAGTCACATAATGGGGTGTGCCGTCTTTCTCCAACTGTCCCGGTACACGGAAGATCACGCCTTGCAGCTCTCCGGCCAGTTCTTCTTTTGTTTTTCCGGTAAGCTGGCTCATATAGCCCATATCCACGCAGGCTTTTTCCGAGATGGACACCGCCAGTGCTTCGCTTGCCGTATCCACAGTAGCCACTGCCTGATGGGGCTTGATGGTCCGTTTGGTGAACATATCCGCCTTGCGCTCCAGCTTTCCGTCCTCGTCGATAACTTCCAGCGCACAGAGCAGGTAATAGGAAGAATCATCTGCATAGGCCAGCCGGTTTGCACGGTCATTGATGAGACCGTATTTGGCAGAAAAGCTGTCATAGAGCCGGTTTAGTTCCGCCTGTTTTTGGGTAATGGTGCTGTCTGGAACCGCTGCATCCATCTGAAGGTCGATCAGTTCCTGCACACAATCACGCAGTCCCACAAGACCTTTTACGCGGGCTTCTGCGGTGGTGTTGAGATCCGGGCGCACCATGCGGCTGTTTTCCCGGTAGTACACCTGCCCGTCTACAATGGCATAGGAATAGTTCTTCACATTAGGATCGGCAGGAATGGAGGTGTCAATGGCTTCGCCTTCGCCCAGCTCCGGCAGCTCTGCCTCCTGATAAGTGCCATGAATGTACTTCACAGCATCATGCAGCTGGTCGGAAAGCTCCAGTCCCTCGATAGGGTTCACGGTGTAGTCCATACCATGAGCAGTGCTTACCGGCTCCTGTCTGCCCAGCACCATTTCCGGGTGGTCGATAAAATACCGGTTGATGGCAAATCCGTCCTCCGTCTGTCCGGTCTGGGTCCATTCCGGCACGATGTCCAGCGGGCGGTCCCGCTTTTGGAGGAAGATGATGTCCGATACCACCTCGGCACCGGCATTCTTTTTGAACGCGTCATTGGGCAGACGGATAGCTCCCAGCAGTTCAGCACGCTGGGCAAGATAGCGGCGCACGGTGGAATCCTTGGCGTCCATGGTATAGCGGGAGGTTACAAAAGCCACCACACCACCGGGACGCACCTGGTCCAGTGATTTGGCGAAAAAGTAGTTGTGAATACTAAAATTCAGCTTGTTGTAGGCTTTGTCATTGACCTGATACTGACCGAAAGGCACATTGCCGATGGCAAGGTCAAAGAAGTCACGCCTGTCGGTGGTCTCAAAGCCGCCTACTGTGATGTCCGCCTTGGGATAGAGCTGCTTTGCGATGCGCCCGGAAACCGGGTCCAGCTCCACGCCGTACAGACGGCTGTTTCTCATTTCCTCCGGCAGCATACCGAAGAAATTGCCCACACCCATAGACGGCTCCAGAATATTTCCGGTCTCAAATCCCATACGGTCCACCGCTTCATAGATGGCCTGAATGACCGTAGGGCTGGTGTAATGGGCGTTGAGGGTAGAGCTTCTGGCGGCGGCATATTCCTCCGGGGTCAGCAGTTCTTTTAGCTGGGCATACTCTAAAGCCCATACCGGTTTCTCCGGGTCAAACGCATCAGAGAGACCGCCCCAGCCCACGTATCGAGAAAGAACCTCCTGCTGTTCGGGGCTTGCCTGCTGTCCGGCAGCTTCCAGCTCTTTCAGCAAACGAATGGCATTAACATTTGCTTGGAACTTGGCTTTTGGACCGCCTTCGCCCAAATGCTCATCGGTAATGCGGAAGTTTTTTGCATTGCGGCGCAGGTTAGCCTTGTATTCCTCATAGGAGGCTTCCTCGGCAGCTTTGGCATTGGGGAAGGTCTGCCACTGGCCATTGACCTGAATGGAAACCGGGTGTTCGTCCAGCACTTCCTCAAAGGTTTTCTCCGGCTCTGTCACAGGCGCTGGTGGCTCCGGCTCCTCGATATGCAGCCGTTCCACCACCACATCATAAGGCAGATTGTTCTTATCGCCCGGATAGACGGCCACGGTCTCGGAATGAAAGGCTGGGGATTCGGCAGACGGTTGGGGCTGTTCCTGTCCAAAGCCATCCAGCTGACGGGCATACATCCCGCGCAGCAAAGGCGCAACTTCATCCCAGCGGAAATACAGCACAGCCAGACGCTTTTCCTCTGCATCCATGACTTCCAGCTCCATGCCCTGTGCCGTGGTACGGTAATCGGCAATATCGCCGGTCTCCAGATTCAGGGTCTCAATCTCATGAGGGTAGGCTCTGCTCAGCCAGTAGGCGATCTCGCTGTTGCTCCTGCCGGATTGCAGCAGCGTGGAAACCTGTTTTTTATCTGCTTCATCCATCAGTCCATGGGACAATACATCCCGCAAGTCCTGATCTGCCTTGTCCGGGTCAATAGGAAGAAACTCGGTATAGTAAGCATTGCGGCGGTCTGCCCGAAGCAGCTGCTCGAACTGTTCTTTGCGCTCTGCCCGGTAGATGGGATATACCATCCCGGTGGGCAGAAGCTGTACGGTGTCCTCCCGCAGCTCGGTGATCTGATAGGCGTCATCCTCGATATACACGGTATCGCCCACGGCATAGACCGGGGCGGCTGGGTCATAGGAGGTTCTTTGCGGAATTGGGCGGCGAACTGCGTCATATTCCTCATCGGAAATGGAAACTTCGGAAGTCTGCTCTGTCTCGGCATCTGCGATCTGCTCTGCATCTGACATCACCTGTTGGATAAACGGGTCATTGTCCAGTTTTTCCGGGTCTGCCACCTGTCCGTTGACGATCCCTCTTTCCTCCAGAGCTTCCCGGATGGCAATAGGGTCGATGTTGTCGAACCGGTCCTGTTCTTCTTCGGTATAGAACCGGTCCTCCTGAATGAGCTGGGCAAGCCTGCGCTGTACCTTCGGCCAGGGCAGCTGCGTTTCCTCCGGGCTGCCGGCACGGACAACGAACAGGCTGTTGCTGTTACTGCCGCCGTATTCCTGAGCCAGCCATGCGGCGGTATCTTTTTCTCTTGCATGGTCTTTCATATAGCGGACGACAGCGTGTTTACTCTCGATATTGCCGTTCCATGCACAAAGGGCAGTATCAATATCTTCCTGAGAAAGAGGGCGCAGAAGCTCATGGAGCTTTGGATAGGTTTCGTCGATCACTTCCCGGTGCAAACGCTGGCGGAACTCCGGCACATCCGAATAAAGGCGGATCAGCTCCATATCCTTAGAGCCAAGAACCGCACGGCGCACAGCGGCATTGCCCTCGATGACAGCATTTTCACGGTCAGAATGACCGCAGGCATTGCGGTATGCGGTATCCTCGGAAATAGCGGCAGTCACCACAGGCTTATACTGCTCAAACTGCTCCCGAAGGGTAGGCTTTGGCGTTTCTTCCTCCACCTCCGGCTGCTGGGCTTGAATGGCATCTTCTTCTGCCAGTTTCTTTTCAGCCTGGATTTTGTCATACTGCGCCTGTTCCTGTTCGGTAAGATAGCGGCCTTTCTGGACAAGTGAGGTAATGCGCTTGGCAACCTTTTCCCAGTTCAAGTGAACATCCGGGCAGTCCTGCTTTTTATAGTGCAGTCCTTTCCCATCGTGATCTTCGCCGCTGTGTGTTGCGCCGGACAGGGCATGAGAGCGTCCGCCAATGCCATACTCGTCTTTAAGGAATCTCACTTTTTCCTTATCCGTATGGTTTTCCATGAAGAACGCATAGATACGGCCTTTTCCTCCGGCGAAACTGCTTCCGCCGGTCATGGCGGCGTCGATCTCATCCTCGGTAATAAAGTGCTGGACGGTTGGCACTTTGGAAAGCTCTGAAGAAAAGGTCCTGCGGGGCAGGTCAAGGTCCTTCAGGTTCTCCCAGATCTTCCTCGGTCTATGATAGTGAAAACGCAACAGGTCACGGTCCTGCTGATAGGCAGTCCAGAAGGCAGCGTATTCTTCCTTGAGGGTCTGGCGGAAAGCCGGGTCACTCAGCTGCTCCGTCAGGCGGCGGGTCTCCTCCGGGAAACCATTGCCTTTGATCTCTGACAGGCAGGACAAATATCCGGCTTCTCTGGCACCCTCACTGAGATCGTGATACAGATACCAGAGCTTTTCTGCAAGGAGGGAGCGTTCATAGCCTGCCGCTTCTGCAAGCTCCACATTGGAGGCAAACTGACCACTTTCCAAAAGCTCCCCGATACGCTCTGCGGCGCTCTCCCAGGAAATGACCTGGGCAGACCTGTCATAACGGACAGACTTCCCATGGGAAAGATGGATACCATCCTCGGCATACCATGCGCTCACACTGCCAAGGCCATTGCCGCCGTGGTACAGCGTTTTCAGTATCTCGGTAATCTCAGCGGTGGTTTTCTGCTTTTCAAAGGCTGCAACCACACGCTCCCTTTGACGGTCTGTATTGCCGCCCAAACGCAGCACATGGTCGATGTCATTTTGGGCAAAAGAAAAAGCAGAGGATGTATGCGCTACATTCTCTGCTTCATCTATGGATTGGATCTGTTCCGCTTCGGAGAGGAACAGGTTTAGGGTCAGCTGTTGATAAGCTCCGCCATCAGGATCTCCTCTGCCTGGGCTTTGCAGGTGTTCATCAGCCCCACCCACTTCATGGGATCGCTGGCTTTCAGTTCCTCGGTGGCTCCCGCTTCCTTCGCCAGCTGGGGCATCATCTGCTCCAGTCTGCTCTGGGCGGTCTCGTCGATCTCCAGAAGGTGCGGGTACAGCTTCTCGCTCAGCAACATCTGGTTGTAGAGGATGGGACGGTGTTCCTTCAGGTAGGTTTTCCTCATCCTGCCGTACTTGCCCAGGGGTTTCTCCGGCTGCTGGCTCAGCTTCAGGTCGGGAATCAGATAGTCTCCGTTCTGGATATAGGTCATGGGATTGTTCATCTTGCTTGCTCCTTTCTTGGTTGGCTTCGCGCTCTGCATTTCGGACGGTAACGCCGATCTGCCGCAGCACCTGCTGGTTGATCTGGCTGACCGCTGTTCCCAGCGCCCCGATGGTGGACGGGGTGTTGAAATCAAAGATCGCCATGAAATCTTCGTGGTCGAAGTAGCGTTCCGGCTCCAGTCCACAGCGGGACATCAAAGCGTAAGTGATGCTGACGGTGGCGGCTGCCTTGAACTGCACTCCGATGTTATACTCATCATATTCCTCCAAAAAGGAACCGTCAACGATATAGAAGAAGTCCTGCTGATGCTCCGTCCAGTATTCCTCAGCCAGTTTTCCGGCTACCTCAGTGAGCTGTCCGGCAAGGTCATCACCGGAAACATCATAGGTGCGCTCCAGCATGGCCTGCACGGAATCCAGATGGCGCTCCTCCAGCTGCCACAGCCAGGGAGTGCGGGAATGTTCACGGGTTCCGGTGTCGGAAATGTCAAAGACATAACGCAGGCGAGGTCTGTCCCCGGAATCGTCCACCAGAGCGATTCCCTTGGAACCGCGCCTTACATACCGGCCCATCTTTTCATTCCACAAATCGTACTCCGCACAGGCGGTGGCGTCCGGTCGCTGGGCATAGATCATCAGCTGCTCATGGAATGGGTACTTGTAAAGGCGGGAAGCAGTAGTGAGAAACCCTGCCCATTCCTGCCAGCTCCCCGTGAGCTGTGTTGCCACCTTGTCCGCCATCTGCGCATATAGTTCAGCTTTGGTTGGCATAGTGTTCTGTCCTCCTTTCAGTTTTGGGGTAAAAAGGCGGGGTGGCAGATCGCCACCCCATCCCTGCGGTTATGTTGTTTACTGGTCAAAATCCGGGTACAGCTCCAGTTTGGCAAACTTCTCATCGGTCATCGCACAGAGCTTCGTAAGGGCGCTGTCGGTCAACTCTCTCAGCTCCGTTTCCTCCGGCGAAAGCTCGCCGCGCATCTCACGCAAACTGTCAATCAGCCCGGTGCGGCTGCCGGTATTGTAAATGCACATCAGGTTCATTTCCTCAAAAGTAAAGTTTCCCATATCAAATCTCCCTTTCCGCACTCTTTTTGGGTGCTGTCTTTTTGTGTTCTGCCTTGGGCTGGCTTTTCAGCTGCTCCATGACGGACTTTTTCTTTTCCCGTTCCTCCCGATGGGTGGCGGCTGCCAACTCCATCAGGGAAATGGGCTGACCGCTTCGGGCCTGCTGTTCCAGCTCTGCCACCGTAGGTTCTTTTGCGCCATTGTTGATGATACCGTCGATCATGCCGTAATCGTCCTCCACGGCCATCTCTGCATTTTTCAGCGGATTTTCCGGCAGGAATCCGGGGATCTGGGTAAAACCAACACTGTCACAGTAATGACAGGATACCTTACCGTCCTGCTTGATCGCAACGATGTCGCTGACGCTCATGGAGGGACTGTGAAAGTCCACGGGCTTTTCCAGATTGAATTGCTGATAGAGTTTTTCCAGCTGCTCCGGCACAGTGCCAGACTCCCTCAGAGGAGCTGTGTAAATGAGGTCATAATTGCTGCGGTCTATGGAAATGGCATGGGACTTTAACCAGTCCAGATTCATAAAGCGCACATTCTGCGGATCGTCACTACTTACCTGATAGATGGCAAAGCAATCTCTGTTCTGAGAGAGAAATGCCTGTTCGCGTTCCTGCTGATGTTCCTGACGCTCCATGACCTTTTCGTGGAACTGAGGGCTTTTCTCCCATTCCTCATGGTCCACACCGAAAAGACCGCCATGATCCATGATTTCCTGCGGGTCAAACACCATGCTCTCCGTATTGTCCTCATGCAGCACATAGACGGTCAAACCGGCGGCATCCAGTTCCAGCGCCCGTTCTCTGGTAACAGGGAGCATCCCATCATAGGAGTAGCCGTATTCCTGCATATCCGGTGTGGAGACCTGCTCAGA
>OKYI01000449.1_pt1 | contig 9232 bp, 6 predicted proteins | sample 1609071 | NCBI WGS metagenome assembly OKYI01 (sample SAMN02675048, study PRJEB24791) | human gut metagenome, SKBSTL034 | isolation source: stool | host: Homo sapiens | place: USA | reverse complement strand
CAGACCTATCTGGGCGACCAGAAGCACTCCTGCTCCAACCACTGCATGTTCTGCTTCATCGACCAGCTGCCTCCCGGAATGCGGGAGAGCCTTTATTTCAAGGACGACGACGAGCGGCTCTCCTTTTTGTTCGGCAACTATATCACCATGACGAACATGCAGGACCACGAGATCGACCGCATCATCAAGATGCACATTTCGCCCATCAACATTTCGGTGCACACCACGAACCCGCAGCTCCGTGTGCGGATGCTGGCCAACAAGCGCGGCGGCGAGGTGCTCAAGTACCTGCCCCGTCTGGTGGAGGGCGGCATCGCCGTCAATTGTCAGCTGGTGCTCTGCCGGGGCATCAACGACGGCGACGAGCTGCGCCGCACCCTCACCGACCTGCTGGAGCTGACCCCGATGGTGCAGAGCGTGGCAGCGGTGCCCTGCGGCGTGACGGATTACCGGCAGAACCTGTTCAAGCAGACGCCCTACGACGCCGAGACCAGCGCCGCCGTCATCGACATCATGGAGGAGTTTGGGGATGAGTGCAAGCGCCGCCACGGCAAGCGCATCATCTACCCCAGCGACGAGTGGTACCTCAAGGCAGGCCGGCCCATCCCGGCCCCGGAGTTCTATGAGGACTACGACCAGCTGGAAAACGGCGTGGGAATGATGAGCCTCTTCCGGCAGGAATTTCTGGCCGAGCTGGAAAAGCCCCACCGTGTCTATGGCTCCAAGAAGCTGGACGTCGTCACCGGCACGATGGCGTCCCCCCTCATCACCGAGATGATGGACGAGCTGCACCGCCAGTACCCCATGGTGGAGGTAACGGTGCACACCATCAAGAACAAATTCTTCGGCGGCAATGTGGGGGTGGCCGGTCTTGTGACGGCGACCGATATCATTGCCCAGTGCGAGGGCAGGCTGACCAGCGGCACGCTGGGGGTGCCTGCCGTGATGCTGCGGGAGGAGAAGGACACCTTCCTCGACGATGTCACCATCGAGCAGCTGGGCCAGCGGCTCGGCGTGAAGGTGGAAGTCCTGCCCGTCAGCGGCGGCGACGAGGCCAAGGCCCTGCTGCGCAGCGGCCTCCACATCGCCCGCCGGAGAAGACCGTAATCGTTACCCCTTTTGTGAAAGGAGGAACCCCCTATGAGCAAACCGATCGTAGCTGTGGTGGGCCGTCCCAATGTGGGCAAGTCCACCCTGTTCAATAAGCTCTGCGGCCAGCGTCTGGCCATCGTGGAGGATACCCCCGGCATCACCCGCGACCGCATTTTCGCCAACTGCGAGTGGAGCGGCCACGAGTTCCTGCTGGTGGACACCGGCGGCATCGAGCCGAAGGCCACCGAGGGCATTCTGGCCCATATGCGCGAGCAGGCCCAGATCGCCATCGACACCGCCGACTGCATCATCATGGTGGTGGATGTCCGCAATGGCCTGACCGCTTCCGACGAGGACGTAGCCCATATGCTGCGCCGCAGCCATAAGCCCATCATCCTTGCCGTCAACAAGTGTGATAATGTGGGCCAGACCCCCATGGAGCTCTATGAGTTCTACAACCTCGGCTTCGACGAGGTCATGCCCATCTCGTCCGTCCACGGCCACGGCACCGGCGATTTGCTGGACGCCGTCTGTGCCCACCTCGATTTCAGTGAGACCGTCGTGGAGGAGGACCGCATCCCCGTCGCCATCATCGGCCGCCCCAATGTGGGTAAGTCCAGCCTGACCAACCGCATCCTCGGAGAGAACCGGATGATCGTGGCCAACGAGGCCGGCACCACCCGCGATGCCATCGACACCCCGGTGGACAACGCCTACGGCAAGTTCATCTTCACCGATACCGCCGGTCTGCGCAAGCGCAGCAACATCACCGACGGCCTCGAGCGCTACATGGTTGTCCGGGCACTGGCCGCTGTGGAGCGCAGCCGCGTGGCCCTCATCCTCGTGGATGCCACCGTCGGCTTCACCGAGCAGGACAGCAAGGTGGCCGGTTATGCCCACGAGCAGGGCAAGGCCTGCATCATCGTCGTCAACAAGTGGGACGCCGTGGAGGGCAAGGAGACCAACACGATGGAGCTGCAGCGCCGCGGCTATGCCGAGTGCTTCAGCTTTATGGGCTATGCTCCCATCATCTTCATCTCGGCCCAGACCGGCTACAACGTCAACAAGCTGATGCAGCTCATCCGGGATGTGGACAGCCAGAACGGTGCCCGCGTGCCCACCGGCGTCCTCAACGAGATGCTGGCCCGTGCGACCGCCCGGATGCAGCCGCCCAGCGACAAGGGCCGCCGCCTGAAGATCTTCTACCTGACGCAGGCCTCCACCCGTCCGCCGACGTTCGTGGCCTTCGTCAACGCAAAGCACCTGTTCCACTTCAGCTATCAGCGGTATATCATCAACCAGATCCGCGAGAACTTCGGTCTGGAGCACACCCCCATCCGCCTTGTCGTGCGGGAGCGCGGCTCCGGCGAAGTGGGCGCAAAGGACGTATAAGGGAAGGAGCCTTGCTGCATGACTGCATTTCTCATCGTGCTGGCTGTCGCTGCCGAAGCCTACCTGCTGGGCAGCGTGGACACCGGCATCCTCGTCAGTAAATACCTTTATCATGACGACGTCCGCACCCACGGCTCGGGCGCTGCCGGAATGACCAATATGCTGCGCACCTTCGGCAAAAAGGCCGCTGCCCTCACGGCGGTGGGCGATGTGCTCAAGGGCGTCGTGGCTGTCTGCCTCGGCCGGTGGTTGTTCAGCCATCTGCCCGCCGATGCGGCCATCTCGCCCTATCTGGGCGTCTACCTCGCCGCTATCCTCGCCGTGGTGGGCCACTCCAAGCCCATCTACTTCGGCTTCAAGGGCGGCAAGGGCGTGCTGGTGGCCGCTGGTGCCATCCTCGCCGTCCAGCCGGTGCTGCTGCCGGTGCTGGCGCTCATCTTCCTCGCCTGCCTGCTGCCTACCGGTATGGTGTCGCTGGGCAGCATCACGATGGCTGCAGCTTATCCGGTGCTGACGCTGGTGTACAGCCTCCTGCGCGGCCTGCCGACACAGGACGTCGTGGTCTGCACCGTGGGCGCTGCCATCGTGGGCGGCATGGTCATCTGGATGCACCGCACCAATATCCAGCGCATCCGGGACGGCAAGGAGTACCGTTTCGGTCAGAAGCACAAGAGCAAGTAACCGCAAAAAACAACGCCCCGCAGGGCGCTCGTTCCATCGAGCTGCCTGCGGGGCGTTTTGTTGTTTGGCAGAGTTATTCCGCGTCGGCTTCCTGAAGGGTCTCGGTGTTGTCCTCGTACTCGGGGTCTTCGATGGCGATGGTCTCTTCCCGTTCAGCAGACTTGCTGCTGAGGTGCTTGCGCAACCGGGCGGCAAATTCGTCTTCCGGGATGCCGCTCTGGGAGGGGGTGAGGTCGGGTGCGGGGTGGCCGTCGGGCAGGTGAGCGCCGAAGGCCGGGACGAAGAAGAATTTCCGCACGACGAAGATGAGGGCGATGGCCCCCACGCTCAGCAGATTCTCCAGTGCAGATTCGTGGCCCACCACCATGTGGCGTGCGATGGCGTAGAGCAGCACTTCGAGGCTGGAGCCGGGGCTGTGCTTGGCCAGCATCTTGATGAACTCGATGCCGATGACGATGTCCAGCGCGCGCTGTAAGAAGATGCTCACCTCGACGTCGTTGCCGTCGAACAGCAGGCCGGGCATCCATTGCAGCAGGGGGATCATCGACAGCAGCAGGCCGATGAGGACGAGGCCGGACAGCAGGATCTCAAGCAGCGTGGCGGCGCTGATGATCCGGTTGCGCAGCTCGGCGCGGTTGTGGCTTTCGACACGGGAATTGGACATGGCGGGGACCTCTCTTTCGAATCTGACCGGAAATATTTTACAACAGTTTGATTCTATTGTAACAAAAGTGAAAAGTGAAGTCAATTCTCCGGAAAAGAAAGTAAGCCGCCATGAAAAACTGGAATTGATAGCAACACAAAAAGGCCGTCCGCACCCCGGAGAGGGTGCAGACGGCCTCCTTGCAGACCGGGAAAAACTTATGCCTCAGCGATGGCCTCGATCTCGCAGAGCACGCCCTTGGGCAGGTCCTTCACCGCCACGCAGCTGCGGGCAGGCTTGGAGGTGAAGTACTTGGCGTACACCTCGTTGAAGGCGGCAAAGTCGGCAATGTCGGCGAGGAAGCAGGTGGTCTTGACCACCTTGTCGAAGCCCACGCCCGCAGCCTCAAGGATGGCACCTACATTGCGGCAGCTCTGGTCTGCCTGTGCAGCGATGCCCTCAGCGACCGCGCCGGTGGCGGGGTCTACCGGGATCTGGCCGGAGGTGAAGACGAGGCCGCCCACGGTGTAGCCCTGAGAGTAGGGGCCAATGGCGCCGGGGGCTTTTTCGGTGCTGATGATGTTCATATCGATTACCTCACTTGTCCTGAATAGGGATGTCTCCCGCAAAAGGGGAGCGGATGCCAAGAGTCTACCACCAACGGCCTCTGCCGTCAACTGTTGCCGGGGAGAAGATTTTTCGGGAGATTTTAGAGATATTTGCAAAATTGCCTTGACAAGAAATAAACTTTTATGATAATAATAGAATACGAAACTAACATTTTAACGAAAAAGAACGCAGGCGCAGCGCAGGCAGGGCAGTCCGCTTTGCGCAGGCGCATTTCTTTTTTGCAGAAAAAACGATTTCTGAACCACCGGGAGGGGCAGAAAAGGATATGTCGATTTTAGTGCATGATTCAAACAAAGCGGCCTGCCGTGCGGCGGCGGCCGCCTTGCAGCAGGGCTGCCGGGCCGCGCTGGTGCGTCCGGCGGGCACCGGCAAGGGCCGCATCGTGTGGGAGATGCTGGCAGAACAGCCTGACACCCGCGTCCTCTGGGTGGCCTCCTGCGCCGCGCGGCTCGAACTGCGCCGCGGGCTGGCGAAGGAGCTGGGCAAAACGCTGGACGGCAGCGTCCGGCTGATGGACTGTGAGCAGCTGGCTGCACAGAGCGCGCTGGGCTGGGTGGCGCTGGCAGAGTTCCGGCCCGGTCTGTTGGTGCTGGACGGCTGGCGGGAGATGAGCGCACGGGACTGGACGGACTGCGTCCAGCTCCTGTTCCGCCTCTGTCCGGAGGCCAAGGTGCTGGCGCTGGCCGAGCCGGACGCCCCGGGCGAGAGCTGCCGCGCTGCCGAAGAACTGCTGGGCGATGCTGTGGTGGAGCCGCTGACGCTGGGCGGGGCATTGGCCGATGGGCTGCTGCCCATGCCGACCTCCTACACGGCGCTGCTCTGGCCGCAGGAGGCCGCAATGGCCCGTCTCCGCGCCGAGGTGAAAAACCTCCGCGTGCCCGGCACGCCCGACCCCAACGCCGAAAAATATCAGGCACTGAGCCTTGCTGTGGAGCAGCTGCCCTCCGTGGAAGTGCTGCTGGCGCGGTGGCTCCCCGATGCCGCCGGGCGGTATCTCGTCCTCTGCGAGGATGCCCAGACGGCGGCGCAGATGGCCCAGCAGGCCGAAGCGCTGTTTGGTGCGGGGGTGCATATCTGCTGCGCCGATGCGCTTTCCAGCGATGCAGAGCCCTTCCTGACCGACGAGGCCGACGCGCTGCGGTTGCTGGTCTGCGTCAACAGTCCTGCCGCCGAGACGCCGCTGACCGGAATTTCAGGCGTTGTCCTCGTCCGCCGCACCGCTGAGGCACCCGCCTATCGGCAGATGCTGGCCCGCGCCCTCGCGGCCTGCGGCAGTGTGCCGGTGGCAGAGCTGAGCGCTACCTTCGAAGGACTGACCTGCGTGCCGCAGCTCCGGAAGGAGTGCGGCGAGAAGCCATTCCCGCTGTCTGAGCCGCTGTCCGCCTGCCGCCGGGTCTACCGGCAGCTTCGCCGGGCACTGGACGCCGAATGGGAGCGCTATTTTGCCGCTGCGAAACAGATGGCCGCAAAGAAGCTGCCGCTGGATGTGCCCCGCGCCTACACCTTTGAGGGAGTGGCCGTGGGCCGCTGGCTGGAAAACCAGCGCCTCGTGCGGGCCGGAAAGAAGAATGGCCGCCTCACTGCCGAGCAGGTCGCCCGGCTGGACAAGATCGGCATGAACTGGAAAAAGCGCCTTGAGCTGGCGTGGGAGAACGGCTGGGCCTCGGCCCGGCGGTACCGCGACAGCCACGCCGACCTTCTGGTGCCGGTCCACTATAAAGATAAGAACGGCTTTGCGCTGGGCGAGTGGATCGTCTACAACCGCCAGCGCTATCAGGGCGGCAGCCTCTCGGATGACCGCATCGAGCGGCTGGAATCGCTGGGCATGGTGTGGGACACCGGCAGCATCCTCTGGGAAAAGAACTATGCCGCTGCCGTCCAGTACCATCTCGAGCACGATGACCTCGAGATCCCCGTCAAGTACGTCACGCCGGACGGTATGGCGCTGGGCGTCTGGCTGGGCAGCCAGCGGGCCGCTTATAAAGAAGGAACCCTGACCGCCGCCCAGATTGAAAAGCTGGAAGCTCTCGGCGTGGACTGGGCGAACCGGAACGACCGCAAGTGGCAGACTGCCTACGAGGCCGCCGTGAAATATTACAACGCCCATGGCAACATCGACGTGCCCACCGAGTACATTGATGAGGACGGCATCCTGCTGGGCAAGTGGGTGTCCCGCCAGCGGTATGCATGGCAGAACCCCGAGCGCAGCAGTGCCCGGGTCACGCCGGAGCGGAAAGCCCTGCTGGATGAGCTGGGCATGATCTGGGAAAAGACCGACTCGTGGCAGCACCGCTACGAGCTGGCGGCGGCATACAAAAAAGAGCACGGCAGTCTGGCCGTCCCGGCGCAGTACCGGACGGAGGACGGCATCTGGCTGGGCAGCTGGCTCTCCCGCCAGAAGCTGATGCTGCGGGAGGGCAAAAAGCTCTCCGCGGAGCGCTGCGCCGCCCTCAGGGAGCTGTTTCAGGGCGAGAATACCCGCCGCCTTACGGCCACTGTGCCGCCTGCGTGCAGCGTGCGGGAGCAGAACTGGCTGGACAACTATCAAAGCGCCAAGCGCTATGCCGAAAAGAAGGGCACCCTTCTCGTGCCCGCCGGATATGTGGACGAGAGCGGCTTCCGGCTGGGCGTCTGGATCTCGAATCTCCGCGCTGCCCGCAAGGCCCGGCCTGAGTCCTTTCAGGTCACGCCGGAGCACATCGCCATGCTGGACGCCATCGGGATGCAGTGGGACGCCCGGGAGGCCAAATGGGACGGGGCGTTCCGCCGCGCCGAGGAGTACCGTGCCGCCCACGGCGATCTTCTGGTGCCGGTGAACTACAAGACCGGCGACGGCTTCTGCCTCGGCGACTGGATCCGTCGGATGCGGGAGAGCTATGCTGCCGCCGATGACCGGCTGACAGCCGCCCACGTCCAGAAGCTTGAGGCGCTGGGGATGGTCTGGACGATGCCGCAGGAGAGCTGAGATATTGCTTTTTGAGGTGAGGTGTGCTATACTTCCTCTCGTCTGAATAGAAAACAGCAGGTGCCTGCCGCCAAGGGCTTGTCTCTTGGCCGGGAGGGTAAAAGGGAAGCGGGTGAGAGTCCCGCGCGATCTCGTCACTGTGATAAGGGAGTCCGCTGCCTTGGCGCACGTCGCCGGTCACTGGGAGCTTTGCTTCTGGGAAGGCGGCAGCGGATGATGAGCTTTCAGTCAGGAAACCTGCCCGCTGTTGGTACAGGAGCGCCAAGCTCCGGATCACGAGGAATTGGTCGTACCAAAAAGCCCGAATCGTTCAAAGGGTCTTTTTGCTGTGCCTTCCGCGCGGCAGAAAGGCCCTTTTTCGTTTGAGCTGGCCCCCGTTTCGTACCCTTTCTATCGGAAGTACCGATCCCACCCAAACAGAAAGGACTCAAAACAATGCGTAAAGCAACCAACAAGAACTGGCAGCGCGTCACCGCCGCTGCCGCCGCACTGGCCCTGTGTGCCGGTGTGCTCACCGGCTGCGGTGCATCTTCTTCTACTGCTGCCAGCAGCGCCGCAGCAAGCTCTGCTGCCGCCAGCGAGGTGAGCAGCGAGGAGGCCGATGAAATGGCAGCAAAGAACGTGGCAGACCTCATCGACGCCATCTATGTGCAGGAGCGCAACGAGAACACCGACGCCCAGTGCGAGGCCGCCAAGGCCGCATGGGACGCCCTGACCGACGCCCAGAAGGAGCTGGTCGAGGGTGAAGAGGCTGACCCCGATTACTTTGGCCGCGACACCGGCGATGCCTCCAAGGACGACCCCCGCAATGAGGACAACATCGGCGACAACGAGATCCTCGTCGTCAGCTTCGGCACCTCCTTCAACGACAGCCGCGCAGCGGACATCAAGGGCATCGAGGATGCCATTCAGGCCGCTTACCCCGACTGGTCTGTCCGCCGTGCCTTCACTGCACAGATCATCATCAACCATGTGCAGGCCCGTGACGGCGAGAAGATCGACAACATGGAGCAGGCTATGGAGCGCGCTGTCGCCAACGGCGTAAAGAATCTGGTCGTCCAGCCCACCCACCTGATGCACGGCGCGGAGTACGACGAGATGATGGAGCTGGTGGACAGCTACCGCGACAAGTTCGAGACTGTCGCTGTCGCCGAGCCTCTGCTGGGCGAGGTGGGCAGCGATGCCACCGTCATCAACGCCGACAAGGAGGCTGTCGCCAAGGCGATCACCGCTGAGGCCGTCAAGACCGCTGGCTTCGACAGCGTGGACGCCGCTGCTGCGGATGGCACCGCCTTCGTTTTCATGGGCCACGGCACCTCTCACACCGCAAAGGTGAGCTACAGCCAGATGCAGGCTCAGATGAATGCTCTGGGCTACAAGAACGTCTTCATCGGCACTGTCGAGGGTGAGCCGGAGGAGACTGCCTGCGAGAACGTCATCGAGGCTGTCAAGGCTGCAGGCTACACCAAGGTCATCCTGCGCCCGCTGATGGTGGTTGCCGGCGATCACGCCAACAATGACATGGCCGGTTCGGATGATGATTCCTGGCTGAGCATGTTCAACGCTTCCGATGCATTTGAGTCGGTTGACTGCCAGATCGCTGGTCTGGGTGAGATCGAGGATGTCCAGAAGCTGTATGTCGCCCACACCAAGGCGGCGATCGATTCTCTGAACGGTTGATTAAACGAACCCTCTCCGTTTCGCGGCCGCTTTGCGGCACCCGGTGGAGAGGGTTCATTTTTTATCCGAACAATGGTATAATAAAAGCTGATTTTTATAATGTAGAGGTATTTCCTATGAAACGCGTTTTTTCCTGTGTTGTCGCTGCT
>OKYI01000432.1_pt1 | contig 9580 bp, 9 predicted proteins | sample 1609071 | NCBI WGS metagenome assembly OKYI01 (sample SAMN02675048, study PRJEB24791) | human gut metagenome, SKBSTL034 | isolation source: stool | host: Homo sapiens | place: USA | reverse complement strand
CGTGGTTTTTCCGTTGTCAGCGGACTGAATGGTGATCTGGCCGGCAGGCATCCGGCTGATCATGCTGCTGAGCAGCTTTGCGTTCAGCACGATCTCACCGGGCTCTTTGACGTTCGCTTCAATGGTGGTCACGATGCCCATTTCGAGGTCGTAGCCGGTAAGGGTCAGCTGGAAGCCTTCGGCCTTTAGCAAAATGCCTTCCAGCACCGGGATGGTAGAGCGCAGGGTGACTGCTTTGGATACGCCGTCGATGGCTGCACTCAGAAGAGTTTTATCGCAGATGATGTTCAAAGCTTTATCTCTCCTTTTTTGCGTCAGTTTTGCTGTCGTTTCCCATGGGATCCGATGCAAAAACCTGTTTTTCTATATTGAACTTGTTGTAGTAATCGTAGTAGGGGCTGGGGAAGATGTGGAAAACTCCGCAGACCGTTGCTGGGATGCGGGGTTTTGGTTTTCCACGGATCTGTTGAGGGACTGTGGATGGAATGTTGAATCGGGGAAACATCTGCCGCTTTCCACATCGGCTGTGGAGAATCGGAGTTGAATGTTGAAAACTCAGTGGAAAGAGTGGAAAGTTTCGGCCTTTCACCACAATATCTGGGTCTGTTTTCCCCGTTTTGTCCCTTTTTCTCCCCATATTTTGGGGTTTGCGCCGGAATGAGTATGACTTTTACCCATCAGGCTTTCACGTTCTTGATGATGTCGCTGACCGTTTCCCGCAGGTGCTGGTCGTTCTTCATGTCCCGCTCCATGGTCTTGAGGGAGTAGACGATGGTGGAGTGGTCACGGCCCGAGAACTCCCGGCCGATCTCCTCCATGCTCATGCCGGTGACTTCGCGCAGGATATAGATGGCCACACGGCGGGCGGATGCGACATTGGCGTTCCGCTTGGTGCCCCGGATGTCGGCAGGGGAGACGTTGAAGGTGCGGGACACCTCGCCCACAATCTTCTCGATGGTGACGGGCACGGGCTGGGTCTCGTTGAGGATGTCCTTGATGGCGTTCTGTGCCACACTGATGACCGGCTGGATGCCCTCGAGCATATAATAAGCGTTCAGCTTCTTGACAGCGCCTTCCAGCTGGCGGATGTTGTTTTTGAGGTGGTTGGCGATGAACTCGGCCACATCCTCCGGCAGGTCGAGATGGAGAAGCTCTGCCTTCCGCTTGACGATGGCCACGCGGGTCTCAAAATCTGGCGGCTGGACGTCGGCGGTCAGGCCCCACTCGAAACGGGTGCGCAGACGCTCTTCCAGACTCTTGATCTCCTTGGCCGGGCGGTCGGAGGCGATGACGATCTGCTTGTGGGCGTCGTGGAGGGAATTGAAGGTGTGGAAGAACTCTTCCTGCGTGGACTCCTTGCCCGCGATGAACTGGATGTCGTCCACCAGCAGCAGGTCGGCCACGCGGTACTTCATCCGGAAGTCCTCGGTGCTGCCGGCGCGGATGGCGGCGATCAGTTCGTTGGTGAACTGCTCACAGGTGACGTACATGATGACGAAGTCGGGGTGGGTGCGCTTGATCTCGGTCTGGATGGCCGTCAGCAGATGGGTCTTGCCGAGGCCCGAGCCGCCGTAGATGAACAGCGGGTTGTAGGCGCCGGAGGGGTTGGCGGCAACAGCCTGCGCCGCAGCAAACGCAAACTGGTTGGAGGGGCCTTTGATGAAGTTCTCGAAGGTGAACTCGTAGTTGCCCTGCGGCGAGGCGGGGTTTGCCTCGTACTGCTGGGCCAGCACCACCTCGTGGGGCGGCGTGCTGGGCACCACGAGGGTGATGTCCACATCAAAGCCCAGCACCGTCTTGAAAGCCTCCTTGAGCAGGCCGAGATAGCGGTCCGTCACGATCTTGCAGATGAAGTCGTTGCGCACCGAGAGGGTGATATGGCTGGAGTCCTCAAAGCTGATCGGCTCCAGTCCGTCGATATAGAGATTATATGTCGGCTCCGCCATCTGCGCTTTGCAGTAGCTCTGGGCAGCCTCTAAAACGTCCTTGAAAGAATCCATAGTACATCCACTCCATTGAAGTTTTCAACAATGCTGCTGATACTAGGTTAGTATACCACAAAAATCTCCCTGCGTCTATATTATATAAGGTAATTTATAATACATAAAAAAGACATACCTGCGTCTTGGAAATAGACTTGTGTCCAAGGCGCAAAAAAGACACAAGATATTGTGGCTGAAAAGTTTTCCACGGGGAACGGGTGAAAAAGTTGAAAGTTTCTCCACAAAGATTTTTCAAAAAAGTTTGCAGGAAAGCGAAAAAAATGCTTGACAGAATGCCATAGTGTGCGATATACTGTTGAATTGCAAGCCTGTCCCCATTTTGGGACCAGAATAGACCCCATATGGGGACGAGTTTTTACGGAGGATACGAACCATGAAGAGAACTTTTCAGCCCAAGAAGCGTCAGCGCAAGGAAGTTCATGGCTTCCTGACCCGCATGAGCACCAAGAATGGCCGCAAGGTCATCAACGCACGCCGTGCTAAGGGCCGCAAGAGCCTGACCGTCTGATCCTGAGCCTTATGCATCAGGTCCGGCGCAGAATGGAATATGCGCAAAAAGGCCGCTGATATTGGATTGGCGGTCTTATTTTTTTACCCGGCTTTCGGAAAAAAGGCCGGAAAAAAGCGGCAGATAGTCGCATTGCCTAAAAAAACGGTCAAAGATTTGGCAGAGAAAACGCCCGGATGAGCTTTTCATGTCGGCGTTTTTTTGCTATACTGAACACTGAGCATTGCCTTTTTCCGGGTGATGCTCCCACATCACCTGAAGGGAGGCGCACAGGATGCGCTATCGTCCCATCCGCCGCAACGGCGAGTTTGGCCGCGTGTATGCCCGCGGCAAGTCCTATGTCAATCAGGCGCTGGTGCTCTATGTCCTCAAGACGCGGAGCAAGCGCACCCGGGTGGGCCTGACGGCCACCAAGAAGATCGGCCATGCCGTCCAGCGCAACCGCGCCCGCCGCGTCATGAAAGCCGCCATCGACGAGCACCTCGACTACAACATCGGCGGCTACGACCTTGTTTTCGTGGCCCGGGGCATGACCCCCCGGCTCAAGAGCTGGCAGCTCAGTGCCATCGTGGCCAAGCTTTTCGCGCAGGCCGGACTGCCGGATAAGGCGAAGCAGCCGGGCGCAAAGCCTCCTGCCACCCTGCCTCCGGCCCGCAGACCCGAGGCGTGAGCATCTTTCAGAAGGCCCTGTGCGGGCTGATCCGGCTTTACCAGCGGTTTATCAGCCCGGGTCTGGGCCGAAACTGCCGCTTTTCCCCCTCGTGCAGCCAGTACGGCATCGAGGCCATCCGCACCCACGGCTGCCTCAAGGGGCTGCTGCTGACCGGATGGCGGATCGCCCGGTGCAATCCGCTGGGCCGCTGGGGCTACGATCCCGTGCCGGAGAAGGGCCGCTGGAAAAATCCGGCCCGGCACTTGTCGGCGTCGGCCCTGTTTTCCACAAGACACGAAAAATAAGTGGAAAACGAACCTCTCTGTCACGCCTGCGGCGTGCCGCCTCCCCGAGCGAGGGGAGTCTGAGAGGAGAAATCATCAATATGCTTCTTGTGACGTGCTGAGCTGTGGGCGGTGCGTCCTACGATAAAAATAACCGTCCCGCACCACAGGCGGGGCAGAATGGACAGAGACATGAATATTTTGTACATCCTCGGTGTACCTCTCGGCTATGTGATGGAGTGGATCTACAACCTCATCCCGAACTACGGCTGGGACATCATCATCTTCACCATCGTCATCCGCCTGCTCAGCATCCCGCTGCAGCTCAACCAGCAGAAGAGCATGGCCAAGATGTCGGCATTCCAGCCGATGATCGCGGACATCCAGAAAAAGTACAAGGACAAGCCCGACAAGCAGCAGGAAGAGCTGATGAAGCTCCAGCAGGATTATGGCTATAAGCCCACGGCCGGCTGTATGCCGATGCTGGTCAACTTCCTTGTCATGTTCGGCGTCATCGAGGTCGTGTACCGCCCGCTGCAGCGCATCTTCCACATCGGTGCGGACGCCATCAATGCCGCAGGCAGTGCCATGGAAGCTCTGGGCATCAGCTTCACGCAGGTGACGCGGGACACCAACATCATCGAGCAGGTGCTGGCAGGGGAGAGCAGCGTCACCTCTGTGTTCACCGCCGACCAGCTGAGCACCATCACCGAGTTCGGCAACCACATGGATTTCTTCGGCATCGACCTGACCCGTGTGCCCCAGTATAGTCTGGCAGCGGACAACCTGCCCCTGCTGATCTTCCCCATCCTCGCAGTCGTTACCATGTTCATCTCCACCCACATCAGCATGAAGGCCTCCGGTCAGGAGATGCAGGGCAGCATGAAGCTGACCATGTATATGATGCCTCTGATGTACGTCTTCTTCTGCTTCACCGTGCCCTGCGCATTCTCTCTGTACTACGTCATTTCCAACATCGTCATGACCGTCCAGACCCAGATCATGCGCAAGATCTATGACCCTGAGAAGATGAAGGAGCAGGTCAAGGCCGAGATCGCGTCCCGCAGGAAGGAAGAGAAGCGGGGCGTGAAGAGCACCACCATCAAGGTCAAGGACGAGAAGACCGGTGAGGTCGTGGAAAAGAATGTCTCCGCCAGTGAAATGAACAAGCGCCGGCTGGAGTATGCCCGCAAGCTGGACGAGGAACGCTACAAGGACGAGCGCACCGTCCCGCTGAGTGAGCTGGAACACAAAAAGGAGGATTGACGGTTATGATCCGTACTCAGGAAGCGACCGGCAAGACGGTCGATGAAGCACGCATCAACGCCTGCGCTCTGCTGGGCGTGGAGAAGGACGACATCAACGTCAGCTACGAAGTGCTGGAAATGCCCCAGAAGACTGGTTTTCTGGGCCTGAAGCTCACCCCCGCCAAAGTCCGCGTCAGCGTTGAGCTGCCGGACGAGCCGGTGGCTGCGCCTGCTGCCCCGGTCGCTGCGCCTGCCCCCGTCGTGGAGGAAAAGGCTGCACCGGCTGAGCCTGTCGTGGAGGAGGCTGCCCCCGAAGCCCCCGCTGCTGAGGCCCCTGCCGCACCGGCAGAGGAAGCTGCTCCTGCCGAAGAGCAGGCCGCTCCCGCCGCCGAGGGCGAAGAGGTGGAGGTGCCCATCTGCATCGAGGAGAATGCCAAGGTCCAGGCCGCGGTGGACTACCTGAAGGACGTCATCGAGAAGATGGGCGTGCAGGATGTCAGCTTCAGCGCCGTGCAGAAGGGAGAGGCCACCATCATCCGTCTGAACGGCGAGAAGATGGGCGCCCTCATCGGCCGCCGCGGCGAGACGATGGAGAGCCTGTCCTATCTGGCAAGCCTCGTGGCCAACCGCCTCGAGGGTGATTACATCAAGCTGGGCCTCGATGTGGCCGGCTACCGCGACAAGCGCGAAAGCGACCTGACCGCACTGGCACAGCGCATCGGCACCAAGGTGCGCCGCACCGGCCGCAGCTTTGCGATGGAACCGATGAACCCCTACGAGCGCCGCATCATCCACTCTGCCATCGGCAAGATGGAGGGCGTCCGCAGCGAGAGCAAGGGCGAGGGCCGTGACCGCCGTGTGGTCATCTACTCCACCGACCCCAACGCTGTGGCCGAGAGCGCAAATGCACGTCCCCGCGGCCCCCGCGGCGGTCGTGACCGCAACAGCAATGGCCGTGGCGGCAGTTACCATCGCGGCGGCAACGGAGGCCGGAATGGCCGCGGTCCCCGCAGCGGAGGTCCTCGCAGCGGCTACCGCTCCAATGTGCCCGAGCGCACCTACACCCCGCGTGACGCCGAGAGCGCTGCCCCCGTGGCACCCAAGCGCACCGAGCGTGTGGATGATTTCGCCGATCTGAGCTTCGGCAAGATCGAGCTGTAAACGCAAATCGATAAGACCCTCTCCCGCAGCACGGACGCTGTGGGGGAGGGTCTTTTTGCATAAAAGGAAATACTATAAATTTACCTGTTCTTTTCGTGAAGATGGTTTACGATAAAAAGCATTTGTGAGAGAATCGTTTCGGAAGAAAAGTCGTTCTTATCGGAAAATTGGAGAATATACCCAATTCCGAGAGAAATTTTTCTCCTACTTGTACATTGTAAAACAGGGCAGGCAAGTTTTATACTAAAGCTACAAGTGCTTCGGAATCTATACCAAGCCGAAAAGAGAGGAATTACTATGGAACAGAATAAGATCTCCCGCCGCAATTTCCTGCGCGTGGCCGGTGCATCGGCCACTGCCGCCGCAATGGGCGGTCTGGCCCCTGCCGCTTCGGCAGCCGGCATCAAGGACCTGTGGAGCATGGACCTGCAGATCCTCGCCACCAGCGACACCCACGGCAAGTTTGACCCGTGGGATTACGCTGCCAACAAGGCAGACGCCTCCGGCAGCGTAGCCCAGCAGGCCACTGCCATCAAGGAGAACCGCACCAAGACCACGCTGGTCGTGGATGCAGGCGACACCATTCAGGCAAACTCTGCCGAGCTGTTCCTGAACGACGATGTCCACCCCATGATCGCCGCCCAGAACGCCATCGGCTATGACATCTACGTCACCGGCAACCACGAGTACAACTATGGCATGGCCACGCTGGAAAAGGTGCTCTCCCAGCAGAAGGCAAAAGTCCTGACCGGCAACGTCTACAGCCCCGAGGGCAAGCCTCTGGCGGATGGCTACACCATCATCAACAAGGGCGGCGTCAAGATCGGCGTCATCGGCATGGTCACGCCCAACATCACCCGCTGGGATGCCAAGAACCTTGAGGGCTGGACCGTCACCAATCCCGTGGACGAGAGCCGCAAAATCATCGACAAGATCAAGGATGAGGTGGACGTCATCCTCGGCGTCATGCACATGGACACCGACAACGAGTACGGCGTCTACGGCTCCGGCGTCACCGATCTGGCCAACGCCTGCCCGGAGTTCGACGTCATCGTCGCCGCCCACGGCCATAGGAGCATCCCCAACATGATGATCAACGGCGTGCTGGTGGTGGAGAACAAGAACGCCGGTGCCACCGTCTCTGACATCCACATCTACCTCCAGCGCGACTGGACCGGCAAGTGGAAGGTGAAGGACCGCACCTCCGAGAACCTGACCATCAAGGACTACGCTCCCGACCCCGAGCTGACCGCTCTGCTGGCTGAGTACGACCAGCGCGCCAAGGACGACGCTGTCACCCCCATCGGCCAGCTGGTCGGCGGCGATCTGGCCCCCGAGAACGAGATCGACTGCCTGCCGCAGGCCATGGTGCAGGATACCGCTCTGCTGGACTTCGTCAACGAGGTACAGATGTACTACACCGGTGCTCAGGTGGCAGCAACGTCCCTGACCTCCATGACCTCCCAGATGCGGGAGGGCACCATCCGCAAGTGCGACATGGCAAGCATCTACACCTACCAGAACACCCTGTACAAGCTGCAGATGAACGGCCTGCAGCTGCGCAAGTTCATGGAGTGGTCGGCTGCCTTCTTCAAGACCTGGGAGCCGGGCGACGTGACCATCGCTTTCGACTCCTCCATCCGCTACTACCTGTACGATGCCTTTGAGGGTGTCAAGTACGACCTCGACGTTTCTCAGCAGCCGGGCAACCGCATCCATAACCTGACTTGGATGGATGGCCGTCCGGTGGAGGACAGCGACGTCTTCGTGGTGGCCGTCAACAACTACCGTGCCACCACCCAGCTGCTGACCTATGCTGACATCTTCGCACCCGGCGACGAGCTGCCCAAGCTGCTGGAGATCGACGTGCGCGGCGATGTGGGCGGCGTCCGCGAGCTGCTGGGCGAGTACATCCGCACCGTCAAGGGCGGCACCATCGAGCCGCATGTGAACAACAACTGGAAGATCGTGGGCAACAACTGGAACGCTGCCGACCACCAGAAGGCCGTCAAGCTGCTGCGCGAGGGCAAGCTGGCTCTGTCGGAGAACGCCGACAGCCGCACCCTGCCCAGCAAGGCTATCACCACGGCGGATATTGCCGCATTCTGATTTTTTCTTACACGCAGCGGGGCGTGCAGTCTTTCGGGGCTGCACGCCCTTTTTGCGCAGCATATTTCTTTTTTTGGCGGTTCGTGGTAGAATATACTGTATTCATCTGCGAACAAGGAGGGGAGAAGATGCAGCATTCGACCATTGCGGCCATTGCAACGGCCCCGGGCGCAGGCGGCATCGCCGTCGTGCGGCTGTCCGGCCCGGAAAGCTATGAGGTGGCGGAGAGGGTGTTCCGCCCGGCCAACCCGTCGAAGAAGGTGGCGGAGGCCAAGGGCTATACGGCCATGTTCGGCGCATTCGTGGAAGGAGAGGACGCTTTTGATGAGGGGGTGGCGCTGTTTTTCCGCGCACCCCACAGCTACACCGGCGAGGATGTGGTGGAGCTTTCCTGCCACGGCGGAAGTGCGGTGGCCCGGCGGCTGGTGGAAGCCTGCATCGCGGCGGGCGCGTCGCCTGCCGCCCCCGGCGAGTACACCCGCCGCGCCTTCCTGAACGGCAAGCTCAGCCTGACGCAGGCAGAGGCGGTCATGGACCTCATCTCTGCCGATGGCCGACAGGGGGCGGCACTGGCGAATGCCTCCCTGAACGGTGCGCTGTCCCGGAAGATCACGGCACAAAAGGACGCGCTGACGGCCTTGCAGGCCCATCTGGCGGCTTGGGTGGACTTCCCGGAGGAGGATGTCCCCGAGCTGAGTCAGAGCCATCTCTGCGCCGTTTTGGGCGGGGTAGAGCAGGAACTGGATGCCCTCATCCAGAGCTATGACGCGAGCGCTGTCCTCCGCGAGGGCGTGGACTGCGCCATCGTGGGCCGGCCGAACGCGGGCAAATCCACCCTTCTGAATCTGCTGGCCGGGTTCGACCGGGCCATCGTCACGCCGGTGGCGGGCACGACCCGGGATGTGGTGGAGCAGGCCGTCCAGTTGGGCGATGTCCGGCTGAACCTCTTCGACACCGCCGGTCTGCGCCAGACGGAGGACGCCATCGAGGCCGAGGGCATCCGCCGCAGCTGGAAGAAACTGGAGGAGGCGGGCTTGATCCTCGCCGTCTTTGACGGCTCAGAGCGCCCGACCCGAGAGGATCTGGAGCTGGCAAAGCGCTGCGCGGGCCGTCCGGCCATTGCGCTGGTCAACAAGGAGGACAAGCCCTCCCAGTTCGATGCCGAGTGGATCGCACCCTATTTTGCGATGGTGCTGCCGGTCTGCTGTCAGGAGGAGGGGGCGCGGAAGGTCATCGCAGCGGCTGTGGCCCGTCTGCTGGGCACGAGCCAGATCGACCCCCACGCCGCCAGCCTCTCGGGCCAGCGGCAGCTCTCCGCTGCCACCCGCGCCCGGGATGCAGTGTCCGGTGCGCTGGACGCCGCACAGGGGCTGGGGCTGGACGCTGTGTCGGTCTGTGTGGACGATGCGCTGGACGCCCTCTGTGAGCTGACCGGGGAGAACGCCTCGGAGGCGGTCATCAATGAGGTGTTTGAGAGGTTCTGTGTGGGAAAGTAAAAGGAATGGTCATATAGGGATAGGGTTTCGTTGAGTGAGAGTGCGCGCTGGTGGCGCGGATTAAGTTTTTCTTATGGTCAAGTGGCTTGCGCTCCGCGCGGGCCAGAGGCAGGGAGGGGT
>OKYI01000427.1_pt1 | contig 9613 bp, 10 predicted proteins | sample 1609071 | NCBI WGS metagenome assembly OKYI01 (sample SAMN02675048, study PRJEB24791) | human gut metagenome, SKBSTL034 | isolation source: stool | host: Homo sapiens | place: USA | reverse complement strand
TCAACCTGTCCGTCCGCAGCCCGCTGGGCATATTCCTGCGCATCTTCGCGTGGTTTGCCGGTCTGACCTGGCAGCTGGCCGAGGACGTCTACAACAGCGGCTTCATTGATACGGCTGCGGGCGTCAGCCTGGCCCGCTTGGGCGCGTTCATCGGCATCCGTGTACTGGCGGCGCAGAAAGCGACCGGCAGCATCACAATCACCGGCGACGCCGGTGCGACGATCTATGCGGGCTTCATTGTGCAGGCTCGCAACAATCAGCGCTTCGTCACCCTGGAGGACGTGACCATCGGCAGCAGCGGCACGGCCACCGTACCGATCCAGGCGTTTGAGGCAGGACCGGACGGAAATGTGGCCGCGGGGACGATTGACACCGTTGTCACGCCGCTGGCGGCTGCGATCAGCGTCACCAACGCCGCGGCGACCGTAGGCGGCAGAAACCGCGAGACGGATCAGGAGTTCCGCGAGCGATACCTGTCGAGCGTGGACAAGCCGGGCGGTAGCAACACCGACGCCATCCGCGCACAACTGCTGGAGGTGCCGGGCATCGTCACTGCCGTCGTGTGGGAGAACGAGACGGACGAGACGGACAGCGACGGCCTGCCGCCGCATAGCATCGAGGCCATCGTCTACGGCGGCACCGACGCCAATATAGCGGCAGCCATCCACGCGCGGAAGGCTGCGGGCATCCAGACCTACGGCGGGCAATCGGCGCAGGTGCTGGACGCCAGCGGCAAGCTGCGGACGATCAAGTTCTCCCGCCCGACGCCGGTGCTGATCTATGTGCAGATCAGCGACCTGGTGACATCCGACGCCTATGCGGGCGACGCAGCGTTGAAGGCTGCCATCGTCGAGTACATCGGCAGCGCAGCTGGGGACATCGCGGAAAGTGGTCTCGCCATCGGCGAGACGGTTTATTATAACCGGCTGATGTGCCCTGTGAATAACACGCCGGGCGTGGTGGACTATACGTTGAAGGTCAGCACGGACGGCAAGACCTGGAGCAAGAACAACATCGCCATCGACGCCAGAAAGAAGGCAATCACCGGCACGGACAAGGTGGTGATCGTGACGTGATCGTTCTGGTGCTTAAAATGCTGGAGAAGCTGACCGGAGCCTACACGAAGGACCCCGACAGCCTGATCGGTAAGCTGTTCCAGCTGTTCGCGTCCGCCCTGTGGGGCGTGGAAGACACGCTGCAGGTGATCGCCGTCTGGCGTGGGATCGACAACGCCAAGGGCACGACCCTGGACCGCATGGGCCGGAACTTCGGCGTCCGGAGGGACGGAGCCGATGACCGCTTCTATCGCCTGATGATCAAGGTAAAAGTCACGGCGCTGCTGTCTGGCGGCGACGTGGACACCATCATCACGGCCACCAGCGTGCTGTTCGACATTGATCCGGAGCAGGTGGAGGTTGTCGAGCTGTTCCCCGCGAAGTGCCGCGTGATCATGGACGAGGCCGACATCGCGCCGGAGTACATCGCGTATGCGGCCAACACCGCGCCGATCATCAAGCGGATCATGGCCGCGGGCGTCGGAAAAGAGATTTACTTCCGCACTCCGGTGAAGACGGGCGGCACGGTCTACGCGGGGGCCACGCTTTTGGAGGACATCACGCTGACCATCCCGCCATACACGAACAGCTTCGCCACCGCGGGCCGCTTCGGCATCGGAGTGGCGCTGTTTGAGGAAATCACAATGCAGATCAAAACAAAGGAGGACTAAAACATGGCAGAAGGATCTGTTATCACCGAAAAGGGCCGTGCGCTGCTGGGCAAAATCCTGGCAACGAACAGCACCCTGAACATCACGGGCGCACAGATCGGCAGTGGCGACCTGCCCGCGGGGACCCCGCCCGCCAGCATGACGGCGCTGGCGTCCTACGTTATGGACGCGACCATCGTCGCCATCAGCACCCCCGCGGCGGGCGAAATCAAGGTCGTGCTGCAGGTGCTGTCCAACGACGTGGAAACGGCGTTTCTTGCCAAGGAAGTTGCGCTGCTGGCGTCTGATCCTGACGAGGGCGATGTGGTCTATTGCTACGTCCCCATGCAGGACGATCCCGTGCAGATGCGCGCGGCCGGAGATGTGGTCGGCAAGCTGCTGACGATGGAGATCAGCATGATCGTCAGCAATGTCGCCAACGTTACGGCCGTGATCAGCCCGGAAGGGCTGGTCCGCCGCAAGGAGCTGGAGAAGTACGCCCTGGTGACGCACAGCCACGTGATCGCGGACATCCAGGGCCTGCAGGAGCTGCTGAACAGCCACCAGAACAGCATCGACCTGCTGACGGACCTGATCAGCGGCGACATGCCGGGCGGCATCAACTTCGCCCTGGACTTCGCTGCGCTGTCCAACGTCTCTGTGGCGGACGGCGTCTGGAACAAATCGGGCCAGTACGTTTCCGCATGATCAGGATCGCCTGCAGCGACAGCGAGGCCAGCTGCCTGATCGCATCCCTTATTACTGAAATCGCTATGCCCTGCCCCTGCGAGGGCGGCCCGCTTCGCATCTGCGGGACCGGGCCGGACGGCGCGCCTGCGGAGGTGCGCATCCTGGGCGGCGGCGTGTACGAAATCGAAGGGCCAACGGCTGAAACCGTTGCTATTATCCGCGAAAGAAGGTGCCTGTATTGAGTGAGCGCAAAGACCAGGAACTGACGATCATCACGAAGGCCAGAGACCTGGTGGACGAGACCATGAGCCGGACGAAGAAGTTCGACAAGCGGCTTCGCTTCACGCTATCCAACCGGATCGACGAGAAGGCACTGGACGTTCTGGAGGCCATCGTGGAAGCAAACGAGATCAACCCCGCCATCGAAACCGACCCGCAGCGGCGCGCCAAATTGTGCATGGTGCGCTTCGACCTGCAAACGTCTGCACTGACAGGCTGCAAGATGCTGCTGATCTTCCTGGACATCGCAAAGACCCACGGGCAGATCGACAACCGCGCCTGCGAGTTCTGGACGAAGCGGGTGCTGGACGTGAAGTACATGACAGCGGCCTGGAGAAAGAAAGACGCCGCGCGATTCAGATAGAGACCCGCAAAACCGAAAGGGTAGGCTTTATATGCACTGGAACTGGCGGCTGCGGTCCCCGAACTCTGGCAACGCGAACAACGTCCGCAACGTCAATTCGGACGGCAGCGAGAACAACAACAACGCGTACAACGGCAACGTCGGCGTCCTGCCGCTTCGATGGATTTACCGAGACCGAGTAGCCCGTGCGGCGAAAGCAGAGGCCCATCATCAAAGGAAAGCCTATCCTATCCAACGGAAGGAGGATAAACACATAGCACCGACGCCTGGCACCACGCAGCTGCGCGGCGCTGGGCTGCCAGCGGTGCTTCACCACTATGGGCAAAGACTACGAAAGAATATGTGAATGGGGAAACCTGTACGACGCGTATCTGAAAGCACGCCGCGGCAAGCGGTGGAAGAACAGCGTCGCCAAGGTGGAAGCGTCGGCGCTGGAGGCCGTCGCGCTGATCCAGCGGGAATTGCAGACCAGGACCTACCGGCCGGGCGGCTATCGCGCGTTCTACGTCTACGAGCCGAAGCGCCGCCTGATCCAGACGAACAGCTTCAAGGACAAGATCGTCCAGCACGCCTTCTGCGATCAGGTCCTCTATGACGCGCTGACCAAGCCCTTCATCCTGGACAACTACGGCAGCCAGGTGGGGAAAGGCACGCACTTCGGGCTGAATCGGCTGCGCGACTTCATGCGTGAATACTACCGCAAAAACGGCTTTTCTGCTGACGGCTGGGTGCTGAAAGCAGACGTCCGCCACTACTTCCAATCCATCCGGCCCGACGTGCTGAAAAAGGACGTTGCGAAGTATCTGCACGACCCTGACTGTCTGGCGCTTGCCTGCCAGATCATTGACAGCACGCCGGACCCGCTGGGCATCCCCATCGGGAATCAATCGTCCCAAATCTTCGCGCTGCTATATCTGAATCAGCTGGATCACCTCTGCAAAGAGCAGCTGCGCTTCCGGTATTACGGCCGATATATGGACGACTTCTACATCATCTGCGAGAGCAAGCAGCGGCTGCAGGAGGCCCTGGTGGTGATCCGGCAGCACCTGGCCGAGCGCGGGCTGGAGCTGAATCAAAAGACAAACATCTTCCCGCTGCGCAACGGCCTGGACTTCCTGGGCTTCCACACCTACATCGACGACGCCGGGCGTGTGATCCGCAAGGTGCGTAAATCCAGCAGAGACCGCATGAAGCGGAAACTGCGAAAGTATGCCGCGCTTTACCAACGCGGCGAGATCGACCGCGAGAAGATCGCGGAGAGCTACACCAGCTGGCGCGCCCATGCCCTGCACGGGGATTGCAGGCAGCTGGTGGCAAAATACGATCAGCAATTCCTATCAATATTTGAAAGGAGACCCGAACATGTCCAAGAAGATCAGCACTCTGGCCGTGGGTGCTAAGGTACGCGACCCGCTGTCGAAGTATTACGGCGTCCCCGTGGGCTTCCAGATCGCGGACAAAAATCACGCGGGCTATCCCGCAAACAGCACGACGCTGGCCGCGGAAAAGATCCTGTGCCTGAAAGCCTTCGACGCGAAGGAGAGCGGCGGCAACAGCGACCGGCAGAACTACGGGAACAACCGATACAGCCTGGCGAATATCCGCCAGTGGCTGAACAAGTCCGGCACCAACTGGTACCAGGCGCAGCACAGCTACGACCGCGCGCCCGGCTCCAGCTACGTCTGGAGCGGCTACAACGCATACGACACCGAGGCGGGCTTCAAGACCGGCTTTTCTCCACAGTTCCTGGCTGCGATCCTGCCAACCACGCTGACCGTGGCGAAGCCCACAACGGACGGCGGCGGCAGCGAAACCGTGACCGACGACTTCTTCCTGCCGTCCAAGCAGGAAGTGGGCCTCGGCTCTGAGAACGGCATCGCCGAGGGATCGCTTCTGGCGCTGTTCAACAGCAACAACAGCTCCCGCCTGCGCACCTGCACGCCGCAGGCCATCGCAAACAGCAACTATACCAACAACCCCAGCAGCGCGGACAACTGGTACTGGCGGCTGCGGTCCCCGTACTCTGGCCTCGCGGACTTCGTCCGCTACGTCTATTCGGACGGCAGCGAGGACAGCCACGTCGCGTACAGCGGCAACGTCGGCGTCCTGCCGCTTTGTAATCTGTCCTCTGATACCTTGGTATCTGACGAGCCTGACTCCGAAGGCTACTACACGATTCAGTGGAATCAGGCCCCGACTACGCCCCCCGGCATCACCGTACCGGACAGCGTAAAGAGCGGGAAAGACGCAGCGATCAGCTGGGCGGCGTCCACCGACCCAGAAAGCGACGACATCACCTACCAGCTGGACCGCTGGAGCAACAACACGAACGCATGGGCCACGATCTACACCGGCAGCAACACCAGCTTTACCGACACCGGCATCACCACGGCGATGGACAGCGTGCAGTGGCGCGTCCGCGCGAAGGATAGCAAGGATGCGTACAGCGCCTATACGACGAGCCAGGTCAAGACCGTAACGCACAACGCCGACCCGACCGTTTCCGGAGCCGACGCCAACCTGGGCGCGGTGACGTCGCCCCCATCCAGAGCCTACACCGTGGGCGATGTGGACGACGGCGACACCCTGACCATCGCGGAGGCGCTGGACGGCAGCGAGGTGCGCACCATTGCGGACGCGGAGCGCGGAAAGACCTACACCTTCGGCCTGACGGCCGCACAGTTTGCGGCGCTGGCTGCTGGTGAACACAGCATGACGATCACCGTCACCGACAGCGCGGGAAACAGCGCGACGCGCGTCGTGACCTTCTCCCGCAGCATCACGATGATCAGCGTGCAGCGCGACGCCATCGAAACGGACGCCATGGCCGAAAAGGTCCTTATTTCCGTGCGCTTTTTGGGCGCGGAGAACAATCTGACCGTGGAGGCGTGCAACAACGCGAAGGACGCCGTGCCGACGTGGGAGGCCGTCACCCCTGGCCGCAAGCACCTGTTCACGAACAAGACGAAGACGGCAACGAAGTGGGCTGTGGGCGTCCGTGTGAAACTGACGAAGGCGAGCACCAGCGACACCATCGCGCTGTACGGCGTAAGCGGCTCTTACCTGTAAGGAGGGAAAAGCATGAATCTGACAGCAGCCAGAGAACTGAACAAGCAGGAAGAAGCGCAGCAGCAGCTGCATCTGTGGGCGGCAATTTTAGCCACCCACGACGCATTGATCGCGGGCGGTCTGACCGGCCTTCCTGCGGTCCATGTCGAACGCGCGAAGGCGGTGCTGCTTCGCGCCGGAGATAAGGACGCGGGCGACTACACAGACACGGAACTGCGCACGATCACTGTCACAAGCGGCGCACGCGTCTGGTCTGAGATCGACGACGGCGACCCGATCTTCCGCAACGAAGCCGTAGTCGGCAGCAACGGCGACCTTTACATCACCACGCAGCAGCACTACAAGCGCAGCGACCTTCTGCCCGGCAGTACGGCGGCCAGGACGCTGTTCCGCCTGCTTCGCACAGAGCCGGAGGACGGCACCGTGCTGGACTTCGCGTGGGGCGAGTTAGTCCCCTATGGCGCGAAGCGCAGGGACCCGCAGGACGGCAAGGTCTACACACCGATCCACGAGCAGGGCGTCACGCTCTACGAGCCGCATTATCCGCATCTGGTGCCGTCCGAATACAAGCTGGTCGAGGACAGCAGCGGCGGAGACGTCGGCGACGACACCGTGCTGCGCTGGGCTGATCTGGAGGACGGCCACACCTTCAATGTCGGCGACAGATTCAGCGACGACGGCAAGACCTACGAAGTGCTTCGACAATTCTTCAAAGCGGACAGCTACCGCCCACCCGCTCTGATCGGGGACTTCTACCAGCTGGCGGGGTAAGGAGGAAAACATGAACATTAAAGGCATTGACGTGTCCGTATGGCAGGGCAAGATCGACTGGAAGAAGGTCAAGGCAGACGGCATTGTGTTCGCCATGATCCGCGTCGGCTATGGCAGCAGCCAGGGCGACAACTGCAAGATGGACACCTATTTCAAGGCCAATGTGGAGGGCGCACTGGCTGCTGGCGTGGAGGCGGACATCTACTTCTACAGCTACGCAAAAAGCGCCCAGGCGGCCGCCAAGGAGGCGGCGTGGGTAGTGAAGCAGATCGCCCCGTATAAGGGCCGCATCCTGTACCCCATCGCCTACGATCTGGAGGACAACAAACAGGCTGGGCTGGGGCGCGATGTGCTGACCGCTATGGTGACGGCCTTCTGCACGACCATTGAAGCCGCGGGCTATTATGCGTCGTTCTACTGCAACACCAACTGGTGCAAGAACATGCTGAACATGGACGATCTGAAAGGCTTCGATCTGTGGCTGGCACAGTGGGCCAGCCAGCCGACGACGGCCTACAGCTTCGGCATGTGGCAGCGCAGCAGCTCTGGCAGCGTGGCGGGCATCAATGGGCGCGTCGATCTGGACGTCGCCTACAAGGACTATGCGGCCATTATCAAGCGTACAGGGCTGAATGGGTACAAGGAGACCGCGCAACCCGCACAGGAGCCGGAGAAGCCCGCACAGCCCACGGAAACGCCTGATGTGAACGACACCCGCAAGAAGATCGTCCGGAAGGCCATCGGCGAGCTGGGCGTGTGCGAGCCGACCGGCGACGACAAGTATATCCGGTGGTACAACACGGAGGTCCTGAAAACATGGAGCCTGCCGCTTGATGCGGCGTGGTGCGCTATGTGGGTAAGTTACGTCACCAACTATCTGGCAGGCATCGCCCGCGACATTGTGAAGCCCTACTGCGGATGCAGCACCGGCATGGCCTTCTTTAAGGCGCAGGGCGTCTTCCATCCTTCGGCGGCCTGCGGCGGCACATACACCCCGCTGCCTGCTGACATCGCCTTCTTCAAGGATAAGAAATCCACCGCAGAAAGCACCCACACGGGCCTGGTGGAGTATGTGAAAGACGGTGTTCTGCACACCATCGAAGGCAATACCAGCAACGCCGTGAAGCGCCGCCAGTACGATCTGAACGACACCTACATTGTGGGCTATGCGGCCCCCAACTACGGAAAGGAGAACATCGACAGCATGACCAAGGCCGAACTGAAACAGCTGATCCGCGAAGTGATCGCAGAAGACAACCCCACCTATGCGGACCTGAAAGACGTGCCCGCTTACTGGCAGGAGCAGGCGAAGGCGCTGCTGGACGCCGGAGCCGTCAACGGCGGCACCCCTGCGGACGTCAACCCCACTGATCTGAATCTGCGCCACGAGACGCTGAAAGCTGTGATTATTGCGTCGCTTTACCACGACGCAAACACCCCCGAAAAGTGATCATAAAACCCCGCCATTCAGGCGGTAAAATTAAGGAGGAAAAACACCATGAAAAACACCACCAAAAAGGCCCTGAAAGTGATGCTCATTTTGACCATGCTGGTGACGCTCTGTGTGGCGCTTGCAGCGTGCGCACAGACCACCGAAACGGGCACCACCGACCCCATCATTCTGGAGCTGGTGAACGTCGGCCTGGACATTCTGGCGAAGGCTGCCATCGCGGCCATCGGCCTGGCAGGCGCGTGGGCGACCGCCAAGATCGGCCAGAACAACAAGCTGGCAAACATCAAGGCCGCTATCGGCCAGGTGACGCAGGCAGCACAGACAACGGTCGGCGAATTGCAGCAGACTACCGTCGAAGCAATGAAGGCGGCAGCGGCTGACGGCAAGCTGACCGAGGACCAGATCAGGACACTGAAAGCCGATCTTTTGCGCATGACCAGAAAGAAGCTGGCGGAGCCTACCGTGCAGCTGCTGGAGGCGGCGAAGCTGGACATCAACGCCATGATCCAGGGCGCTGCCGAGGACCTGATCAATCAGATGCACACGACGCAGCAGCTGATCGCTGGGGAACTGATCGTGGAATAAGACGACAAGAAGGGCGGCCGCAAAACGCGGCCGCCCTTCGCTTTTTATGCAGAATGTTATGCAGGCGTTATATTTGACACGGAACGCGCGCGGTTTGCCAGCGAGCGCGCGCCGCTACAACAAGGAAACCGTCCTTTCCCTCCGCGTCAAGGATGAGCAGGCAGTGCCTGGCGTCATCATCACGTCGGATGGCGGTTTTGTTCTCTGCGATGAAATCATAGTCAGCCAGCAGTGCGCGGCTGAACTGCTTGAACCGCGGGCTTGGCAGCTCGATGACCTTATCCACGGCACAGGGGTCTGCCTCACACCCGGTCTGCTTACACTTCAGTTCTGCTTGAATGATCATCGTGAAAGCCCTCCCAGCACCATGTGGCTGCTCTGGCTGCCGTTCATCACTTCCTCCATGCTGGTATAGCCCTTATAGGCGATGTAGCCCCGGTCGGTGAACATCCCGTCCTCCGCGTTCATGCGCTCCGTGCCATACTTTTCATAGTCATAAAAAGCGTCGAGGTTTTCGTCATACTCGAAATGACCGGACTGGCGGATCATGTACTTGCCGTATTCGGCGGGAGAGTGCGCGCCAGGGGCGAAGTCAAAGAGGTCAAGGCTTTCCGCAAGGTTTTTGATCTGTGCCGCGGACTTTGGCTCTGCCAGCGTGACCACGGCGCCCAGCTTTTCCATATCCGCATTTGATAAC
>OKYI01000392.1_pt1 | contig 10731 bp, 7 predicted proteins | sample 1609071 | NCBI WGS metagenome assembly OKYI01 (sample SAMN02675048, study PRJEB24791) | human gut metagenome, SKBSTL034 | isolation source: stool | host: Homo sapiens | place: USA | reverse complement strand
AAGACCTACTCTCACAGTTGTTTTTCCTCCTGAAGGACAATGCACTCTCCCTCTGCGCGCAAAGCGTTCCTGCCCGGGCAGAAGTTGTTTGCTAACGAATCAAATACTTGACCCGCATACACAGATATTATAGTCCAAATCTGTCCGACAATCAATCATTCGGGATTATTTTACACCTTAAAAACAGTAAATTCTTCTTCTAAAGTTAAACATTTTGTTAAATCTGCAAACTTTTCTGGGGATTTTTCGCCGTTTCTGCTAAGATTCTTTACCGTCCGTCAATTTTGCAGCGCTACCCTCCCACTCTCCCGCACAGCGCAAAAGGCATCTGTCCTCTGCCCTACCGGCAGCAGTACAGATGCCTTTTTTCGTTCAGTATCTCCGCAGCAGGAGGATCTCCTGCGCTGCCCGGTTGGCGAATCGCGCCGCCCGGATGGCCTCTCCCTCACCGGAGTGCAGCACCAGTTCCGGCGGGATGGCCTCGCCGGAGGCCAGCGGGAACGCCACCTGCGCCCGGGTGCCGCCGCCGGGGCGGGCGGTCAGGGTCAGCTTCCAGCCGGCGCGGCGGCAGATGAGCCTGCAAATACGCAGGCCCAGCTTCGCGCCGCTGAGGAAGCGCCGGTTGTTCTCGATGGGGTCTTCTTCCATCAGGCCGCAGCCGTCATCCTCCACCCGGAGCACGACGCCGGTCTTTTTCTGCTTCAGGCTCACCCAGACCCTTCCGCCCGGGTCGCAGGCGCACAGGGCGTTGGAGATGAGGTGGAGCAGCAGCTGCTCTGCCTCGTCGGGTGCTCCCATGACGACGCAGTGCCCCACGCCCTCCCGCTCGGTCATGAGCTGGATCTCCAAGGACTTCTCGATGTCCGGGGCCATCCGTTCTGCCTTTTCCAGCAGCTCGCTCACATCGAAGGGCTGCAGTTCGCACGGCTCTCCATTTTCCAGCCGATAGAGCAGCATGGCGTTGTGTACGGTGCGGCTCACCCGGGCAGACTCTATCTGGATGTCCGAAAGCGCCTGCCGGGTGGGCAGGTCGGCCGACGCCAGCAGATGCATCTGAAGATATTCCCGGTTCTGGTCGATGATGCCGAGGGCATGAAAGCACACATCCTCAAACTCCCCTTGGGGGGAGCTGCCTGCTCCATCGTTTCGCCTGCGCATTCTGCTCTACCTCCGCGTCGTGTGGTCAGCCTTCCTGCTGACTCAGTTTACTTTCCAGCGCATAGATCAGGCGGCCGATGGTCACCCGCTTGCGCTCCAGGCCATACTCTTTCCGAAAATCCAGCCATGCCTGCGTGCCGGTCGCGTCCAGCGTATCCAGCAGCCGCCGGAGCGCACTGTCCACCGCCGCGATGGTCAGGTGATGCTCCTGCGCCACCGCCCCGAGGATCTCCTTGCGGATGGCCAGACGATGGTCGGAAGCCATCATCACCCGGACGGCACCGGTCAGGTAGCGCTTGTTGGCGTCGCTGGTGTTCAGGCCCCAGCTGCGGTAGATGCGCTCGCAGCGCTTTTCCAGACTCTCCGCCGGGCTGTGGGCCGGGGCACGCAGCTCCCGCAGCATATCCTCCAGTGTGGCCTGACGGATGAGGTAACATGCATCCTCCTGACTCAGGCTCTCCACGGCGGCCTTCTCATTCCGTCCGTCGTCCCGCAGAAGCACCAGAGGCTTGCGGGCCAGACCCCGCAGCCGGGGCAGGAACTGGATGCTGTCCACATCCTCGAGCCTGCCGCCCAGCACAAGAACATCCACATCGCCCTGCTCGAGCCGACGCAGCAGCGTCTGGCTGGTGCGGTAGCCGGTGCAGCGGATGGCCGGGTTGCACTCCTCAAGATAGCGCATCCAGACCCGCATCTCCCGCGGGTCATAGCTGGCCAGAGCGACGCGCCAGACAGCTTCCTGTTGTTCCTCAAAGCTCACACGACGCGCCCCCTTCCCGCAGGACTTCTGCCGCCGCTGTCTGTGGATACCAGTTGGAAATGGCATCCCGCCACAGCTCCGGCTGGACGGAATTCTCGTATAAAAATCGCAGCAGCCGCGCACATTCTTCCTGTGGGGCCGGGACCCATGCACGGGCGGCGTCCGCCGAGCCGTCCCTTGCCATCGTCCGGCTCACACTCAGCCAGCAGCCCACCCCTGTCGGCTCCAGAGAGCAGACGAGAGTATATGCCTCCTGATATGGCTCCAGCTCCGAAAATCTTCTGACCAATGGGACATTTTGTTCCATTCTGCTTCCTCCTTGCCCCGTCTGCCCGGCCTATTCTTCCGCCGGACAAATTTTTACACATTCTCCTAATATAATATTGTAGAAAGGGCAAAAAGCAGATTCAACTTTTACTTTGCGTCATATTTCGTCGAACCCTGACAAAATTCAAGTTTAAAATTCAACGCTATACCAAGGATACCATCCACAAGGCCAAAAATCAAGAGATTTCCGGCTCATTTTCCGCATTTCAACGCTTTTCTGCTCCGGGCGCGGCGCATTTCCATCCTTCGGCAGAAATCACAGAACTTGGCACCCGTTACGACATACTTTGTTCACATTATTCTGATAAAATCATACAGATACTATGTTTTCCCGCTCCGTCCATAGACGCCGGGCGGAATAGGCCGCAGACGCTCCCCGTCCTGCTGCCGGAAAGGCAGGCCAATGCTTCAGCTTATCAACATCGAAAAGAAATACACCACCGGCGATCTGACACAGGCAGCGCTCAACGGGGTCAGCCTCAACCTCCGCGACAGTGAATTTGTCGCCATCCTTGGCCCCAGCGGCTCGGGCAAGACCACCCTACTCAACATCATCGGCGGCCTTGACCGCTACGACAGCGGCGAACTTATCATCAACGGCATCTCCACCCGCCGCTACACTGACCGGGACTGGGACTCCTACCGCAACCACACCGTCGGCTTCGTGTTCCAGAGCTACAACCTCATCCCCCACCAGACCGTCCTCGCCAACGTCGAGCTGGCCCTGACCATCTCGGGCGTGTCGGGGGCCGAGCGCCGCCGCCGTGCTGCCGAAGCGCTGCGGCAGGTGGGTCTGGGCGACCAGCTCCACAAGCGCCCCACCGAGATGTCAGGCGGACAGATGCAGCGCGTGGCCATCGCCCGCGCCCTTGTCAACAACCCCGACATCCTGCTGGCCGACGAGCCGACCGGCGCACTGGACAGTGAGACCAGCATTCAGGTCATGGAGCTGCTGAAGGACGTCGCCAAAGACCGTCTCGTGGTCATGGTCACCCACAACCCCGAGCTGGCCGAGCAGTACGCCAACCGCATCGTCCGCCTGCGGGACGGCCTCATCACCGACGACACCCGCCCCTTCGAGCCGGACGACACCAAACTTGCCCCGCCCATCCATAAAAACATGGGCCGCTCCTCCATGTCCCTGCTCACCTCGCTGGCCCTGAGCTTCAACAACCTGCGCACCAAAAAGGCCCGCACCCTCCTCACCGCCTTTGCGGGCAGCATCGGCATCATCGGCATCGCCCTCATCATCTCCCTGTCCGCCGGCGTCAACGCCTACATCGCCGACATGGAGCGCTCTACCCTGAGCGAATACCCGCTCCAGATCCTGAGCAGCGGCGTGGACATCACGAGCTTTCTGTCCTCGGGCAGCAGCGACGGCACCACCGCCACCGGCCTGCCCACCGATGAGGACGGCAAAAAGGACACCTCCGGCGGCGTAGAGGGGATGGTCTCGGTGCGCCAGCTCATCACCAAGATGGTATCGGGCCTGACCTCCAACGACCTCACCTCCCTGAAGAAGTACCTCGAGAGCGACGAATCCACCATCGCGGAGGACGCTACCTCCATCGAGTATTCCTACAGCGCCCAGCCCCAGATCTACCGGCAGGACGCCGACGGCAGCGTGCATCAGGTCAATCCGGACTCCACCCTCTCGATGCTGGGTCTGGGCAATTCCGGTTCCAGCTCCACCTCCGTCACCAGCAGCCTCATGAACAGCGTGGGCAGCAACACCAGCGTCTTTTACCAGCTGCCCGCCAACAGCGATCTCTACCGCTCGCAGTATGAGGTCAAGGCCGGGCGCTGGCCCGAAAAGCCCACCGAGTGCGTCATGGTCCTGAGCAAATACGGCACCGTCACCGATTACGCCCTCTACTCCATGGGCCTGCGGGATTCTGCCGAGCTGGACAAGATGATCCAGCAGTTTGCCCAGAACCAGAGCGTCGATGTGCCCAGCGATTTTCGCACCTACAGCTACGACGAGCTGATGGGCCTCAAGTTCAAGCTGGTGAACAGTGCCGACACCTATGTCTACGATGAAACCTACAAGGTCTGGAAGAGCAAGGCCGACGACAAGGAGTATATGCAGCAGCTGGTGGAAAACGGCGAGGACATCACCATCGTGGGCATCGTCCAGCCGGACTACACCGCCTCGGCCTCTATGCTCACCTCCGGCATCGCCTACCCCGCCTCCCTCACCGAGAAGGTCATGGAGGACGCCGCCGACAGCGACATCGTGAAGCAGCAGATGGCTGACCCCACCACCAACGTCCTCACCGGCGAGACCTTCGGCAAGGCCGAGAGCATCCGCGACTTCGACCTCGCAAGCCTCTTCTCCATCGACACCAATGCACTGAAGGATGCGTTCCAGTTCGACGCCGCTGCCCTCGATTTCGACCTGAACGGGGCTTTCGACCTCAGCAGCGGCAGCTTCGACCTGAGTAGCCTGCTGGACTTCTCCGACTTCTCCCTCAACATCGACGAGCTGCCCGACATCGACCTCAGCGAAGCCCTCTCCGGGCTTGACCTCTCCGTCTCGCCGGAGGCGCTGCAGGACCTCGTGCAGAAGATCTTCAAGGACTATAAAAAGTATATCATCGGCAACGGCATCCTCAACTTCAAGAATTGGAGCTTCTCTGCCTACCTCAAGACCGAGCGGTTCCAGAAGCTGCTGGCCGAATCCATGAAGGAACTGGTGGACCCGGACAAGCTGCAGGGCCAGCTTTCGGAGGCGCTGCAGGCCACCATCCGGACCGTGATGGACACCTACTCCGACCAGATCACCGCTGTGCTGAAAGAGCAGCTCGACGCCGCCCTCCAGAAGGGCATCGCCACCTTCCAGGATCAGATCCAGACCCAGCTCAAGACGGCCATCCAGCAGAACATCGGCAAGCTGAGCAGCCAGATGGAGGGTGCCATCAAGATCGACTCGTCGGCCTTCCAGAAAGCCATCCAGCTCAACATGACCACCTCCGAGCTGACGGAGCTGATGCGCTCCACCCTCCGCTCCTCCTCGGCCACCTACGAAGCCAACCTGACGGCCTTCGGCTATGCAGATGAGGACGCCCCCAGCCAGATCAAGATCTACCCGAAGGACTTCGCCAGCAAGGCGGTCATTCTGGAAAAGCTGGACGCCTACAACGCAGGGATGTCCGCGAAGGGCGAGGACGAAAAAGTGGTGCAGTACACCGACCTCGTGGGCACCCTGATGACCAGTGTGACCGAGATCGTGAACATGATCAGCAGCATGATGGTGGCCTTCGTCTCCATCTCGCTGGCCGTCTCCTCCATCATGATCGGCGTCATCACCTATATCAGCGTCCTTGAGCGCCGGAAGGAGATCGGCATCCTCCGGGCCATCGGTGCCTCCAAGCGGAACATCTCCGAGGTGTTCAACGCAGAGACCTTCATCATCGGCCTCTGCTCGGGCATCATGGGCATCGTCCTCAGCGAGATCCTCCTCATCCCCGGCAATATCATCATCCAGAAAGTCTCGGGCACCTCGACCCTCGTGGCCGCCCTGCCCGTGGACGCGGCCCTCTTCCTCGTGGCGCTGGCCACCCTGCTGACCATTCTGGCCGGCATCATCCCGGCCCGCGGCGCAGCCAAGAGCAACCCTGTCAAGGCCCTGCGCTCCGAGTAAATCTCCCCAGATTCCATTCCCGGTATCCTTTCCGCTCCGGCGGCAGGGATACCGGGATTTTTTTGCCTGTTTCCCCTCTGTGCACGTCCGTTAGCTTGTATCCATCCCACATGAGAACGTATTTTTTGGTCTTAAAAGTTACAAAAAGGTACGGTCGCGCCGGGAGTTTCCGGTAGTTTCCGGGAACTACCGGAAATCTGTTTCTATTTTGCTTTGCGGGCAGATCAACCTGCACAAAAGAGGGTCGATTCATTATGCACTTCTGCCAAAAGTGTTTCAGAGTTATTGATTTATTCCACAAAATGTGCCATACTATAGTCACTGAAACCGTTCCCGACATCGTTCCCATACAGTTTCAGAGAAAAAACCGTTTTCGACAAAAAGAGAGGGGTCTCCCGGAATGCCGAACCTGACCATCAAAGACATCGCACGGTTGAGCGGCTGCTCGGTGAGCACCATCTCCCGGGTCATCAACGACCGGCCCGATGTGCGGCCCGAAACAAAGGAGAAGGTACTTCAGGTGATGCGGGAGTCGGGCTTCGTGCCCAACACCAACGCCCGCCAGCTGAAGATCCAGCAGTCCCGCAGCCTCGTCTTCGTGGTCAAGGGCACCCGGAACCTCTTCTTCTCCGACTTTCTCGTCCAGCTGCAGCGGGCCGCGACTCTCTACGGGTACAACGGCATCGTCTCCTATCTGGACGAGAACGCCAACGAGATCGACGCCGCCGAAAAGATCCTCCGGGAGATCAAGCCGAAGGGGATGATCTTCCTCGGCGGCAGTGTGGCGAACTTCCGGCAGGGCTTCTCGAACATCACGGTGCCCTCGGTGCTGGCCACGCTGGTGTCCGACGAGCTGGACTTCCCGAACCTCTCGATGGTGGGAGTGGACGACCGGGCTGCGGCCCGCACGGCCGTCTCCCACCTCCTCGCACAGGGACACCGGAAGATCGCCGTGCTGGGCGGCCCGGCCACCAGCTACCCCAGCCGGATGCGCCGCCTCGGCGCACAGGAGGCGATGGAGGACGCCGGGCTGGCCTTCGACGACCGGCTCTATGGCCTGTCAAACTACGATTTTGAGTCCGCCTATCACGCCATGAACAGTCTGCTGGCTCGCCGGGCCGAGTTCACTGCCCTGTTCGCCATGAGCGACGTCATTGCCTTCGGTGCCATCCGGGCGCTGGTAAGCGCCGGGCTTCGGGTGCCGGAAGATGTCTCGGTCATCGGCTTCGACGGCATCACGATGTCCCGCTACTGCGTGCCGGTGATGACCACCATCGTCCAGCCCAGCGAGCAGATCGCCCTCCAGAGCGTCGAGCTGCTGATGCGGCAGATCGAGCATGGTGCCCCGGCCCAGAAGATCACGCTCCAGCCTGAACTTCAATTCGGCGAGAGCGTCCGGGCCATCTGAGTTATTTCGTCTCATTTCCGCCGCGGGGCGGAATGTATATATCACATGATGAAGAAGGAGAACAATTATGAAAAAGATGATCTCTCGTCGTAACTTCCTGAAAGCCGCCGGCATCTCTGCTGCTGCCCTCGGTCTGGCTGCCTGCGGCGGCTCTTCCAGCAGCACTGCTGCCTCCACGGCCAGTTCCACTGCTGCCTCTGCCGCTCCCACTGCTTCCGGTAAGGTCTACTACCTGAACTTCAAGCCCGAGCAGGATCAGGATTGGCAGGATCTGGCCGCTGAGTACACCAAGGAGACCGGCGTGCCTGTCACCGTCGTGACCGCAGCTTCCGGCCAGTACGAGACCACCCTGATGAGCGAGATGGAGAAAAGCGAAGCTCCTACCCTGTTCCAGGTCAACGGCCCTGTGGGTCTGGCAAACTGGAAGGACTACTGCCTCGATCTGTCCGGCAGCGACGTCTACGGCCAGCTGACCAGCGACTCCTTCGCCCTGAAGGACGGCGACGCCGTCACCAGCATCGCCTACGTCATCGAGACCTACGGCATCATCTACAACAAGGAACTGCTGACTGCCGCCGGTTACACGCAGGACGACATCAAGGGCTTCGCTGACCTGAAGAAGGTCGCCGACGACATTCAGGCCCGCAAGGCTGAGCTGGGCGTCGATGGTGCATTCACCTCCGCCGGTATGGATGGCTCTTCCGACTGGCGCTTCAAGACCCATCTGGCAAACCTGCCCATCTACTACGAGTACAAGGCTGACGGCATCGGCTCCACCGACGCCATCAAGGGCACCTACCTCGACAACTACAAGCAGATCTGGGATCTGTACATCACCGACTCCACCTGCGACCCCAAGCTGCTGGCTTCCAAGACCGGCAACGACGCTGTTGCTGAGTTCGTGGGCAAGAAGGCTGTGTTCTACCAGAACGGCACTTGGGCTTACAATGACGTGAAGGATCTGGGCGACGACAACCTCGGTATGCTGCCCATCTACATCGGCGCTGAGGGCGAGGAGAACCAGGGCCTGTGCACCGGTTCCGAGAACTTCTGGTGTGTCAACAACACCTCTTCTGAGGAAGATATTCAGGCCACTCTGGACTTCCTGTACTGGTGTGTCACCTCTGAGGCCGGCACCAGCGCGATGGCTGACAAGATGGGCTTCGTCATCCCCTTCAAGAAGGCTAAGGACTCCACCAACCCCCTGATCACCATTGCAAACCAGTATGTGGCCGACGGCAAGACCAGTGTGGACTGGTGCTTCTCCACCATGCCTTCCGAGGAGTGGAAGAATGGCGTCGGCTCCGCTTTGACCGCTTACGCCGCAGGCACCGGCGACTGGAATGCTGTCGTCACCGCCTTCGTGGATGGCTGGGCCAAGGAGTACAAGCTGGCCAACGGCTAAGCACTCTCTTTCTTCCGCAACAGTTTGACTAACGGGGGCGGGCGATCGGTTCGCCCGCCCCCTTCTTTTTCGGGAGGTATATCATGCAAAAGGCCATCAGCAAATACTGGCCGGTGTTCGTCCTGCCCACCCTGCTGGCGTTCATCATCGGCTTCATCTGGCCCTTCATCTGGGGCGTCTACCTGTCCTTCCAGCGGTTTACCACTGTCAGCAAGACCACCTTCGTGGGCTTGCAGAACTACTTCAGCGTCTTCTCGGACTCCACCTTCCTTCACGCCTTCGGCTTCACGGCGGCGTTCACCGTGGTGTCCACCGTCCTCATCAATGTCTGCGCATTCGCCATCGCACTGGTGCTCACCCGGGGCATCCGGGGCACCAACCTCTTCCGCACCGTCTACTTCATGCCGAACCTCATCGGCGGCATCCTGCTGGGCTACATCTGGCAGATCCTGCTGAACGGCGTGCTGGCCAACCTCCAGAAACCCCTGCTGGCGCTGGACGCCAAGGCGGGCTTCGTGGGTCTGGTCATCCTGATGTGCTGGCAGCAGATCGGCTACATGATGATCATCTATGTCGCGGGCCTGCAGAGCGTCCCCGGCGACCTCATCGAGGCAGCCAAGATCGACGGTGCCAACGACCGTGAGATCCTCTTCAAGATCAAGATCCCGATGGTCATGCCCAGCGTCACCATCTGCACCTTCCTTACCCTGACCAACAGCTTCAAGCTCTTCGACCAGAACGTGGCTCTGACCGCCGGTGAGCCTGCAAACGCCAGTGAGATGCTGGCCCTGAACATCTACAACACCTTCTACGGCCGCTCCGGCGCTCAGTGGAAGGGCATCGGCCAGGCAAAGGCCGCGGTGTTCTTCCTCATCGTCGTGGTCATCTCGCTCATCCAGCTTAAATTTACCCGCTCCAAGGAGGTGCAGCAGTAATGCCGAAAGAGAAAAAAATGTGGGACAACGTCCTCACCGTCATCATGAGCCTGCTGTGCCTGCTCTGGATCTACCCCATCGTCCTTATCCTGCTGAACAGTCTGAAGAAGGAGGGCACCTTCACCACCTCCACGGTCTTTAAGCTGCCCACTGCGGAGACCTTCGCAGGCCTGTCCAACTACATCTACGGCGTCACCAAGATGGGCTTCCTGTCCAGCCTCGGCTACAGCCTCGTCATCACCGTGTCCAGCGTGGCCCTCATCCTGCTGTGCTGCTCCATGACCGGCTGGTATCTCACCCGCGTGAACAACAAGCTCAGCAAGTTCATGAACCTGCTCATCGTCTTCTCGATGGTCGTCCCCTTCCAGATGGTCATGTTCACCCTTTCCAAGACCGCTGATACCCTCAATCTGAATACCCCGTGGAACATCTGCATCATCTATCTGGGCTTCGGTGCCGGTCTGGCCGTCTTCATGTTCACCGGCTTCATGAAGAGCGTCCCCATGGAGATCGAGGAAGCCGCTATGATCGACGGCTGCAACCCCATCCAGATCTTCTTCAAGGTCGTCTTCCCCATCCTCAAGCCCACCATGATCTCCACCGCCATCCTTGAGACGATGTGGGTCTGGAACGACTACCTGCTGCCCACGCTGGTGCTGGACATCAAGAAGTACCGCACCATCCCCATGGCCATCCAGTACTTCCGCGGCGGCTATGGCCGCGTGGAGCTGGCTCCCATGATGGCCTGCATCATCATCGCCATCATCCCCATCATCATCCTTTACATGACCTGCCAGAAGTACATCATCGAAGGTGTCGTGGCAGGTGCAGTCAAGGGCTAAGACAAGGAGGTTCTATCCATGCGTGCGAGCGGCATTCTGATGCCCGTCTTCAGCCTGCCGGGGCCTTATGGCATCGGCACGCTGGGAGACGAAGCCTTCGCCTTTGTCGATTTCCTTGCGGCTGCAAAGCAGACCTACTGGCAGATCTTACCCATCGGCCCCACAGGCTACGGGGACAGCCCCTACCAGAGCTTTTCTGCCTTTGCCGGCAACCCCTACTTTATTGATTTCCGTCTGCTGGCAGCAGATCGGA
>OKYI01000364.1_pt1 | contig 11412 bp, 10 predicted proteins | sample 1609071 | NCBI WGS metagenome assembly OKYI01 (sample SAMN02675048, study PRJEB24791) | human gut metagenome, SKBSTL034 | isolation source: stool | host: Homo sapiens | place: USA | reverse complement strand
CTGTAGCTTGTGGTATAAGAAGTGCGGCTATCTGCCAACTTGCTCTTTTCGAAGAACGACTGCAAACTGTCTTTCTGAACCATCAGGATGGTGCTTGGTGTAGCAAAGTTGTATGGGTTGTCTTCGTTGTCATTGTTGAGCCGTGGGAAAGAGATGGTAGCTGTGTTGAGCGTATCCTTCTCATGTCCCTTCATGATATCTTCGATAGGGAGGGTAACCTCGGTGAAGATACCTGCCGGTGACTTGAGATAAGTACAGTTCTTCTCCTGACTTGCCAACTGCTTCAGTTTCACGGTGTCGTTCTCAATCTTGTTGAGCTGCAATACCTCTTCTGTACCATCGAAACGGTTGTATCCGATGCCTACAGCTATACTGTCTGTAACGCCGTCCTTTGCCTTGATGGTCTTGTGGCGGGTCCAGTAGAAGATAAGCTCTGTATTCCAGATCTTAGCCATGTTACCCGTACCGCCTACATTCTTGATGAAGAAGCCAGGGCAGACGTTGTGCAGGAACTTGTAGTTGGTCTTGAAGTACTCAGGATGTTCTGCGTATGTTTGCATGATGTAAGAACCATAGTTCTTGTATGTCTTACCATCTTTCTCATACTTCTTATTCAAGTAAATCTTGAAGTTCTTGACATCTGATGTATTGCTCAAGTTGTAATTACTGCTCCAATGCTGGTTGTTTTCGCTTACCCAGCCTTCCTTGAAGGCATCATAATCAGAGTAATACTCCTTATCTTCTGCCATCGGCTTTGTCATCTCATAGGCTGTCACCTTCATTGGGGCGATAGTATCGCCGTAGCTGGCATTGTATGAAACCAGGAGGTAGCATGAGTCTGCTTCGATAGAACCTTTGTTTGCCTGCTTGATGTAATCGAGTGTATCTATAGAGAAAGTAGGCAATACGCTCAACTGGGTCATGTAGTCACCCTTTACATAGTTGCCGGTTTCCGGGTCTTTCATCTTACCGATGAGACCGCTGTTGTTGCGGCTCAATACGGCACCTGAAACCATAGACTTTGTAGCTACAGGAAATACTGCGCTAGTGATGTTGATGTTGTCAATATCGTTAGTGATGCTACCACCGATTCCCTCGGTGGTGTCATCACATGCAGCGAAAGTAAGCGCTGCTATTACTAATACTGTTAAGAGTCTTAAAATTTTCATTATCCTTGTATGTATGTGTCTCTGTTGTCGGAATTTTATTCTGCGTCAGGACAAACCTTGTTGATGAAGTCTGCGTATGGCTCCTGGATATCTTCTCCCGGATAAGCCAGTACAGGCTTGTTCTTCTCCTTCGCATAATCAAAGAGGATCTGGTTAGCTTCTTCTTCACCTTCTACTACACCGTCGCTATAGTCGATGGCGAGTTTGCCGAGCTCAATGAAGTTGAAGTCGTCCTGATAGCCGTCGAGCAGTTCTGACTTGGCATCGCGGAAGGCAACGCAACGTTTGAAGTTGGTACCCAGTTCACCCTTGAGTTCGTTGGTATAGAGAGCGGTAATCACCTTTGATTCTGCAAATGAAGGCTCTTCGCTGTAGGCTGTCTTTACATAGAATGGTACTACTGCGCTAGCCCAACCCTGGCAGACGATTACATCAGGCTGCCAGCGGAGCTTCTTTACGGTTTCCAATACGCCACGTGCAAAGAAGATAGCTCTTTCTCCGTTGTCGGCATATTCCTTTCCGTTTTCATCGGTGCCCATCTGGCGGCTCTTGAAATAGTCGTCATTATCGATGAAATAAATCTGCTGTCGTGTTGTTGGTATAGATGCAACCTTGATGATCAGCGGATGGTCTGTATCATCTATGATAAGGTTCATACCAGACAGGCGAATGACCTCGTGCAATTGTCCGCGACGCTCGTTGATGGTGCCCCACTTAGGCATGAAGGTGCGGATCTCAAAACCTGCTTCCTGCATCTTCTGAGGCAGTTCGCGTCCCATGATTGACATGTGAGACTCGGCTACGTATGGGTCGATCTCCTGATTGATAAATAATACTTTTTTTGCCATAAAATTTAAATTTTATTCTTACGAATTACGTGCAAAGGTACAAAAAAAACTTCAAATAGGGGCATTTTTTCTCCGAAATTCATTATTTTCGGCAATAATTCGCATATTTTTAGGTTTTTTCTTTCTCATTTGAGAAAAAAGTTGTTATTTTGCACCCGAAAACAGATTATGACGATGAAAGTATTCAATAAGATTGTTGACCTCCAGAACGAACTCTTCATGTGTCGTAAGGAGGGAAAGGAAATCGGCCTTGTGCCAACTATGGGTGCGCTGCATGAGGGTCACGCCTCTCTTGTTAAGCGCAGTGTGAAGGAAAATGGCGTGACTGTGGTTTCTGTGTTCCTGAATCCTACACAGTTTAATGATCAGGGTGACTTGGATCGCTATCCTCGTACCCTCGATGCTGACTGCAAGCTCTTGGAGGCTTGTGGTGCTGACTATGTGTTTGCACCATCGGTGAAGGAGATGTATCCTACACCAGATACACGCCACTTTGAGTTTCCACCTGTTTCAACCGTGATGGAGGGTGCCAAGCGCCCGGGTCATTTCAATGGTGTATGTCAGGTAGTGAGCCGTCTTTTCTATATCGTTCGACCAACTCGTGCTTATTTCGGTGAGAAGGATTGGCAGCAGATTGCTGTCATCAAGCAGCTCGTGAAGTACATCAACAGCGATGTGCAGATTGTAGAGTGCCCTATTGTCCGTGATGAGGATGGTTTGGCTAAGAGCAGCCGTAATACTTTGCTGGCTCCTGATGAGCGTGCCATTGCGCCAAACATCTATAAGGCCCTGAAGGAGAGTGTGGAGTATGCCAAGACTCATACCGTACAGGAAACTCACGATAAGGTGGTTGCCGACATCAATGCTGTAGAGGGTCTGGAGGTAGAGTATTTCCAGATTGTGGATGGCGACAGCCTGCAGGATGTGTCTTCATGGGAGGATAGTGCATACGTGGTAGGTTGCATCACCGTTTATTGCGGTAAGACTCCTATCCGTCTCATCGACCATATCAAGTATAAGGGATAATTCCTCGATAGATATTCTTTATTAAGTTTAATCCGTAACAGATCAAGTAATAACAGAACAATGCAGATAGAAGTATTGAAGAGTAAGCTCCATTGTGTAACCGTAACTGAGGCTAACCTGAATTATATGGGTAGCATCACCATCGATGAGGACTTGATGGACGCTGCTAATCTGATAGCAGGCGAGAAGGTTCAGATTGTAGACAACAACAATGGTGAGCGCTTGGAGACCTATATTATCAAGGGTGAGCGTGGCAGCGGTTGTATCTGCCTGAACGGTGCTGCAGCCCGCAAGGTGCAGGTGGGCGATACCGTTATCATCATCGCTTATGCCCTGATGGACTTTGAGGAGGCTAAGACCTTCCAACCAACCGTAGTTTTCCCAAAAGAGGGAAACAGGGTTTAATATTCAATGGAAACAAAAGAAAGGGTGTGTCATGGACTTATGGCACACCCTTTCTTTTGTTATGGTGAGGACGAATCACATCGCTCTTGTTCACCACGTTGTCGCCATCCTTGGCGCTGATAGGGATAAATAAGGTGTAATTACTATATAATTTAAGGTGTAATTGCGATGGGTTAAGGATAGATCTCGATATGGCTGCTGCCGGAGTTGCCATTCTTGATAATTCTTATCTGGGTGGTGATGCGCTCGCTCATCGTGTCGGTATGACTGATGACGCCCACCTTCTTGCCTTGCGAACTTTGCAGCATGGCGAGGGAATCGATGACGGTGGCGAGGGTATCGGGGTCGAGGGTTCCGAAGCCTTCATCGATGAACAGGTTCTCGAAGGAGATGTTGCGGGAGGATAACGCCGACAGGCCCAGGGCAAGACCGAGACTCACGATGAAGGTTTCGCCACCAGATAGGGAGGTTGTGTCTCGGATATCGTCGGCACGGTCGTGGTCGATGACTCGGATGCCCAGCGAATGCTTTACCTGCTGCAGTTCGTAACGGCTGTTGAACTTTCTGATTTCCTGGTTGGCGTGCGCTATCAGGAAACTGAGCGTATAGCATTGGGCTATCTTGCGCAGCGTCTTTCCGTCTGCTCCGATGGCATCCGTAATGGCTGTCCAGTCGTCCTTTTCCTGCGTTACGAGCTTCAGAGCCTCAGCCTTGTCACCCAACTGCTTTACGGCTTCCTGATGGTTCTGCATCCTGGCGTTGGCAGCAATCAGTTCGTTGCGCTGGCTTCTTTCCTGATACTCCTGCTGAATGGTCAAGAGAGCATCACGGGTTTGGGCAGGCTGATGTTCCAAGTGCTGCTGATGCGCCTTTTCTGCACTCTGGTAAAGAGCAGTAGTTGAAGCCACGGCTTTCTCCTTTTCGTCCTTTTCCCGTCGGATAGCGTTCCAGTCTTCGGCAGAGTGAAGCATCTCTCCGATGGTATTTCGGTCGATAAAGCTTGGTTCGATACTTCTTTCCTCGATGCCTTCCTCTTCGGAGTCTTTTCCTTCGATGCTCTTTTCTTCAAGCTGCTTGTTATATTCCTCAATCCAAAGGTCGAGTTCCTTTTCCTTCGCCAGCAGATTCTCTTTCATCGTCTTGTTCTGAGACAGCATGGTTTGATGCGAACCTTTACTGTTGGCGAGTTCCGCCTTCAGTTTGTTGATATTCTCGTTCTGAGTATCAGCTGCTTTCGTTGCCTCATCCTTTGCTGCTGTCAGTCTTTGTTCAGCCGCATCAGGTTCTTCGCCATTCAGAATCTGCTTATATTTCTCCTGCCATTCCTCCATTTCCTTCTTGGCGCTATTCCATGTCTGAAGGGCTTTCCCGTAAGCCTTCTCCTTGCTCTTCTGCTGTGAAATGAGGTTGGCGGTAAGTGCTTTTTGCTCAGCTAGTTTTGTGGTGCAGGTTGAAGTGTTTTCTTGGGCTTTGTTCTGTATAGTAGAAGCCTTGCTTTCATACGCAGCTTCATCCTTTACAGCCTTATCCTTGAGTTGGGTCAGCCGTTCTATCTCTTTCTGAATCTTGTTAAAGAGACTCAGTTTGCTGCTCGCATCTTTCGCCTTGTTTTCATAGATAGGCAAGAGCGATTTCAGTTCTGCCTCAGCCTTCGGAATCTTTGGATACTGGGCGATGAGCGCCTTCCATTCCTCTTCGTAACTGGCGATTTCTCCCGAGAGCTTTTCCTGTTGTTTCTGGAGCGTCTGTACTTCGCCGTCGTTCTGTTTTCTCTCGCCGGAAAGGTTCTTCTCCTCTTTCTGCTGCAGTTTCAGCAGATCCTCCTTGGCTTTCAGAAGTTGAGAGAGTTCTGTAGTGGCTTCCTCAAACTGTCTGTTGTCGGTATGATAAGGATGGGTCGTGCTGCCGCAAAGCGGACAAGGTTTGCCTTCGGTCAGGTTGGCACGATGAATCTCCCATTTCTCGCTCACCATGAGGGTATAGGCATTTCTCAGCGTCAGGGTCTCTTGGGTCAGCGCCTCGATGGTCAACTTGCCCAGCGCTTCATCTATCTCCGCATTTCTCTTGCCCAAGACCAGGATGCGCTCCTCGTTCTTCTGCTTTTCTGCTGTGGCAGCATCGAGATGAGCCACTACCTTGATGGCTTGCTGGACATCCTGCAGTTTTCTGTCGGCTACAGTCTTGCTGTTCTGCAGTTCCTCTATGTTCTGTCCGGCAGTCTTATTTCTTTCCGTCTCCCAAGCCTGTTCTGCGGCTTGCGTCGCTTCGTGCAGAACCTGTTTCTGCTTGGCAATCTCTTCCTTGGTCGTTTTAAGGGCAAGGTTCGCTTTCTCCGTTTCTGCTTCCCATTTTTGGATGTTTCTAGCGTTCTCCTCCACGTCTTTCAGGGCAGTTTGATTCTCTTTCTGCGCCAACTCCAATGCCTCTTTCTTTTCTTTCAGATTCGGCATTGCCGCTTCCATTTTTGTTTTCAGCGCCCTTGCTTCAGCGATGACCGGCAGCGCCTTTTCCAGCTGTTCCTGTGCCTTGCTGACTGCTTCCTTCAGACTGGCGAGAGCTTTCTCGCTTTCGCTGATGGCAGACTCTTGACTTTTGATGTTTCCTTCCGCTTTCAGGATGTTTTCTTCCTGTTCGTGGATGCTTTGCGTCTGTCGCTCTACTTCCTGCAGCTGGTTGACGGCTGGCTGTACTTCATCGTGCAACTGCAGACGGAGAATCTGGGCTTGTATCGCTTTAATGGCATCTGCTGCTTGTTTCATATCTGACTGGCAGGTAGCGATTTGTTTGATTTGCTTATCGTTTTCCTCAAACCATTGCAGGTCTTTCGAGATGGCTTGCAACTGGCTGTCGAGTTCCTTCTCAGCCTTTTCCAACCGGTCGATTTCCTCCTTCAGTTGGGCGAGTTCTTCATCGTTCAGCAGGTTCTGTTTAACGGCTTCCACCGATGCTGCCATCTGGTTGTAGGCATCCGTCGCCTGGTCTTTCGCCTTCTTGATTTCAGTAGCGATGTTCGTATAAGTTTCCTCGCATCCGATGAGTTTTTCCAGGAGTTCGTACCGCTCGTTTTCCTTTGCCGTCAGGAAGTTGGCAAACGAGCCTTGGGCGATGAGTACGGTGCGGAGAAACTGGTCGTAGTCGAGTCCGATGATGTTCGGCAGTTCGTTCCAATCGGCAGTTTCCTCCGTTATTTCTTCTCCGTTTCTCGTGATTTTATAAAGCGCAGTCTTGGCGTTCTCGTAGCGCACTCTCTGGAATCTGACGTGCCATTCTGCGCGGTAGATGCTGCCGTTGTTGGCAAGGAAGGTGAGTTTGCTGTAGCCCTCTTTCTTGCCACGTGTCAGGATGTTTCGGCTGTCGGTAGGTGCCAGACGGTTACTTTCGCTGGCATCGGCAGCTCCGAAAATCTCGATGTTCTGGTTCTTGTCGCCTTTCTTCCTGGGGTAGCGAGGGGCGCGGTTGTAGAGGGCAAGGCAGATAGCATCGAGTAGGGTAGACTTGCCACTTCCCGTCGGACCTACGATGCTGAAGATGGTGCTCTCGCCTAAGGCACCTTCTTCAAAGTTGATGACCTCGCCTCCCTGTTTGTCAAGCGAAGCGAGGTTGAGTATTTCGAGTTGTAGGAATTTCATAATGATGATATCGTTAATAAATCGGATAACATTTTCTCCTGTCTTTCGTTCATCGGAGCGTTGTGTCTGATGGCGAAGGCTTCTTTCAGCGTGTCGAGCGGAGGACGGTTGATGATGTCTTCTATGCTGGTGATGTGCTGGGAACCCTGGATGGTGGAGAGGTCCAGTTGCGGGATGATGCGCTGGATTTTGCAGAGCACGGCATCCTTTTCGTTGACGAGTTTCTCCAGTTCCTTGATGTCATCACTGTTCAGTTTCTCCTGTTTCACCTTCAGCATCACGTAGTCGAAATAGTCGCTCAGTTCGCCGTCTGTTCTCTCTGAAAGTTCAGAATTGATGAGCTTCTGCCATTTCTTGGAGGTCAGTTCTTCCTCATCTTCGGGCAGGATGCGGAGGGCGTGCTGAGGCTTGTATTCCAGGAAATCTACTTTCCATTCCTTGCTCTTGCCGGTTTCCTTTCCTTCCTCCTCTTCTCCGTGTTCTATGGTGATGAGGTCGATGCCGTGGGTGTAGTCTTTCTCGGCAAACGACATCGGAAGGATACTTCCCGTATATCTTGCCCAGTCGGTGTTCCAGATATGTTGCCGCTTGTGGATGTGTCCGCAAGTCATATAGTCGGGATGGTCGTTCCATCCTTCCAGGTCCACTTCCTCCTGTCCGCCGATGATGATTTTCTCGCTCGCATCCTTTTTGGCGATATCCGAACCCTTGGCGTACATGTGTGCCATCATGATGCACTTCCTGCCCGGGTATTTCTGTCGAGCCTCAGCCGTCAGTTCTCTCAGAAAGTCGTTGACTCCCTGCGAGTAGCTGGCGTTCTGCACCACATCGCTTCTAAGGAAAGGTACGGCAAGGATGATAACTTCTTCTCCTGCCTCGTTGGTTACGGGGATGATGAGGTCATCGAAGGAATAGATCCAATGTCCGCCGGTTTTATCATCGTCCTCGCTTTCTCCCTGCTTCCAGATTTTCCTTACGTTTCCTCTTATTTCCACGTGGTATCGGGTGAGCAGCGGACGGGGAGCCTCCAGTCGGCTGGCGGAATCGTGGTTGCCGGCGGTAATGATGACCTGCATGTTCGGGCACAGTTGGGTAGCATCGGCAAGAAACTCGTAATAAACGGTCTGTGCCGCTGCCGATGGATTTCCGTTATCAAAGATGTCTCCTGCGATGAGGAGAGCATCGGGCTTTTGTTCAGCGATTTGTTCCAGGAGCCATTTTAGGAAATGCTTGTGTTCCGGCAGACGGTCGTTGCCGTGAAACAGGTTGCCCAGATGCCAGTCGCTGGTTGCTAATATCTTCATACTCATAAGAATGTCTAATCTTAGTCTTTTTCTTTGTCTTTGGTTTGCAATCCTTTAGTCTTTGGTTTGCAATCCTTTGACCTTTTGCTTGCAATCTGACTACAAAGTTAACACAATTATTTGGGATACGCAAAGAAATAAGCTCAAAAAACGAAGAATTATGGCCGGAATAGTAAAGATATTCAGGAAAAGTCTTGTTTTATATCTGATAAAGTTGTATCTTTGCAAGGTAGAAATCTCCGTTCACCGACGTTGAACCGACATTCAGCGACGTTGAACCGCCGTTCATCGACGCTGAACGGACATTCGGCGTCGGTGAACGGAGATTTCTCCTAGGATTAAATACTTTTCTTCCTAGGTTTGTGGTCTTTTCTTCTTAGGTATGATCATAAATACTGTAGGATGCAAAGACTGCTGCAATAAGGAGTGATAACAATCTTAATAAGAAAGGAAACTGATATGGCTAAGTACAAGTTGCAAGAGTTGAATGATTTGCGTGATGAAGGCAAGCGCAGAGTTTATCCCAAGATGGTGACCAACCGTACACTATCCCGAAAAGAGTTCGTCAAGATGATGCAGAACTACCATCGCGGTATTTCGGAAAGTACCACGGAGGCTGTATTGACCGATGTGGTTGATATGCTGGCAGACATGCTCTCCATGGGGTACAACGTGAATCTGGAAGGTTTCGGCACCTTCTCCCTCTCCCTCGCTTTCGAGGATGAGAAGCCTAGGGAAATTCTTAATCCAGATGATAAGATGACGTATCGCAAGGTGGGAGTGAAGGACATCAACTTCAAGGCGTCTCCTGAGTTTATCAAGGATGTGAAGCGTGAAACTGATCGTGACCTGGAGCGTGATATGGGTGGTGTAAAGGTTATCCGTAAGCAGCTCTATTCCAAGGAAGAGCGCATCGCCCGTGCCCTGGAGGTGATAGAGAAGAACGGAGTCCTCACCCTAGGCGATTATGCCTCCATCAACAACCTGAGCCGTACTTCCGCCTCTATGGAACTGAAGGAGCTGACCTGTGATAAATCTTCGCCGATAGATTCACTAGGCCGCGGCAGCCATAAGGTTTGGGTGAAGAGAAAGGAATAAATGCAAATATCTCTCAGAATATTTGTTAGTTTCAATTCTTTTTCGTATTTTTGCGGTGTAATTTAAATGGTAGTGTTATGACAACAGTAACAAGGGAACATCTTGAAGATGAGGTACTCAAGTCGATTCAGAAGAAAGCGGAGTCGATTATGCCGAAAGATGCCAAGGTTATTCTTTTCGGGTCAAGGGCCAGAAGGGATGCCAAGGCAGATTCCGACTGGGACATCCTTGTGCTTCTGAATAAGGATAAGATAGACGAGCAGGATCATGATAATTATACCTATCCTCTTTGGGAATTGGGTTGGCAAATTAATCAGATGATTCATCCGATAGTGTATTCGATGAAGGATTGGAACAGCAAAAAAGGCAGTCCTTTTTATAATAACGTGGAAGAGGAAGGGGTGATGCTATGCTAGAGAGTCAACAACGTAGAGATCTTGTACGCTACAGGATAGAAAAAGCTTATAAGAGTTTTGAAGAGGCTAAAGGTGTGGCAAAATTGAAGTTTTGGAATTTGACGGGAAATCGTTTGTATTATACTGTATTCCATATGGCTTCTGCATTGTTACTTGACAAGGGCTTTACTGCAAAGACTCATGCCGGTGTAATACATTTAGTTGGAGAGAAATTTATTGCAACAGGTTTGTTGGATCGAACTTATGGAAAGTTGTTCTCTCGTCTTTATGAGCTTCGGCAGTCTGGTGATTATGATGATACCTTTGATGCTACAGAAGAAGAGGTCTTGCCGTATTTTGAGAAAGTAGAGAATTTTATCAAAGATATGGAAGCGTTGATTACTCATAAGTAAAACATGGGTAAATATTTAAAATGATAGTGTTATGGCGACAGATAGTCGATATTTTGCGCAAAAAGCGATTGATGCCGCAGATGCATTGTGGGATGAGGGCTTGATAGATGAAGAAACTATTGAGCAATGGAAGCATGAGCATATGAGAACGCCTTATTCAGAAAAAATGCAACGATAGTATTAAAATAGATGTTTAATTTAAAGTCCAAATAATCATGGAGCAGATTACTATAGATTTTAAGAACGCTTTTGATTGTTCCAAGAAGGAAAAGTCGAAGGGTTGTCGCTCTGGCTATGTACGTGTGGTTCGTTTTATGGATGATAAGAAGCATACTAGACCACAAGTGTATGAGGGCGATTTGTTGGAGGTTTTGAATGGCAGCATATAATTTTGAAAGCAAGGGATTGGTAGATGCCATTCTGACGCCAATAGCAGTCTGTGAGGCTGTAGAAATGAATGAGAGTATTGTGGTGCCCAAGATATTTCGCTCTTCTAATTGCATGTGGGATACAGGGGCGACTAATACGCTTATATCTCAAAAGATAGTTGATGATTGGGGCTAAAGCCTTATGGTGTATGCTTGGTCTCAGATAATACAACAACAGAGAAACGTGAAACGTTTTTGGTTCATTTAGGCTTACCGACAGGAACAACAGCGTTAAACGTAGAAGCGATGTTAACGTTGAGCGAAGATTATGATGTTGTAATAGGAATGGACATTATTAGTTTATGTGATTTCTGCTTTACAAACAAAGATAACGCAAGTTGTTTCTCGTTACGCCATCCTTCGAACGAGAAAATTATTTTAAAATGATAAATATCTTTGGGATTTGCAAGAAAATTGAAAAGTTTCTTGCAAATCCCAATTCTTTTTCGTACTTTTGCAGTTGTCTTGCTGTGGATGGCTGGCGATGAGTCGCCGGCTAGGTAAAAATCCATGGCTTGGCCTATCATAATTAAGAAAGACGTGTACTACGTTTTCTTCTGACCTATTGAAACCTAGGAAATTTCAAAAGAGGCATTCAGATGAAGACAGCGGTAGGCGCCTTCGCTTTATGTGTGTATGTACACAGGCATAGGTGTGCCCTTTCCATTCGTTTGGATAGGGTACATCCTGTGCTATT
>OKYI01000353.1_pt1 | contig 11760 bp, 6 predicted proteins | sample 1609071 | NCBI WGS metagenome assembly OKYI01 (sample SAMN02675048, study PRJEB24791) | human gut metagenome, SKBSTL034 | isolation source: stool | host: Homo sapiens | place: USA | reverse complement strand
GGATGCTGCTCTGAAAGAGCGTCTGGAGCAAATGGGTATTGAGGTGAGAACGTATGCCTCTGGTGACCAGGCTCAACGTAAGCGGGTTGTAGACGAGGCTACGGAGGAATTGCGTATCCGCTTCCAGCTGGTAGGGGAGAAGGGGGAAAAGAATATGGTTTCTCCTTTGGAAATGTCAGAGGAGGAAAAGCATGAGCGTGGGGTACAGCTGGTTAATGCTCCGGCGGTTGATGTTGCGAGTGGCCAGATTGTGAAGACCGATAATATGTCTGCGCGGAAGGCTGCTGAACAATGGTGGGGGGAACACGTACCCTCTCCTTTGCATTATCAGACCGAAATAGGAGAAGTTGTAATCGATGACAATTCTATCGGTAATTCATTGGCACACCGATATGGCCAGGCAAAGTTAGATGCTATCACCTCACTGGAAGAAGGGTTTGTAAATGCAGTATATTTGGGAAGCATGAAGGATTTTTCTCGTGATGGCAATGTATTCAATCACTATTTTGCATATCCCATTAACTATGATGGAAAAAGAAATTATGTGTTCTGTCGGGCTTTGAATGATGCGAATGGTAACCGTCTGTATGTTCACGAGGTCTTTGTCGCTGATAAAATAGAAAAGGGCAATACCCTTCAAACCGCAGCGTCACAGCCTCACGGAGGTATTGCCCTGTACAAGGATATTCTTGCAAATGTCCTTGATGCCGCAAAGGTAACACAATCTTTCGATAAGACAAATGTAGACGTGTCCTTGCTTGACGTTGACGGCAAGCCCATTGTGGTGAAGGCTGAGGATGGTAGTGTGGAATTAAATTACAACACTTGGCAGGCGGAGAAGGAGCAGGCTGTGGAGGCTTTGGGCGGTGACGCTGCCGGTGTTGAGGGGCATGTGAGCCTTGGAGAAGACTTGGAGGCTGTGAATGTGCGGTTTAATGAGCAACTGAGCAGATATGGACGTGGCATGATGGATGCAAATGAGGTGTTTCATCTTGGTAGACCACATGGTGTAATGCAACTATTCTTACCTAATATTCCTATCGTAATGCGTCAGCGTGTAATAACGAAGGGAACTGCAAAGAAACATGAAGTTGATGTTCAGGCTATTATAAATATGCCACAACACCTGTCAAACCCTGTTTTTGTGTTTCAGCGCAGTAAAGATACCTTAGGAGTGCTTACAGATATGAGAGACCGTAACGGAAAAAATGTCTGTGTAGCAATTGAATTGAAGAGACAAATTCAGAAAGGGGGTGACTATTTCGAAGTAAACGATATACGTTCATTTCATGGAAGAGAGTTTAAGAACATCGTGGAACCGATTGTAAAGAATGATACGTTGAGATGGGTAGATAAAGCAAAAGGTCTCGCTTATCTCTCCTCAGCGTCACAACCGGTTCAGCAGGAAATAGATAAGCAAGACCTTGATTCTGCCGCAAAGGTAGTGGAAGAATTTGAAAATCCGAATGTTCAAGGTCAGGAAACTGATGATGCTTCCTACCGTGAAGTAGAGCAGGGTGAGCTGCTTGATGAGCTTCGCAAGGCTTCGAAGGAGGGTCGTACGGTACGTGTATACCGCACGATGCAGGTGATTGACGGGAAGCTTTACAGCCCGATGGCGAAGAAGGTGGCGGGACAGGAAACGAGTGAGATTAAGTTCCGCTGGGAGGCGGCAGAGGAACACCCGGAACTGGCACGCAGGGGGGACGGCAGCAAGGCGATGCCGAATGAGGATAGCTTCTACATTACGATTGACAAGGGACAGGGCAAGGGTGCGCTGACGGTGGCTTACAATCCGTATACGCACACTTCGCGTACGGTGCTGAATGACCAGTTCTCCAGTGCGTTTGTACGTCCGAACCTGGTTGTGGTGGAGGTGGAAGTTCCCGAAAGCGAACTGGAGGGACTCTACAAGGCTGAGAAGGCGAAGGACAGTGTGGGCGAGATGTCCTGGCACAGCGGTGCGGTGAGCGGTAAGCTGGCAGAGCTGGGCAATCCGCGCAAGGTGATATTGAGCCGCTATGACCGTCCTGTGCGTATTCTGACGAAGAAGGAGGAGGCTGAGTTGATTGCCAAGCAGCTGGAGGGTACGGGCATTGCCATGCCTTACAACCTTGTGACTCCGCAGGTGCGTGAGGAACTGGAGAAACTGGGTGTGAAGATTGACGAGAAGCCGAGTGGAAGCGTGAGCAAGAATGCTTCGTTTGGCAAGGCTGAATATGTGACGGATGAGCAGATCGAGGCGATGAACGGGCGACTGCAGGCGAATGCTGTCAGTTCGCCCGAGGCCATGACGGAGGCTGCACGGGCTTTGTCTGAGCAGCTGGGCGTTCCTGTTGAAATCGTGACGGATGTGGACAGCATTACGCACCCGAATGAGGCGGTGGAGGTGAAGCGCAGGGGGGCAAAGGGATGGTATGACAAACGGACGGGAAAGGTGGCGATTGTGGTACCGAACCATTTGGACGTGGAGGATGTGGCGGCTACGGTGTTCCATGAGGTGGTGGCGCACAGAGGGTTGCGTGAACTGGTTGGTGAGCAGGGCTACGATGAGTTCCTGATGGAGGTGTTCAATCATTCGAAGGCGGATGTCCGCGAGCGTATGATGGCTTTGGCGGGCAAACACGGCTGGGACATTCCGAAGGCTGTGGACGAATATCTCGGTGGACTGGCAGAGCGCGGTTTTGGAGACTTCAGTGAGGCAGAACGCGGTATGTGGACGTGGCTGAAAGAGAAGGTTCTGGAAGCTATTGACAAGTTCATTGGTACGCTGAAACTGCCTAAATCGGTAAAGTTGGGGGACAACGAACTGCGTTATTTGTTGTGGCGAAGCCATGAGAACTTGAGAGCTGGCCGTGAGGGCATGGTGAAACGTGCAATGGATGTGGCCAAGCGGTATGAACTCGGACTGCTGGAGAACGAAGCTGGGGAACGGATGATTGACGGGCTGGAAACTTACCGTTCTGCGGAGAACCGTGGGAACACCCGTGCGCTTCCGATCCGTGAGCGTGCGAAGGCTGTTGCGCATCTGAAGCCTGTGCTTGTTGAGCGCAATGAAATGAGCAAGGAGGAGTTACGCCAGATTTACAATGCACTTCCTGACGCGGTGAAGGACGGTAGAAGTATCTCGTTCTTCCATAGTGCGTTCAAGAAGAATTACAAGGAAGGTGGATTGTTTGCGCAGGTTCTTCCGAAATTGAATGAGATTCTCAAAGGTTCTGTTTTTGCTTATTCTGAAAAAGATAACCGGGGAGGCGAAGTAAGACCTGACGGGACTGTACATAAGTATCACCCCAATGCCAATGCTTTTGATAATTATGTAGGAAAGGTTGAGATTGATGGGAAAGAGTATTATGTGCGCATAACCGTTCAGGAACAGCAAGGGCAAGTAGGAACGCATTCGTTCTTTGTAACGTCTGTGGATGTATACGAAAAACCCGTCAATGGTTTGTCGGTACCGAATTTCCCTTCGGGCGAGAGTGACCATCAACGGGTTGTGGATGCAAAGTTACGACAATTCTTTGATGAAGCAAGACGCGAAGACAAAGCTTCAGAGGAGGAAGACTTGTACCGCACGGCGTATCATGAAGCAGCAGCCCGTGATGCGTATGAACGCAGGGTGAAGAGCGGTCTGTACCAGTCGCGCGAGGCTTTGCAGGACAGCATGCTGGGTCTGCGTACGGCGATGGAGGAGGTATTGAAGGCGGAGGGCAGCGGGTATAGTGGTCGTGTGGAGGACATTCCCGGCTTTGAGAATGCTTACCTGGGCGAGAACCGTCTGAGCAGTGTGAACCAGGCAGAGGTGGATGAGTTCGGCAGACGATTGTTCAAACCTCTGCTTGAGATTGCGGCTTCGTTCGGCAGCTCGAAGGAGGCGCGTCAGGCTTTGACGGACTACATGATGGCGAAGCACGGACTGGAGCGCAACGCGCTGATGCGTGAAAGGGCGAAGAAGAAAGCGATGGAAGAGCTGGAGGGTGACGCGCTACAGAAGAAGCTTGACTCCATTGAGAAACGTGACTTTGCCGGTCTGACAGCCTTGACGGGAAAGAAGAAGGTGGTGGATGCGGAGCAGGCGGCGCGCAAAATGGTTGCCGACTTTGAGCAGGCTTCGGGTCAGAACGGTGACCCCAACCGGATTGATAAACTTTGGAAGGCGGTGCGCGGTGTGACGGGAGCCACGCTGAAGAAGATGAAGGATTCAGGTCTTATCACGAAGGAACAGTTTGACGAAATCAGCGGTATGTATGATTTCTACATTCCCCTTCGTGGCTTTGACGGGCAGACGGCTGAGGATGTGTATGACTACCTGGGTCACGGTGGCAACGGCAGTGCGTTTACTTCGCCTATCAAGAAGGCGGAGGGTCGCAAGAGCAAGGCTGACGACCCGTTTGCCTATATGGCGGCGATGGCTGAGAGCGCGATTATGCAGGGAAACCGCAATGTGCTGGTGAAGCAGAAGTTCCTGAACTTCGTTCTGAACCACCCGAGTGACCTGGTGAGCGTGAGCGACTTGTGGCTGCGTTATGATTCTGCGGCTGGCGAGTGGCGTGTGGCTCAGTCGGGTGACATTGTCGGTACGGAGAAGCTGGAAGAAGGTGACAGCCCGGAAGAGGTGGAACGCAAGATGGCGGTGTTTGAGGAACGCATGCAGGCGGAGGCGAAGGCTCACCCGAAGGAGTACAAGCGTCAGAAGGAGCATCCCGAGATTCCGTACCGCGTGGTGGAGAAACAGGATTTGCGCGAACATCAGGTAATCGTGAAGCGAAACGGCAGGGACTATGTGCTGACGATTAACGGCAGTCCGCGCGCGGCGCAGGCGTTGAACGGACTGACGAATCCGAACCTTGACGTGAGCGGCGTGGCAGGTACGCTGATGAACGGTGTGCGTAATACGACCAACTACCTGTCGCAGGTGTACACGACCCGCAACCCGAACTTCGTCGGTTCGAACTGGGTGCGTGATGCTGTCTACTCGAACATTATGGCAGGCTTGAAGGAGGACAAGAAGTATGGCTTGAAGTTTTCGAAGGCTTGGTGGGAAGCTAATCCGGGCAGCATGAGCAAATTGTACTATCTCTATGAGCAAGGCAAGCTGGACATGAATAATGAGAAGCAGCGTCTGTTTGCGGAGTTCATGGCGAACGGCGGCGAGACGGGGTACATGAGTTTCCGCCAGATTGAGGAACGCAAGAACGAGATTGAGCGTCAGCTGAAGCTTTACGGCGGCAAGATGTCGTTGAAGAAGGGTTGGAGTGGTGCCTGGAATCTGGTGGACTATGCGAACCGCGTGGTGGAAAATCAGTCGCGCTTTGCTGCCTACATGGCGAGCCGCAGAAGCGGACGCACGATAGACCGCAGTATCTATGACGCGAAGGAGATTACGGTGAACTTCAACAAGAAGGGTGCGGGCAGTACGTTCTACAACGCGAAGAATCAGACGCTGGTTGGCAAGGTGGCCGGTGGTGTGTCGGGTATCGGTCGGTTTGGCTTTGCTTTCTGGAATGCGGCGATACAGGGTACGACCAACTTCGCGCGCTTCGTGAAGCGCAACCCGAAGAAGGGTGTGGCTGTCAGCCTGGCTACGATGGCACTGGGCTATGCAGTACCTCTGTGGGCCTCCATCTTCCATGACGATGATGACGACAAGGAAGGCAGCGGTTACTTTGACCTGCCCGATGCGGTGAGAAGAGACAACTTCGTGTTCCGCTTCCCCGGCATGGACAGCTGGATTACCATTCCGCTCCCTGTGGAATACCGCGCGCTGTACGGCCTGGGTGAACTGACGGCCACGGCCATGTACCGTGCGTCAATCGGTATGCCTATGACGGCAGGTGAGATTGCGGGTCAGGCTATGGGACAGATTTCGCAGCTGATGCCTCTTGACTTGTCGGAGGGCGGCGGCATGGACTTTACCTGGGGCGCGAGCGGCAACTTTAATGCGCTGGCTCCTTCGGCGGTCAAGCCTGTGGCTGAAGCCTGGACGAACAAGAGCTGGACTGGGCTTCCTGTCTACAAGGATACGCCTTATAACAAGCAAGACCCTGAATGGACGAAGGCTTTCAAGAACACGAATACGTTCCTGGTGAAGATGTGCAAGCAGCTGAACGAGTGGACGGGCGGTGACTCGGTGAAGGGCGGCGCGGTGGATTTGAACCCTGCTGTGATGGAGCATCTGTTGAAGGGCTATCTTGGCGGCTATATGCAGACGGCTAACCAGATTGGCAAGCTGACTGGGGTCTTTGGTGATCGCGAGAATGAGTTCCGCAACTGGCCTGTGGTATCGCGTTTCCTGCAGGAGGGTGACGAGCGTACGAAGTGGCGCGCGGTGACGGAACGTTATTTCAACCTGAAGAAGGAGGCGGAAGAGACAGACCGTCAGTTGAAACGCTACAAGAGACTGACTGAACTGGGTGAGGACCATCAGGCGGACATCGATGAGCTGATTAAGACGGACGCTTACAAGCGTATGGAGGTGTATGACTTCTTCGAGAATGACATCCAGAAGATTCAGGATGTGTTGAAGCGCAATGACTTGAGCGATGAGGAACGCAAGCAGGTGGAGGGGGAATTGAATGAGATTCGTCTGGAGCTGCTTAAGGCGGTGGATGAGCTGGGCAATCTGACTGGACTGGGTACGGGACGGCTTGGAGCTGTGACAGGTGATTTGTTAGCGGAATAGGAATCTCTGGTGTATTGAAAAGAAATACGGCTGGTCACTGAAAGGTGGCTGGCCGTATTTGTGTGTGTGGGCGGGGTATGCGAAGTGGCGAGATGGCGCGTGTGCGTTTCAAATGATGAGTACATGGAACGGGAATTTAGACTTTCCTATTTAGGAATGTTTCTGTATCTTTGCAGCCGTAACATGTATTTCTATGGAAATAAGATTCAAGATTGTTTATACGCATGAGGCAGCTTTGTTCTTGAGGTCTTTGCCACAGAAGGTTCGGGAAAAGATTGAATACAATCTGACCAAGAGTCAATATGTAATAGACAAGGAACTTTTCAAGAAGTTGGAAGGCACGAACATTTGGGAGTTCCGTACACTTTATGCAGGTAACTGTTATCGTTTGCTGGCTTTTTGGGACACGGAGAAGGAAGCGTTGGTTATAGCAACACATGGCTTTCAGAAAAAGACGCAGAAAACGCCTCGCAAGGAAATAGCGAGGGCAGAGGCTATCAGGTTGGAATATTTTGAAGACAAGTCTAAATAAGATTGATATGAAACTTTATACTCACGAAGAAATGTTGGATGAGACGTTTGGGGTTAAAGGAACTCCGAGACGTGATAAGTTTGAAAGTGATATAGAGGCTTACCTTATTGGTGAGGCTATAAAACAAACGCGCTTGAAGCAGCAGCTGACTCAGAAGCAATTAGGGGAACTGGTTGGTGTACAGGAGTCACAAATCTCAAAGATTGAGAGCGGCAAGAGTATTACATATTCCACTATCGTAAAGGTTTTTAAGGCGATGGGTGCGAAAGCGGCTACACTTGATTTAGGCTCATTGGGCAAGGTGGCTCTTTGGTGAGATTGTGGTATGGAAAATATAAAATAAAGGAAGCACTCCGTGCCGGCTTTAAGGGCTGCTATGTGAAGAAGGACTTCCAAACCATCGTCACTGTGGGCGATAAGAATCCTCAGAACCTGCGCGATGAGGATGAAGTATAGCTCCAGTTCTATGATGATATATCCCTCAACAAGTTATAATTATGAACAAGACATATCATATCCCCACATTGCCACTGCTTTACGATGTAGAGTCGAAAGCAGTATTGAAGCAATTAAGTTCAGCCCATCGACGATTGGCTGAGCTGAAAGGTATAGCCGAAACCATTCCAAATGAGCATATACTCATCAGCACATTGACCTTGCAGGAGGCCAAAGATAGTTCGGAAGTAGAGAATATTGTCACAACACAAGATGATCTCTACAAGGCTTCGATGGACATACATCAAGAAATGATAAACGCAGCCACGAAGGAGGTACTGAACTATCGTGAGGCTATCCAATTTGGATTTGAGTTAGTGCGTAGAAACAAATTACTTCGCAACAATGACATCAAAGCTATACAAGAAAAGTTGGAATACAATAGAGCCGGTTTTAGAGTTGTTCCAGGTACTACCCTGAAGCGTTCAGATGGTGAGACGGTCTATACACCTCCTCAAAACGGTGCCGAAATCAAGAACTATATGGATAATCTTGAACAGTTTGTCAACGATGATGAGATGTGTGATTTAGACCCATTGATAAAGATGGCTATCATTCATCACCAGTTTGAGAGCATCCATCCTTTCTATGATGGTAACGGACGAACAGGGCGTATCATCAATGTGCTCTACTTGGTAATGAATGAATTGCTGGACTTGCCGATATTGTATCTTAGCCGTTACATCACGCAACATAAAGCCGAGTATTATCGTTTGATTCAAGCAATTCGTGATAAGGATACTGAAAACGCCGGCGAATGGGAAGCATGGATTCTATTCATGCTAAAAGCTGTAGAAGCCACAGCCCTCGAAACCACTCAAATGGTTAAGGGTATCTCTCGACTTATGACAGAGTATAAAGTGAGATTGCGTCCTCTTTTTGAGAAGCAGTATAAGCACGAATTGCTTAACAATTTGTTCTTTCACCCCTATACCAAGATAGAGTTCTTGCAAAAGGATATGATGGTAGGCCGACAAACGGCAGCCAAATACCTTGATAAAATTGTGGATGAGGGCTTACTTCAGAAACTCAAAATGGGACGAGATAATTACTATGTGAATATACGACTTATGGAGTTGTTTATGAATCATAGTGATAATAATACCCATCATGTTGACCTCGTGGAATCGAAAACGGAGTAGAACGTGTCGACGAAAACGGGATTTGGTTAACACGTCTGGAAAACGTGTCGAAGAAATCGGCTTTTCATTAACATGTTCCGAGTATGTGTCGAGATTGCGACTTAACGAGATAACGACATGGCGAGTGTGGACGGTTGGGCGAAACTGCGTAAAAGTGTGCAAAGTGTAAAAATGAAAATCCCAGCTGATTATCAAATATCAGCTGGGATTTGTTGTTTATGGATGCGCAACTGCGCTAAAGTGCGCTGAAATGTGTGCGCAAAGTGCGTTAAAGTGCGAAGGCGGTTATTGCTGTGTGCGCAAGGCTTGCTGTAGCTGGCTGACGGCTTCCGGGTTGGCTCCCTGTGATGCTTGTTCAAGCTGGGATTGTAGTTCGGGAGAGAAGGGAGCTTCCTGAGCTTTGGCAGAATCGGCAGCCTGCTGCGTGGCTTGCTGTTGCATGGCTTCCTTCTGTGCCTGTATGGACTGCAGGAGCTGGTCGGAGAAGGGGAAGTCTCCGTTCTGGAGGAGCTGTTCGAGCGAGATTTGTCCGCTCTGCCATATCTGCATAAGGAAGTCGTTGGCCATGGCGCGGTAGACGGGGGTGGCCTGTGAGGGTACGACGTTGAGGTCGAACTCAACGTCCTGAATCTTCTCGGGGTCGTACTCGACGGACATTCCGTTGCGGCCTACGATGTTGTAAAGACGCTTCTGGTCGTAGAATTGCTGCATGTTCTTCACGTCCTTGTAGGCGGCATCCTTGACAAACTCCTGGAAGGAGTCGAGCAGGTCGAGCAGGGAAGTGGTGGCGTTTTGTGTCTGCTGGGAGTATAGTGCCGCACTCATGCCGGAATATCCCTGCTTTCCCTGCAAGGCTCCGTTGACTCCGCTGATGTCTTCGAAGAAGTTGATTTGCAGTTGAAGCAGCTCCTGTATGCCGATGTGGGTACTGTTGGAGCTTACCTGCTGCGGGGCGGGAACACCCGGTTTGGCCTTGTAGACGACAACGCCGTTGAACTTTGTCCAGGTGTCGGCAAAGTCCTCGGGAGACATGTGTTTGGGAATGGCATCCTCGGGAATGAGCAGTACGCCCTTAGCACTGGCACGCATGATCCAGTCATAAAGCGTGATGAGTCGGTTGGTGTAGCGTTGCTGGTCGATGATGTCGGAAACGAAGGAGTGGATTTCGCCGTCGATAAATGGATAGGCTTTGACTACGTAGGGATGAGAGCGGTGTTTGTAGGGTGTTTCGCCTTCGGCTAAGATGTCACCAAAGGGAGAAAGAAAGTAGTAGTACCAGTAAGAGTCCATGAACCATTCAGCCTCAATCAACGGAACTTCTTCCAGTGGCATGCCAACTTCTTGCGCTCGCTGGAGGCGGCTTTGATTCTCCTGCGCTACGAGCGTCTGATAGTCTTGTTCGTCGACTTTGAAAATGTCGCCGTTGTTGTAGTCGTGACAACGGAAACGCGGCTTTGTCTCCTTGCGCCAAACTTCGATTACACGGCAGAGTGTGACGTTATGCGGTACGAGAAAGTCGATGTTGCAGTGTTCCCGAGAATAGCCAAAGTGTTCCCAAGCGGTATAAAAACGCCCAGAATCGCGTGCTGTGCGGTAGATTTCGGCGAGTCGGAAGTAATCTTTGGGTGACCGAGCGAACTGCTGTACGACTTGTTCGAAACTGACATCGTGGATTTCGCCGATGAGCGAACAGTCCCATGCACGGAAGTCGCGCATGTGGTTGTCGATGAAGAAGTTGTTGGGCTGTACGTAGTCGGTCCAGCAGTCCATTTTGTCGTTTCGCCACCCGTACCATTTTTTGTGAACGATGAGTCCAGAGATGAGGAACTCTTCCATGGTTCGGGCGTAGATTTCGTTCATTCGGTTGAGCTGCATGTTGTACTGCAGCACGGTACTCATGGTTTCGGCCTGTTGCTGTTCTTCGCGGTCGCGTGCCATACAGGTAGGTTCGGTGGATTGCTGCCGGAATACGCCGATGACGTTTCGGACGAGTCGGTGAATGAGGTTGTTCTTGAGCGGTACGTTTCCTTGTTCGAGGATATATTGCTCCTCGGTGATGGTGCGTCCGTCCACGCAGATTTTGTCCCCCCACTGGTCGCCGTAGTTGTAGCGTTTGTTTCGTTCGCGGTCGTTGCGGAACTTGTTCATGGCCTGATAGTATGCCTGTGCCTGCAAGAGTACATCCATGGCTCGGCGGTTTTCGCCACCTGGTTCCTGCTTGCTGGCCTGTACGCTGTCGAGCTGGGCAGGCTTTACTTTACTGAGTCTATGCAAATTCATTGTCTGTTTTTTTTGATTTGTTGAGGGACAAAGGTAGATGAGAAGTCGGGAGGGGGCAGGTTATGTTGTGGGATTATGGGGAGGTAGGCGAATTGACGAGGATTTATCCAATTGTGGCAGCGGAGATAGCTTTGTGACGGAGCTTTCCGGTATTACAATTTTCACGGCGGATGATGGTTGGGAGTTCCATTTCGTTGTAGCAGATGTGGAGTCCGATGGCGCGGGTCATGAGGAGGTCGTCGTGCGCTCCGATAACAGCACCGAAGGAGCCGTTGGGCTTTCGTTCGTAGACCAGCATTTCGTTGAGGGCACGCTGGTCGCGCTCAATGTAGGCCGCTTCGCGTACGACCTTGATGAGGGTGGAGATGATTTTGGGCTTTGTGGCCACGTTGGTGTGGAATCCCCATTTGCGTGGCATGCCCTGGCGTATTTCGTCATCGGACTGGGGACGGGCGTAGAGGTTTGGGTAGACTCCTACAATCTGACTGAGGATGTAAAGGGACTGGTCACCGTCGACCATTCGGGAGCGGTCGTGAGTTTCGAGGGTGTTGCTTTCGATTACTAGCAGGGAGTTGTTGTAGAAGGCAGCTATCTGGGCGGCTTTCCACGCAAGTAAGTCCATGTCGATG
>OKYI01000334.1_pt1 | contig 12474 bp, 9 predicted proteins | sample 1609071 | NCBI WGS metagenome assembly OKYI01 (sample SAMN02675048, study PRJEB24791) | human gut metagenome, SKBSTL034 | isolation source: stool | host: Homo sapiens | place: USA | reverse complement strand
AAACACCCCTCCCTGCCTCTGGCCCGCGCGGAGCGCAAGCCACTTGACCGTAAGAAAAAACATCCCCCGCGCCACCAGCGCGAGAAGCCGTTACCCTCTGCAAGCCTCCACAAACGCATCAAACAACCCCTGCTGCGCCGGGTCTGCATCGCTGAGCCACTCCGGATGCCACTGGACGCCGAGGCAGAAGCGTGCGTCCGGCTTTTCCAGCGCTTCCACGATGCCGTCCTCGCTGAGGGCGGCTATTTCTAATTCGGGGGCAATGCGGTCTGCCGCCTGATGGTGCTGGCTGTTGACCAGAACGGTGTCCTGCTTTAAGATCTCCGCCAGCAGGGTGCCCCGGCGGACGGTCACGGTGTGGATTTTAGCCCAGTGATCGTTGTGAGGCAGATGCTCTAGGGGCTTGATGTCCTGATACAGGGTGCCGCCCAGCACGGCGTTCATCACCTGAATGCCTCGGCAGATGCCCAGCACCGGCTTGTCTGCGGCGAGGAAAGCCCGCAGCAGCTTCGGTTCGGCGGCGTCCCGCAGAAGATTCGGCTCACCGCAGGCGGGGATGCGCTCCTGCCCGTAAAAAGCGGGGTCCATGTCACCGCCGCCCGGGAGCAGCAGGCCGTCACAGGTCAGCGCCTCGGCCACGGCGGCGTCCGGGTCAGAAAGCTCTACCCAGTGCACCTCGGCCCCGGCCCGGGCCAGACTTTCCAGATATTTCGACTGCGCGGTGGTAAGCTCCGGGTCGGTGCTCATCCGGGGCATGGCGATGCTGATAGACATATAGACTATCCTTTCTGTCCTCTCCCTCTGGGAGAGCCTTTCTCGGAACAAAACAAAAACCCAGAACCATCGGTTCTGGGTTTTGTGGCGGAAAGATGGGGATTCGAACCCCAGAACGCTTTTGACACGTTACACGATTTCCAGTCGTGCGCCTTAGACCAACTCAGCCATCTTTCCACATCTTCAGTTTTCACCGCTTCAGGCCGTGGCCCTCAGCGCTCCACTATAATACCTGAAAGAAGGTCTTTTGTCAAGCTTTTTTTCAAAAAAGTTTGTATTTTTTCAAAAATGACGAAGCAGCGAATGCGGTGGAGCCGAGAGCGTCGAAAAAGCTCTTGACGCAGGCGCGAAACGGGACTATGATGAGGGCAGAGAGTATGCAGGGCGCAGAAGCTCCGCGAAAGACAAGGAAAATCAGGAGGAAAAACAGATGAATTATTCAGATGTTTTAGCCAATGCCCGCCAGTGCATCGGCAAATACTGCAAGGCCTGCCCCGTGTGCAACGGCGTGGCCTGCAAGAACCAGATCCCCGGCCCCGGTGCAAAGGGCGTGGGCGACACGGCCATCCGCAATTATAATAAGTGGGCCGACATCCGGGTGAACATGGACACCCTGTGCGAGAACGGCACCCCCGACACCCACGTCGAGCTGTTTGGCCGCAGCTTTAAGTATCCCTTCTTCGCCGGCCCGGTGGGCGCGGTGAACCTCCACTACTCCGATACCTACACCGACATGACCTACAACGACGTGCTGGTGCGGGCCTGCGCCGAGAGCGGCATCGCCGCCTTCACCGGCGACGGCACCAACCCCGACGTCATGACCATGGCCACCAAGGCCATCGGCAATGCCGACGGCTGCGGCGTGCCCACCATCAAGCCGTGGAACATCGACACCATCAAGGAGAAGATGGCGCAGGCCAAGGCCAGCGGCTGCTTTGCCGTGGCCATGGACGTGGACGCCGCCGGCCTGCCCTTCCTCAAGAACATGACCCCTCCCGCGGGCAGCAAGAGCGTGGCCGAGCTGGCCGAGATCGTTAAGCTGGCCGAGCGGCCCTTCATCGTCAAGGGCGTCATGACTGTCAAGGGCGCGCTGAAGGCCAAGGAGGCCGGTGCCGCTGCCATCGTGGTGTCCAACCACGGCGGCCGCGTCCTCGACCAGTGCCCCGCTACCGCCGAGGTCCTGCCTGAGATCGCCGCCGCCCTCAAGGGCACCGGCGTCAAGGTCCTCGTGGACGGCGGCATCCGCACCGGCGTCGATGTCTTCAAGGCGCTGGCTCTGGGGGCCGACGGCGTCCTCATCTGCCGCCCCTTCGTCACGGCTGTCTACGGCGGCGGCGAGGAAGGCGTCAAGTGCTACATCGACAAGCTGGCCGGTGAGCTGGCCGACACCATGCAGATGTGCGGTGCGCACTCCATCGAGGAGATCACCCGCGAGATGGTGCGCATCTAAAGGGAAAACTATACTCTTTTGCGCGCCAAAAGAGTACCAGAAAAGCGCCCGCTGCTTCCGAAGCGCGGGAGGCACGGCCAAGGGGCTGCTCGCCCCTTGGAACCCCAAAGAAGTAGACAAACCCCTGAAAATCGGGAGATTCCCGCCTGCGGCGTGAAGATCTCTTTCCGATTTTTCAGGGGTTTGTTGATTTGCGGCGCTGCCGAAACAGAAGATTCTGCGGTTTATTGCAAAAGTAGATGAAATATGATATGATGAAATCGGTGGTGGTCAGCGAAGGCGGGGATAACTGAAATTATAGAGGAATCTATCATGATTACATTAAAACAATATACAAATAAGGAAGAACAAATCCTTGGCATGGAGTTTGAGATTCGGAAAGATAAGGCCCTTTAAGATTTTATAAAAGGGATAAAGATGTAAGACGATGAAAAAAGAAGAATACATGCCCGGAGTAAATCGAATAAATACATATACGGATTCTCGATTTTCGAAAAAAGTTCTGAATCAACATGGAGCATTTCTTATTGAAGATGAACCGTATGAAGTGGAAATTGTATCAAAAACAGATGCAATTATAAGAGGAAAGAACCCAAATTTCTATGAGAGTGTAATAGAAAATTTTCGATTCTACGCTGAGCATATTACGAACTTTTGGGATGAATCGAATAATCTTGTGAAAACATATCCTACGGTAGAATTGGTAAGAATTTCCATGGCAGAAATTCAGCCTTCACAATTTTATGTGGATGAAATCAAGAAGCGAGCCGTAAGTGATTTTGTTTACACAGAAGAAGATTTGGTGATTCCGCTTGTGAAGTGGGAAGGTCGCAATGTTTCTGTGGATGGTCATACCCGGTTGTTTGTGGCGGCTGAAAAAGGAATCCAAAATGTGTATGGATTTTATACAAAGGCGGACGATTATGTCAGAGATTTTGCGGCAGAAGCTATCAGGCGAAATATTGTATCCCCTTATCAACTGATTGAAGTAAAACATAGAGATTATGAAAAGCTCTGGTTTGCGTTCTGCGATGAATACTTTTCGGGAAAATAAGTAAGAAAAAGCGGCATCTTCCATCCAAACAGGAAGATGCCGCTTTGCGGTTCAAGTTTACTTCAGCGTCCCATCCAGCACCTGCTGATAGTACCACGGTTTCGGGGCATGGAAGGTCTTGCCGCTGAGGAACTCGAAATCGGGCTGATTGAAGTGAGGCATGGTCAGCTCCCACGCGCAGAGGGCCTGATACTTCAGCTTCAGCTCGCGGTTGGCGGTGTTGTTGCCGTACTTGCTGTCGCCGAGGATGGGGCAGCCGATGCTGGCCATGTGGGCGCGGATCTGGTGGGTGCGGCCGGTGATGAGCCGCACCTTCAGCAGGGCCAGACGGCCCGAGACGGCGATGGTCTCATACTGGGTCTCCACATCCTTCGCGCCGGGCTGCTTGTCCTCCACGATCTTGACGATGCCGCGGTCGGCGTCCTTGAGCAGATAGCCGCCGAGGGTGGCGTCCGGGGGCGTAGGACGGCCAAAGGTGACGCAGAGGTAGGTCTTTTTCACCTCGCGGCTCTTAATGGCGGCGAGGAACAGCTCCTCGGCCTCGGGGGTCTTGGCGATGATGACAAGGCCGCTGGTGCCGGTGTCGAGACGGTGGCAGAGGGCGGGGGTGTAGATGTCGTTCTCCTTATACTCGCCCTGCTGGCTGAGGTAGAGCAGAGCGCGGTTGAGCAGGGTGTCGTCGTCCGGGCCGTCCACAGCGAGGCCGGCGGGCTTGTTGACGATGAGGATCTGAGGGCAGTCGTAGACCACCTGTGCCGGGCCGCGGGCGTTCTTCCACGCTGGGCCTTCCACCCGCTTGTCGGCGTCCAGCACATCGTCGAGGATGAACAGCTTGATCTCATCGCCCGCCATGACACGGGTGGAGAGGGGCTGCTTTTTGCCGTTGAGCTTGATCTTGTTTTCGCGCAGGGCCTTGTTCAGCCGACCGGGGTTCAGCGCAGGGAACTGCTGCATCAGATAGTTGTCCAGCCGGGTGGGGGCGAGACATTTTACTTTCAATATTTTCACGGAAGTTTCCTCTCTAAGGTTAAGAATGAGTTAAGATTTGCTTTTATTGTAGCGAATCCAACTTCCTGCGTCAAGTTGGGAGTTTACTTTTTCCCAAAACAAGTGTATACTGTGCCAGTGCAAAACAAGTTAGGCATGAAATACCTATTATAGAGAGGGAAGAAGGTATCGATATGAAGAACGATAAGAAACGGATGCTCCTTGCAGGCGTTCTGGCGCTGAGTGTTCTGACCGGCTGCAGCTCTGCCAGCGCGGCCAGCGCCACCAGCAGTATGGCCGCTTCGATGGCTGCGGCCAGCCCTGCCGCCAGCAGTGAGGTCGTCTCCCAGCCCGAAACGGCGGAGGGCGTCGTCCTGCCCATCGCTCAAGGCAGTCTGGAAGAGATAAAGACCGGCTCCTATCAGTTCGCGGCGGACATCACGAATGTGGATGCCAAAAAGCGCCAGATGGACATGACGGTCTATGCCTACGACAGCTACCGGGCCGAAGACATCGACGGGCTGGAAGCAGGCAAGTCCATCCGCATCCATCCGGACGGGGCCGTGGAGGCACAGGACCTGACCGTCGAGAGCATCGAGCGGAACGAGGAAACAGGCATCGTTTCCATCAACGGCGGCATCGAGCAGGGCGGCGTGGACCTGTGGTGCAGCAATGACGTCTACCGCACCGTCACCTACGACGATTACCCGGTCTATTATATGGTGGGCGAGCTTGTCCTGCCGATGGATGAGAACATCACCCTCAGTGACAGCTCTTCCGGTGTGGACGCTGCATCGGTGGAGATCAACGGCACCAACGGCGTGGCCAGCGCCGTCGGTGCGGATCTGGACAGCTGGACGGAGTACAACACCACCGTCTCCACGACCGACGGCAAGGTGAGCAATATCCTCCGCATCTGGGTGCCGTAAGGGGAGTTTTTTGTAAAACCCGTTGACAAATGGCCTGACTATGCTATAATCTGAAATGAGCGCAGAGGAGCAGGGTGCCCCTTTGCGTGTGAACGGAAATTATGGCAAATGGCAAGGATGGGGCCAGAAGGATGTGTGCCGCCGCCCAGAGAGAACGCCCTTGGCTGAAAGGCGTTCCGGCAGAGCATTTTTTACGCCACCCCGGAGCTTCCGGCGAAACGAACCGGACGCTGCGCAGCGTTACAGCGCACAAAGCGGCAGAGGCCCGGCGGGCTTTTCTGCAATTTGGGTGGTACCACGGAGCTTTTCAGACAGCCTTCGTCCCTTTTCGGGATGAGGGCTGTTTTTTGTTTTTTTTCAGCCTGCCATAACAAACTGCGTCCGGAGGAGGACGCCGATACACGAGGAGAGATAAAAACTATGCAATGGACCGGTTTGAACGAACTGCGTGACAAGTACCTTACCTTCTTTGAGGGCAAGGGCCATCTGCGTCTGGACAGCTTCCCGCTCGTCCCGAAGAACGACCCCAGCCTGCTGCTCATCAACAGCGGCATGGCCCCCATGAAGAAGTGGTTCCTCGCTCAGGAGGAGCCTCCCCGCCACCGCGTGACCACCTGCCAGAAGTGCATCCGCACCCCTGACATCGAGCGCGTGGGCATCACCGCCCGCCACGGCACCTTCTTCGAGATGCTGGGCAACTTCTCCTTCCAGGACTACTTTAAGGAGGAGGTCATTCCCTGGGCTTGGGAGTTCCTGACCAGCGACGAGTGGATGGCCATCCCGAAGGACAAGCTCCACATCTCGGTCTACAAGGAGGACGACGAGGCTTACGACATCTGGACCAAGAAGGTGGGCGTCGCCCCCGACCACATGGTCCGTCTGGGCAAGGAGGACAACTTCTGGGAGCACGGCTCCGGCCCCTGCGGCCCCTGCTCTGAGATCTATTTCGACCGCGGCCCCGAGTACGGCTGCGGCAAGCCGACCTGCGGCGTGGGCTGCGACTGCGACCGCTATATGGAGATCTGGAACCTCGTGTTCAGCCAGTTCGACGCCGACGGCAAGGGCCACTACGAGCGTCTGGCCCGCCCCAACATCGATACCGGCATGGGTCTGGAGCGTCTGGCCTGCGTGATGCAGGGCGTGGGCAACCTGTTCGAGGTCGATACCGTCCAGAGTGTGCTGCACCACGTGGAGCACATCGCGGGCAAGACCTACGGTGCTGACCCCAAGGAGGACATCTCCATCCGCGTCATCACCGACCACATCCGCAGCTGCACCTTCATGGTGTCCGACGGCATTCTGCCCTCCAACGAGGGCCGCGGCTATGTGCTGCGCCGCCTGCTCCGCCGCGCTGCCCGCCATGGCCGGATGCTGGGCATCAGCCGCCCCTTCCTCGTGGAGCTGGTGGAGACGGTCATCCAGTCCAGCGAGTCCGCTTACCCCGAGCTGCGTGAGCACGACGCCTATATCAAGAAGGTCATCGGCACCGAGGAGGCAAACTTTGCCCGCACCATCGATGCCGGCATGAACATCCTGAACAACATGATCGACGGTCTGGAGAAGGCACACCAGCACCTGCTGAAGGGTCTGGATGTCTTCAAGCTGAACGACACCTTCGGTTTCCCCCTCGACCTGACCAAGGAGATCGCCGCCGAGCAGGGCATCGAGATCGACGAGGAGGGCTTCCACGCCGAGATGACCAAGCAGAAGGAGCGTGCCCGTGCCGAGCGCCTCAAGAAGAACATCTCCGGCTGGAGCGAGGACCTGTTCGGCGCTCTGACCGCTGACCTCACCGAGTTCGTGGGCTACGACAGCCTCAAGAGCGACAGCGTCGTCGTGGCTCTGAGCGACGAGGAGACCCTGACCGATGCCATCGCCACCGACGAGCAGGCCAAGGAAGGCGTGCTGGTGGTTCTGGACAAGACTCCCTTCTACGCTGAGATGGGCGGTCAGGCCGCAGACCACGGCGTCATCACCGGCCCTGAGTGCGTGCTGCGGGTGCAGGACGTCAAGAAGACCCCCAAGGGCTACTACGTCCACACCTGCACCCTCGAAAGCGGCATCGTCCATGTCGGCGACCACCTGACCGCCTGCGTGGATAAGGAATACCGTATGGCCATCGCCCGCAACCACACCGCCACCCACCTGCTGCAGGCTGCTCTGCGCGAGGTTCTGGGCGACCATGTCCATCAGGCAGGCTCTTATCAGGACGCCGAGATCACCCACTTCGACTTCACCCACTTCAGCGCAGTCACCCCCGAGGAGCTGGCCCGGGTGCAGAAGATCGTCAACGATAAGATCTACGAGTCGATGAACGTCACCGTCAAGGAGATGCCCATCGAGGAGGCCAAGAAGCTGGGCGCAATGGCCCTCTTCGGCGAGAAGTACGGCAAGGTCGTCCGCGTGGTTGACATCGAGGGCTGGTCCACTGAGTTCTGCGGCGGCACCCACGTCAAGAACACCGCCCAGATCGGCGGTTTCAAGATCGTCAGCGAGTCCTCCGTCGCCGCCGGCATCCGCCGCATCGAGGCTGTCACCGGCCGCAACCTGCTCATCCGTGCAAACCTGCAGGAGGCAATGCTGCACACCGTGGCCAACACCCTGAAGGCCAACAACATCACCTCTCTGCCCATCCGTGCCGAGGCCGTCATGGCCGAGAACAAGGCCATGAGCAAGGAGCTGGAGGAGATCAAGGCCAAGGTCGCCGCCTCCAAGGTGGACAGCCTGTTCGACAATGCCGAGGAAGTCGGCGGCGTGAAGATCGCTTCTGCATACTTCACCGGCACCTCCGGCGACACCCTGCGCGGTATGTGCGACTCCATCCGCGACAAGGCCGTGAACCCCTGCGTGGCGGTTCTGGTCGGCAAGACGGACGATAAGATCACCATGGCTGTCACCGTCAATAAGCTGGCACAGGAAAAGGGCCTCAAGGCAGGCAATCTGGTCAAGGAGATCTCTGCCATCGCAGGCGGCAAGGGCGGCGGCAAGCCCGACTTCGCTATGGCCGGCCTGAAGGAGGAGACCAAGATCGACGAGGCTCTGGCTGCGGTCAAGGGCATCGTGGAGAAGCAGCTGGGCTAAGGATAACCTCTCCGTCACGCCTGACGGCGTGCCACCTCTCCTATCGAGGAGAGGCCTTGTCGAGCGAATGCGAGACTGAGAGGTTGACTCATTAAAAATATTGGAAGGAGCGATTCCCATGGAAGATTGTCTGTTTTGCAAAATTGCAGCGGGGGAGATCCCCTCGAAGAAGCTCTATGAGGACGAGCAGGTGGTGGCATTCTACGACATCGCCCCGCAGGCCAAGGTGCATTTCCTCGTCATCCCGAAAAAGCACATCCCCTCGGCCGCTGCGCTGACCGAGACTGACGGCGCTCTGCTGGGCCATGTGTTCGCGGTCATCGCAAAGCTCGCCAAGGAGCAGGGCCTCGACAACGGCTACCGCGTCATCTCCAATGTGGGCGAGGACGCCGGCCAGACCGTCAAGCATCTGCACTTCCATGTTCTGGGCGGCGAGAAGCTGCCTGTCTGATTCCGGAAAATGAAGGAGATCGTTGAATATGGCTAAGACTTATACCCTGAACGTCGCGGGCCTGACCCGTGAGCTGACCATCTGCAAGGTGAACGACCACTTGGACATCGCAGCCTTCATCATGCTGGGCGACGCCGAGCTGACCGTGGCTGCTGCTGCCGAGCTGCTCAAGAAGTGCCCGGAGTTCGACATCCTGCTGACCGCTGAGGCCAAGGGCATCCCGCTGGCCCACGAGATGAGCCGCCAGAGCGGCAAGCCCTACGTCTGCGCACGCAAGGGCGTCAAGCTGTATATGCCCGACCCCGTCGTCGTCGAGGATCAGTCCATCACTACGGCAGGTAAGCAGAAGCTGGTCATCGACCGCAAGGAGCTGGACAAGATGAGCGGCAAGCGGGTGCTGGTCGTGGATGACGTCATCTCCACCGGCGGCTCCCTGAAGGCTCTGGATGAGCTGGCCGAGCAGACCCAGTGCACCATCGTGGGTCAGGCGGCCGTTCTGGCCGAGGGCGATGCAGCACAGCGCAAGGACATCATCTTCCTTGAGCCGCTGCCGCTGTTTTTCCACTAAGCTGAGATGCGACGCCCGCTCTGCGCGTTCTGCCTGAGTGCGCTGGGTGTGTTGGCATTGTGCTCATTTTTGCCGCAGACGGGGCTTTTGCTGCCGTCTGCGGCAATTTTTGTTGTCTTCTGCCTGCTGGTCTGGTGGAAGGGCGGGGCTGCACGAGGTTATGCGGTCTGTCTGCTGCTGGGCGTTTTGGTTGGCGTCGGCATCCGGGAGACCACCGATGCTAAGCTGGCGAAAATACAGGGGTCATACGCCGGACAGGAAGCCGTCCTGACCGCAGAGGTGGAGAGCATCGGCCGCGCCTATGGGGCGGGCCGGGTGAGCGCTGTGCTGCGGGTGGAGACGGTAGACGAAGAGGCTGTCCGGTTCCGTGTGGAGTGTGTCAGTCTGCCCCGATGCGAGGCAGGCGGCCGCATCCGGGGCCGCTTCGCGCTGGACCTGCCGGACGCCACCCAGCGCCTCAGTGACTACGCCGACGGCATCGCCCTGAGCGCGGAGTATCAGTCGGGGATGCTGCGGCTTGGGCCGGGCCGAAGCTTCCGTGCCCGGACGGCCCGCCTCCAAGCGGCTCTGAGCCGCGCCTTGCGCGGCGGCATGGCAGAAAACACCGGCGGTGTTCTGGCCGCGATGGCCGCAGGAGACAAGAGCCATCTTTCCTCCGCCCTCCGCAGCGCCTACCGGGGCGCAGGACTTTCCCATGTGCTGGTGGTGAGCGGCCTGCACGTCACCATCTTCTGTGGTCTGCTGGACGCTCTGCCCCGCCGGGAGCGCAGCCGGGTCTATCGGCGGGCGAGGTCTCTGCTCCGGGCCGGGACGGCTCTCCTGCTGGTGGGCATCACCGGTGTGACGCCCTCGGTCCTCCGGGCGGCGGTGGCGGTCTGGATCAGCTCCCTCGGGGTCTGGCTGGGAGGCCCGGCGGACACCCTCACCTCGCTGGGTGCGGCGGGCGTCCTCATGTGTCTGGGCAACGGGTACGCTGTCTGTGACGTGGGCTTCGAGCTGTCCTTTGCGGCAGTGCTGGGCACGCTGGCCGGGGGAACGTGCGCAAAGCAAGGTCGGAAAGCCTACTATAATAAGAAGAAAAGGCAGGGGAAGAAGCCCTCCCGCCCGGTGCTGCTCCTCCGCCGTCTGGCGGGCGGCGTGTGGGATGCGCTCTGCGTCTCCTTCTGCGCCTCGGCGGCGACCTTCCCGGTGCTGGTGCTGCGGGGGATGAGCGCGACGGTCTGGGCCGTGGTGTCGGGCGTGGCGGTCCTCTGGATGGTGGGGCCGATGCTGGGCCTCAGCCTCGGCGCGGCACTGCTGGGTCTGGCGGCCCAGAATTTCGGATCCCTGCCCTTGTTTGAAATTCTTCGCCGCCCCATAGCCTTCTGTGCCGAGAGGCTGGCGTTTGGGATGAACGAGTGGGCCTTCCGGGTGTCCGGTCTGCCGGGGGCGTCGCTCTGGTTCGATGGTGGGTATGCCGCACTGGTGTGCCTCGTGCTGTTCTTGCTCTGCGCAGCGGCGATGCGGTGGAATGTCCGCCTCCGGGCGGCACTTCCTACGGTCGTTTTACTGACGGCGCTGGCCTTCGGCCTTGAAACGGCCCTGAGCTGGAACGTGGTGAACATTGAGCTTGTGGGCACGCAGGCTGCGCCCGCCGTCATCATCACCCGGCGGGAACAGGCGGTCGTCCTCTTCCGGGGCAGCAGCATCACCCAGCGGGCCGTGGAGACCCAGCTGGAAAAGCGGGGCATAAAAATGGTGGAGCTGCTGGTGGACCTGCGGATGCAGCCGGAGACGCCCTGCGATCTGAAAGCCGAAACGCGCATCAAAGCCGCTGCATTGGCAGCGGACACCACCCGCCGCGCCGTCTGCGGCGGGGTGGACTTGGAGCTTTACCGCACCCGGCAGGGCTGCATCGTCCGGCTGACCATCGGCGGGCAGCGCTTTGTCACGGTAAGCGGCACCGTCCGCCCGGCAAAGCCCATCCGGGCCGAGTGGCTGCTGGCGTCGATGGCGCGGCCGGACAACATCCGGTACACCGACTGCCTGACCCTGAGCCGAAAGTACCGCTGGATGCGGGAGAGCGACGCTGTGCCCGTCTCCCGCCTGCGTTTGCGCCTCGCAGGGTGAGCGCTTTTCAAAGCGGGCGGAGTATGATAAAATAAGGCCATCACCTTAATAGAAAAAGGAGCCGATGATTTGGCAACGGAAACGAAACTCCGGCAGCTGGCCCAAGGGGGCTGTCCGGTCTACTATTTTTATTCCAGTGAGCGGTATCTGGTTCGGCAGGCCGTGGCCCGGGCGTCGAAGCTGCTGGCCGAGGGCGAGGACGAGGAGACGACGGTGCTGGACGGCGCGACGCCGGAAATCGAGCAGCTCATCATGGCGGCGGGCACCATCTCCTTCTTCGGGACGCGGCGGGTGGTGCTTCTGCCCGAGGTGGACCCTGCCGCCTACAGCGACAAAGACCTCGACGAGCTGTGCGCTACGCTGGCCAGCCTCGAAAACGCTGTGGTGGTGCTGGGCAGCGTGTTTGAGCTGGAACGCAATAAGCTCAAGCTGGGCAAGCGGGCACAGAAGCTCGTCGCCCAGTGCACCAAGGTCGGCTTTGCCGAGGAGCTGGCCAAGCCCAAGCCCTACGAGCTGAAGGTCATGATGATGGACCGGGCCAAAGCGCAGGACACTACCCTCTCCGAGGGCACGGCGGCGGCCCTGCTGGAACGCTGCGGCGAAGACCCCTTCCTGCTGGAAAACGAGGTGGATAAGCTCTGCGCCCTCTCGGGTTATCAGACTGTGACCACGGCGATGGTGGCCGAGATGGGCACCGTGAGCCTTGAGGCCGATGTCTTCGAGATGATACGGATGATCACGGCGAAAAACGCTACCGGCGCGTGCAAAAAGCTCCAGACCCTGCTGCGCTTACAGCAGGAGCCGATCCCCATCACTGCTGCCATGATCGGCAGCTACGTCGATCTGTACCGGGTCAAGCTGGGCGCGGCCAAGCGGAAAAGCTATAACACCGTGTTCAAGGACTTTGGCTACAAGGGCAGCGACTACCGGCTCAAGCGCTCGGCGGAGACAGCCGCCCACTACACGCTGCCCCAGCTGGAAGCCTGTATGCAGATCTTGCTTGAGCTGGACAAGAGCCTGAAAAGCCAGCCCGTGAGCGCGCAGACCCTGCTGGAAACGGCGCTCTGCCGC
>OKYI01000315.1_pt1 | contig 13199 bp, 6 predicted proteins | sample 1609071 | NCBI WGS metagenome assembly OKYI01 (sample SAMN02675048, study PRJEB24791) | human gut metagenome, SKBSTL034 | isolation source: stool | host: Homo sapiens | place: USA | reverse complement strand
GAAATCCGCCCCTTGACGGACTCCTTCAAACTCTACAAAAACTTTCTTATTCTTGCTGTCGGCAGGCAGACGGAAATGTTTACGATACCACATCACAGTATCTGTCAGTTGTTCTATACTCAAACGAAAAGCTTCATCTTCATTAAAAGGACGGGGTAATGTTACTTTCTTCCAATCCGTATCCTGGAAACGTACCTCTTTGGCTTCCGGTGTATCGCCAACATAAAGTAACCATTCAGAATTAAAATTGTATTTATCACGGACAGATGATGCTGCCGCAATCTGACTTATTCCTATAAAAGTCAATAAAAATAAAAGAATTTTGTTTCTCATAGCTATCTCAAATTGTTTGTTGCAAAACTAGCATAAAGTCCTCTTGCCTACCATAGAATAAGATACATTTATATAGAAATTCGTTCAAAACGAAATTTCAGGGTATTCATGTTGCGCATATTCACATATTACATTAATACTCAACATATTACACAAACACCCTGAAACATTTATTCTATAGGTTGCAACATCAGGACTATATAATTCATTGCTTCACCATAGCCGGAGTCAACGTTACAGGTCCCAATAGTCCTGAAGATTTTGGTTCCCAATCAGAAGCATCAAAGATACCATTTTTCACATTTTCCTTTTTTCTTGCAGACATATTTACATTATAGAAAATCTTCCAGTCCACTCCCTTCTTATCCATATAAGCAATTCGATTCGCCATAGAGTTGGCTACTCTGACAACTAACTCATCCTGTCCTTTGAATTTTTCAGCAGGGATATACAATTGATAAGGAGAGTCAATCACTGTACCGATATAATCTCCATTCAAATAGACAGATGCATTTTCCGCTACAGAGCCAAGATCCAATTTGATCACATCCGCTACAGGCACCTTATTTATAGTAGTCGTATAAACGGCTGTTCCAGAAAAAGCTTTATATTCATCCCCTACAAAATCAGTCCATGAGCCCAAACTGTCAACCGTTATAGAAGCAGGAAGTTGAGGACCTCCTTGAACAAAAGAAACAGTCCAACTGCCGGAAACTGGATTTGGCTCACCTGCATTTTGATAATAAGCATAGGCATCTCCTGTAAAATTCTGACTGGAAGTTGATACAATGACAGTTTCACCCGGATTCAATTCCAGGTAAACATCTGTTTGCCCGTCATTGCGTTTCATAGCAGCCAAACCACTGGCACCAGTCATTGGATTGAAAATCGCCGCACTCCGAGCTTCTGTACGAAGTGGAATCCAATCCTCTATTTTACGGTCGCTACTATTTTCTATAAAGTAATATTTTCCCGTCGCACTATTTCTTCGGATACATTGCAGACCTGCCTGATACATTTTCTCGGCACCCACATTCGCCTCATTCATCAGAGCATTAATATCATCTGACAAACAAATCTTCCCCTTACCTACACGAGCACATTTAACAGCACCTTCAGCATGAAAGTCCAGAGCATCCAGCATTTCTTTAAAATGAGCCTGTTTCTCTTCCGAAAGAATCATTCCGGCCATATCTTGAGGAATTCCCTTATAAAACACAACGGTAGCACCTTCATCAGCCAAAGCCATCAGTTTTTCCATTGTTTCATAAGGAATATATTGCGCCGCCGAAACAAGAACGGTTTTATATGCGGCACCGGGCGTTACAATCATTTCTTTCTCAATATTAGTTTTAAGAAGTTGCTTGTCAGAAATCATATCCCACGCATAACCATTCTCTGTTAAAGTTACCGCACTTTCTCTGACCGAAGATTCCAACATATTACGATCCAATCCGCTAAAATGCTGAAGACTTCTGTTCCCTTGTTCAGACATCACATCGGCTATGTTATAGTATAAAAGAACATCATTGTCAGGAGTGCCATCCTGTAAAAATGACTGCACACGAGTAACATACTGATTCAAATATTTAAAATCCTCCCAAAACGGATTATTCGGATGAAAATGGACTGCCGCATAAAATAACCATCCCGGCCAAGGAGCCTCCTGCGGACTGAAACAAGTGCCATGATAAAAAATATGATTCACCCCACCCAGAAAGAAAAGATCAAGTGCTTTCTTTACATCTCCCAGATTCGATTGGAAATGTTCATCCAGCCAAGTCGCACTTTCCGAAGACGACAGCTTCTTTCCTTCCGTATGAGCTACAGACGGAGCCGCTTTTATACTGACCAAATCACGCCCTTCTATTTCGGGCACATCACTCACTGCATACAAATCCAGAATATTGGCAGGAGAACCATGAGCCTGATTCCTTATACCCTTTCCTTGTTTTGCCGCCCAATGTTGCCAACGAATGGAATAATGATTTATCAATAAATCGTTTATGGTTTGTCTATAATCATACAACACCCTTGCATTCTTGTCCGGTGTATCCATACCTAACAATGCGGGTAAATGCTGACGCAAGTCATATCCCCTATATTTTTGGAATTCGTCAAAAAAAGCAGGAGTCCAATTTGACTCGCCTCTTGCATCGTCCACTTCATAAGAGTCATTAAAATAATACCTCAGATAACTGATATCCTTTCCTTTAAAAGCCTCATCGAATTTACTGAGATAATGATCAATGGCCGAAGCTGAAAAATGGTCTATCACATCACCTTCACCACCAGGTCCTGCACGTTCTACCATTTTTCCATGATGACCTTGGAACAGAGCGCAAATAGTCCAGTCACCTTGAGGAGCCGTCCAGTCCAATGTACCATCCGGCTTTATTTTTGAAGTCAAGTCAAGACATTCACCTTTATCACTATTAGCGGTCACTATAATCAAAGGCAGTTCCTTTTTATATCGTACCTGATCCAATGCCAATGTCTGTAAATCAGCATTCGCACTGACCGGTTCTTTCAAATCCTCCAGTTTTACCGGAGTATGCCCTGCCAATCTGACAAAGCCTTCTTCCTTATACCGGACAGGTTCACTTAGTTGTTCGCCTTCTTTCAATTGATAAGTTTTATAAGCCACCGTCTTGCACGCATCTTCGGGAGTGACCCAAGGTCCTCCAAACGGCCATCCCGAAGCATTAGCCAAATCAATTCCTAACCCCAACTGCTTTGCTTCCTGCAAAGTATACAGAAACAAATCAACCCATTCCGGAGAAAGAAAATCTTTAAAGCGGTCCTCATAACCATGTATTCCATAAATAGGAGTGATCTCCAAGCCACCCAGATTTGCCTCCTGATACTTACGCATAACCGTATCCAAGTCAGTAGTCCTGACCGCATTGCCTTCCCACCACCATCGCGTCCAAGGCTTGGTCTCGTTAGTCACTTGCGGCCATTCAATCTTCTGATTCTGTGTACAAGCCAAACAGCCACAAACTGCAAAAAGTACATAACAGAACTTACTGCATTTCTTTAAAAATAAGGATTGCTTCATAAATCTTACTTGTTTAAAAATGGAAACGGGCATTTTCAACACGTTGACCACCTATCATATTCTTTAATTTTTTTGCCACATCAGGATATTGTTTTATCACATTGGAAGTTTCCGCCGGATCTGTATAAATATTATACAATTCTTCGTAGGTTTTAGACGGATCACTAACTTCCAGTCTCAGCAACTTCCAGCCATCAGGTGTCATAATAGATTGCTTTCCTCCAAATTCAAAGAACTCATAATAAATACAATCATGCTCCTTCTGAATGCCTTTTCCCGTAAGAGTAGGCAAATAAGATATACCATCAATATTTTGAGGAATATCCGCCTGCACCAATTCACCTATAGTAGGCAAAAAATCCCAAAATGCAGAAATATGATTGGTAACTACCCCTTGTGGAATAACTCCCGGCCATTGAATGACGAACGGAGTACGGATACCTCCTTCATATAAATCTCTTTTCTGGCCTCTGAACGGACCATTACTGTCAAAATAAGATGGATCGTGCCCTCCCTCCGAATGGACTCCATTATCGGAAGTAAAAACAATGATCGTATGATCATACAAACCTTTCTCTTTCAACTCTTTAATAATCAAACCCACACTTTTATCCAAATAAGTAACCATCGCCGCATACGCCGCACGCGGAGTTTGCTGCGATTTATAACCGTCTCTGCTTCCTCCAAAAGGAGTTTCACAAAATTCCCCCTCATATTCCGTCATCGCTTCCCCCATTATATCAAGATCCGCATGGGGTATGGTTGGTGAAAAATAAAGGAAGAAAGGTTTCTGCGCATTTTCATCAATAAAATTCAAAGCCTTTTCCAACATCAAGTCATGCGAATAATATTTCCCATCCAGCATAATCTTCTGCTCATTCTCATGCAAGAACTCAGGGTAATAACTATGAGCAAAACGTTGCCCCAGATAACCGTAGAAATAATCAAAACCATGTTTGCCGGGCACACCTTCCGTACCCGGTCCTCCCATTCCCCATTTGCCTACACATCCGGTAACATAATTCTTTGTTTTAAAAATATCGGCTACGGTAACTTCACCGGCAGGAAGCGGAGTTTCATATAACAATCCATCCGAACCTGCCACTTTTGCATTTCCTCTGATTGCGGCATGTCCCATATGCTTTCCTGTAATCAGAGCACAACGGGACGGAGCACTGACCGTAGAACCGGAATAATGCTGCATAAACTTCATCCCGTTCTGAGCTATCCCATCAATATTCGGTGTCTTAATCTGACGCTGACCATAGCATCCCAAATCACCTATTCCCAAATCATCCGCCATAATATAAATAACATTGGGCGATTTCTCTGCCGTTGTAGTCTGGGCCATCGTAAGCCCTGAAGACAACAAAGCTGCGGAAAATAATATCTTACGTGTATTTTTCATATCCAACCTTACTTTATTTAAAGGATGAAATATCCACCATCATTAAATTCAATCTTTTTCCATTTGTAAAATGTCCGGATTGGAAAAGAACTTTCGTACCATCCGGACTAAAGCTGGGATGTGCATGATCCGGTTTCATCTTGGTATCCGACGCCAACCAATGACGCTCCCTGGTCTGTACATTAACCAACCATACATTTCCTCCAAAAGTATCTCCGGCAGCCCATTTATTATCACGGCTGGCATTACAATGCCAGAAACCTCTTCCTACCAATTGGCCGTCAATCGCTTGGCGGTCTTTTTCTAATTCCACCTGCCCTATCAACTCTACATCATCCGTACGCAAATTGATACGCACAATACCACTTGCCTGTTTGCGAAGACGCGGCTGAAATCCTAAGATATTGAAATATACAAAATCTTTGGTTGCAAAAGTTTCATGAGTCACCCAATCTAGCGGAGTTTCTTTATATAAAGGTTTAAAGACTGTTCCATCTGCCGTGCAAAACCACATACGCTGATGGGCATCGCCACCGGTTTCGTTACAAAAAACGATTTCACCCGGAGTAAAACGGCTGGCTTGTATATGTCCTGTTTTAAACTCCGTATCAATAACCTTAGTTACTTCTCCCGTACTGAGATTCATTTTACGAATTCCGCAAAGAGTTGGCTTTATCTTTACCGGCTGGTTACTTTCAGGCAGGAAAGCGTTTTTCATCATACGTTCCTTTTCCTCTTCCGTACCCTCACGCTCAACAGTTATGTAGGCATAATCATCATTACAATCCACAGCATATCCTCCCGGACGTCCCATCTCAGTGGGGAAAGTTCCTATGAAAGTTTCATAAGCGGATGGTTTACCTACTTTTCCTTGTTTTACATCGGCAAAGAATTTATTCAAGTCCATTACATACATGTTCCAGTTTTCTTTTTCTTTCCGGCTGACAAACATACGATTCGTTTTATTAGCCAAAAAAGCACTGCCCAAGTTCGGTCCTTCCGTAGCTTGAATAATCTTACCGGTGGCCATTTCAATAAAGTAAATCTGTGTAGGAGTCCATTTACGTTTTTCTCCGTTAGGAAGCGTACTTTCCACCTTTTTGTCATTTCCACGGCTGGAAGACCTGAACAATAAGTATTTGCCATCAGCCGTCCACATGGGATCAGTCTGATAAAGAAAACGGTCATTCTTCATCGTGTCGGTCAACATAGTGATAGTATTGCCGGTCGCACTATCTACATAAGTCCGCATTTCCGATGCAGTGCAGTTTCCAAACTGAGCCAATGCGGCTTTACTAAAAGCTAAAAATAATGTAATAGCTAAAAAAGTCTTTCTCATAGCATGTCATTTTTTATCTGATACTACAAATTTATGCATGAGAGAAATTATATCAAATAGAATTTTATCCATTTATATGGTTAATTGTTCACTTTTTAGTTAACTCATAAAAAAAAGTAAGGTAACACCGACAATGCCACCTTACTTTTTTAACGAGTTAATCAAATTTCCTAATTAACCTCATTTCCAAGAACATATTGATATTATCAATTTAATTAATATCCATAATTCTGATAAGCTTTTTTTGCAGCTTCATCCAACAACACACCATTTTCATCTGTCAGCAACTCTATGAAAGTTCTAGAGAATGGTTTCAATGTCATATAATTCTGGAAATTGCCTTTAGCATTTCCTGTTTGACCATTACCACCATTCACATTATCAGAAACATCCCATGAACCTACCGGATAAGTGTTATTAGCCGAATTTGCTCCCATTTGGTTATGCCACTGAATACGCTGAGCTTGAACACCTGCATGGTGAATCACTCCATAGTAGATAAATTCTTCATTGAACTCTCTCGCATATTCATTATATATAAATTCCAGAAAACGTTTTTCCGGAGTATCAGCAACAGGAGTATAATTTTCTAATTTTGATTTTTCGGAAGTTCCATCCCAATATGAAGCATCGACCTTTATTGCATCATAACTATTATTATCTACTTCATACGGCCATTGTTGTGACTCGTTACTTAAATTTTCATGTCCAGGATATAAACGTGCAAGTACTTCATTACGAGTTTCACCAGGTTTAAAGGCTGCACGTCTGCGTAATACATTAATATCTTCAATTGCTTTACCGTATTCTCCCTTACGTCCATAAGCCTCAGCACGCACCAAGTACATTTCAGCAGAACGCATAACCGGAATATCCCGACCTCCACTTTCACTATCCAAAGCACCACGATTAGGATCATCATACTTCATATTTGTAACCTTACCTGTTTTAGAAGTATTCTCCAATCCATAGAAAATTTTACTATCGGCAAACGAATAATCATCATTACCAACAATTTGTGGGCGATAATAATACTTATTGCCATCTTTCACCCATCTGGCAAATACAGGATATGGCTGAGCATTAATAACCTCCACATCAATAGCGGTTTCTTTTGTATTCTCAATCATAGCACGTGAGATATCTCCTGTTCCCATTTTATGTTCTCCCGCCACAGCTTTACGACCTCCCCAAGAAGGACGATTATAAGTAGGCAAAATATGTTCATTGAAATAAGCTGCTTGTTCCTCATTCCAAACATACGTTTTATTTCTTTCATCATTGTAAGCATAATAATCTCCATTTGCACTGGGAGTAGAAGCCCCCGAAGTGTTTATGCCTGTCACATATTCCAAACGGAAAGTTTTTTGATAACGAGAGTCATTTAGTTTATCTGTAAATACATCTATACCAAAATCATCATTACAAAAACCTTGATTTGACTTACCGCCATATTCCCACAAACGACTAGGAATACCATACTTGTCACCTGCATAATCACCGACAAAGAAAGTCAAAGCACGTACACCGTAACGATAGTTATCACCACTTTCTGAAAATACTGCGTTCAAAACATTCTCTGTTGTCTTTTCATTCGAGAAATCACCTAGGTCATGGCGGAACAATTCATGATAATCATCTACCAACGGATGAGCATTAATCACCATATTAGCATAATAAATACAAGAATCCAAATCCGCAGCCCCCTCACCTTTATAAAGCATACCCAAATATGACTTTTCATTGCCATTATCTATCGTTCCATCAGCTCTACGACCATATTCAGGAGTACCATACTCTTTACCTTGATAACGATTCAAATAAATCTTAGCCAATAAATGAGCCGCTGCATATTTTGTTGCACGTCCATATTCAGCTTCACTATATTGCTCTGGCAAATGCTCCACCGCATAACGCAAATCACCAATCAGTTCCTTGAACATGACAGATGCAGGAGTACGCGTATATTGATAATTTGAAGGCAAAGAAGTACTACTTTCCGTTGAAAAATAGACATCACCAAAAACTGTATTCAGCAAATAATACACGTAAGCACGATTAAATAACACCTCAGACAAACGTGCTGCTGCAAAAGAAGGGTCAGAAGCATATTTTCCTAAAGCATCCCCTGAACGAATAGCAGTAATAGCCTTATTACAATTATCGATAATCGGATAGCCATTGATCAAAAATCCAGCCTGCTGCTTTGACTGAAATCCCATAAACTGATTAGCCTGATTTCCTATGAGCCCCGAAGGAGACCACTCAGATATTGCAAACTTATTCAATGACGTCGCACCACTTTTCATAGCACAGTCATGACCTGTTTCCAACATATGCAGACCTTCAGTGTACAACAAAGGAAAACGAACCGAATTATATGAACTCACAATCAATTGATCCAAACCTATTTCAGTATTCAAATAGTCCTGTGTTATGGAAGATACCATTTTTTCTTCCAAGAAACTATCAGAACAACTTGCCAATGCAAGTGCAAATGTACCAGCTAATATATATTTTTTCATTTTCTTCATATTATAAAATCAATACTATCAATTAGAAGCCCAATCTTACTCCCAAAACAAGACTGCGAGTAATACAAGTATTATTAGTTTGTCCACCAATATGATTACCTGCATCCCAACCAGTCAAATCATCCGGATTAATACCAGCTTTAACCAATTCTCCACCAAAAAGGAACGGATTCAATACCTGAGCATATACCTGTGCACTGCTTGCACCACACTTCTTCAACCAACTTTGAGGAACTGTATAAGACAAAGCTATATTCTTTATAAGAACCATATTTCCTTTTGTATAATTTCTTACATAGTCATATTTAGTTTCACGAGTTGCTGTAGTAGGCTGAGCAAACTTTGCATCTGTATTAGTTGGTGACCATGTATCTTTTTCAATTCGACGACCAATAGTCTGGGTCAGACCATAATAAGTATTACCAAATCGAAAATAAGTAAAGAAGCTCAAATTCCAGTTCTTATAGGTAAATGAATTATTGATACCGCCTGTCCATTTAGGAGATTTATTATAAATTTTCTTATCATTATCATCAAATTTACCAAATCCATTATCCATATAGGAAACAACTTCACCTGTTTTATTACCTGCAGCATCTTTTATTTCTACAGTCTTTGATCCTTCTGTACCTTGTGGAACTTCAACTAATGGTTGATCCACAATCTTATATTGTCCAGGAAGGAAAGTCAATCCCAAAGAACGATAAACATCCATCAAATGATTATCCTCCTGAGTATTTTGCCAAATGCGGTCATACTGGAAATCATAAAAACTATTCAAAGGCTCACCCACCATCCAAGGACCTGTTGAATCATACGTAGCACCACCGGCCAATTCTTTAATTTTTTCATTATTCAAAGAGAAAGTCCAATCCGTTTGCCATGTGAAGTCTTTTGTTTTAACATTTACAGTTGACAACGAAACTTCAAAACCTCTATTTTCTGTCTTACCTACATTATTCAAGATTTGTGCATAACCGGTAATTACCGGAATCGACTGATTCATCAGCAAATCAGAAGTCTTAGCAATATAATATTCAACACTACCACTAATACGATTCTCCAAGACTCCAAAATCAACACCAACATTTAAAGATGAAGTTTTTTCCCAACCTAAAGAATAGTTAGGCATAATATTAGTCTTTGTACCAATAGTATTCGACGAAACATTGCCCACTCCAAATGGGATGCTAGCATAGGTAGAAGTAACAGAACCTGCTGTTTGATAAGGATTAACAGCAGAGTTACCTGTAACACCATATCCTACACGAAGTTTTAATTGGTTAATCCAATTAATTTGCTGTATCCATTTCTCTTGTTCCATACGCCATGCCAATGCAGCAGAAGGAAAGAAATCCCATTTGTTTCCAGCAGCCAACATAGAAGCGCCATCAAATCGTCCGGTAACAGTCAACAAATATTTATCCATCAATCCATAATTCACACGTGCCATATAAGAAGCTCTTGACCAAGTAGAAAAATTGGAGCCTGGAGCATATTTTGCATTATTCGATGCACCAATATTATACCACAAAGAAGAAGGAAATGTGATTTCATATCCACGCATGTTCAACCCTTCAGTACGATAACGTTCAGCTGATTGCAACAAAGTAATATTTACCGAATGAATATCTTTTATTGTTTTATTGATATACAGCAAGTTTTCCAATGTCCATGACAACTTCTGACTGTGCTCATTATTGGCTACATTAGGAGCCATTGCAGGATTTTTAAAAGGATTAGTATATCCCTCACCATAATAACTACCCACACGGGAGTTACGATATTGAGCGCCTAAATTCGTACGCCATTTTACACCTTTCAAAGGTTCCCAAAATTGTCCAAAATCCAATTCTGCATAAGAAGAGAAGTTCACGCCATAATAACGTGTTTCATTCCAAGCATCATCTATATTTCTCAAAGGATTATGATAAGCCTGATCATCGGCACTTGCAACCTCCAGTATAGAACCATCTTCATTATAAGCCGGTACCCATGGCATCATATCCATAGCCAAACCATAAGAGTCTTTTGCTCCTGTATTACTTGTATTACTTACAATACCATAATTTTTAATAGAATGAGTAGCATTCAATCCCATTCCCACTTTCAACCATTTAGTCGGAATAATTTCACCGTTTATATTGGCTGTATAACGTTTGAAATCTTGGTCTTTCATAGGTACTTTCTGATCCAAATATCCCAATGATACATACAATTTGGAAGTTTCCGTTCCTGCTGAAAGAGAAATCTGATGATTATGAGTAAATGCTGTACGTGTCACCAATTCGCCCCAATCAGTTGTTTCTAATTGTGAAGGATCATAAGAATAAGTTCCATCAGCATTTTGCTGATATACTTTTTCCAATCGTTTATCCATATATGACATATTGTTGGGATTCAGCCATAAAGCTTTATCACGCTCAGGATCAGGGTTGTCACCATATCTACCATTATAAGTACCACCCGTAATAGCTGACTGACGATTATAATCCAACAATTGACCAGAATTCATATAATCAGTTGTTGAATCCAAGAAACCAAAACTAAATGAGCCATCATAATTAATAGTAGTTCTACCCGTTTTACCTTTTTTGGTTGTCACCAAGATAACACCATTAGCACCACGAGAGCCATAAATAGCGGTAGCAGAAGCATCTTTCAATACTTCCATTGATTCAATATCTTCCGGATTAAGGAAGTTGATATTATCGTTGAAGAGTCCGTCTACGATATACAAAGGTTTGTAGCCGTTGATAGAATTCGTTCCGCGGATACGTATTTCAGGATCATCACCGGCACGTCCGTTATTGATAATCTGCACACCGGCAATCTTTCCTTGCAGAGAAGACAGTGGATTGGTCGCAGGCTTGTTAGCAATTTCTTCACCCTTTATATTGGTGATAGAACCGGTAAGGTCGCGCTTCTTGGCACTACCGTATCCTATGACTACGGTTTCGCCCAGCATCTGTGAGTCGTCTTTCATCACGACATTAATCACAGTTTGCAACCCTACAGGGATCATTTGTTTCTGCATGCCTACATATGAAAATTCAAGTACATTGTCCGGAGTGACTGAGATAGAATAGTTTCCATCCAGGTCAGTGACTGTTCCGGAGGTGGTACCTTGTATCAATACTGATACTCCGATCAGGGGGTCGTTCAGCGCGTCGGTTACTGTACCTGTCACTGTTTTTGTTTGAGAAAACAAAGATGACGAGGTCAGTAACAGGCAGGCTATGGCAAGGATATTCCTTAGCCAGGAGGTTCTCTTCTCTTCGGGAAGATGTTGTAAAGGTTTAGGTCTCATTGCGTTAAATTTTACTATTTACATGAACTACTTTATTAGAATACTCTCTTAGGTCTAATTGTCACATGAAGTGGCGACGAAAATATTAAAGTGAACAAACAAGTAGTAAAAAAGATTAGGATAAGAGTGTTAATCGTGATTTTTAACAGTGGGAAAGAGGAAGACGTGGGGAAAGTAAGATGGCTCGAATCTGATCGGAATGAGCAAAACTCACCACAGAGTAACACAGAGTTCCACAGAGTAGTATTTCTCTGATTGAAACGCGGATTAACACAAATGAACGCAGATTAAAAGACTGTAATTCTTTATCTTTGATTTGTTTCATGCGGTGAAACCAAGTGTTTTGATATAACTTCTTGATTTGTATTATTTTACAGAAGTATTTAAAGATGCAGGTAACGATTTGGTAGCGAAAGTCTTGCTTTCAGTTACACTGCTTTGCATAATTTCAAATAACTATGTACAAATATACGCAATAGTTGTAATATAGCCAAATTTATTCAGATATATTTTACATATAATATTGGCTATTAATATCTTAGACAATATCTGCGCATAGTTCTCTTCCCATTGGAATAGCCGGAATTGCCCTCCGGCTATTTTTGTACCCTTTTGTCGGTTTCTGTCTTTTTTTGTCGGTTGCTCAACGGTTGAGTAACCAATGGCCTCGCAACAACTCTGTAATATTGCACCATAAACGATAAAAACAAGGTCAATATGAATAACAGAAAAGTCGTACCGGGTGCCGGAGTTACCCATATGTTGAGCACTATCCTTGCCAAAGTGAACAGAATTGAGAAGCTGCTCTCACCCAATATCGAAAACCTGCCGGACAGTGAGATTCTGGATTCAAAAGGAGTCCGTCTGCTTACCAAGATGTCTGACAGGACGCTTTTAAGGCGTCGCAATGACGGTACGTTACCCTTTCACCGCGACAAGGGAAAAATTTACTACCGCCGCTCGGACGTGCTGCGCGCCATGTTACTGGAAAAGGAAGAACACTCTAAAAATAAAAGGTTATGAGAAAGATGATCAAGATCGAAAGCAGTTCATTCGCTGCGCTCGTGAGAAGTTACAAGAAGTCCCTCAACATGCTGGCTGTGCTGCAACATATCTGTGAGGACAACAGTGTCGAACTGTCCATGCTGCCGGATGAGGTATGTGAACTGATAGGACTTGAACCGGCTGAAATAGAGAAACAGCGTCTGAACGGA
>OKYI01000312.1_pt1 | contig 13361 bp, 9 predicted proteins | sample 1609071 | NCBI WGS metagenome assembly OKYI01 (sample SAMN02675048, study PRJEB24791) | human gut metagenome, SKBSTL034 | isolation source: stool | host: Homo sapiens | place: USA | reverse complement strand
GCGCTTTTTGGACCTCCGCAATTTTGCGGAGAAATGGTCCGGTTTCCGACTTCATCTCGTGCAGCTTGTGATTGCAGCGTATCGGACAGGCCTCTTTCTGTCGGCGTCACGCTATCCTTGGTTTCGAGCGTTTCTGCCGCAGTACGGCTTTCCAACGCACCATTCTTACCTTGCCGATTCTGCTCCTGATAGCGCTTTATCATACGCCGCGAGGCATCCGCCGCCCCAGATGCGCCACGGCGCATAGTTCTCTCCACGCGGTCGGTGGCGTAACGCACGGGATCGTGGCTTTCCGGCTCTTTTTCCCGCTGCCGCTTGTCCATGTGCTGTTTCAGAAGGGAATCGGCGTCTTTAGGCGCGGGGTTCTTCAACTTTGCCTTCGGCGTGTCCATGCCGGGTTTAATTTTCAAGTCCCGCATGGCGTCACTCCTCACCGGGGCGTGTTGACATTAAGCGGTACAGTTCCGTATTTTTGGGCAGCTCATTGGCGAAAGGCACGATGGCTCCGCCTACCTTGATGAGCCCATGACCGGCAGGGGCATTGTCTACATAGCTCATCTGCGTATCCGACGCACCCAGCAGGCGGGCAAGCTGCTCCCGGTCGGTGGTGGCCTGATTGAGCATCAGCAGAAACTCAGAGTTTGCGAACATCATCCGCGCCGTGTTGGACAGCAGACATTCCTCCACATTCTGTGTAATGCCGGTGAGCGTCGCGCCGTATTTGCGGAACCGCTTCCAGCATTTGTATAGGAACTCACTGCTGTAATTGTTGATACCGTGTCCGCTGCCGCTCCCATTGGCGAAAAACAGATAGATCTCGTCGATGTAGACATGGGTGTATTTTCCCGCCTTGCGGTTTTGAATGACGCGGTTATAGATGGCGTCCAGCATCACCAGCAGGCCCACCGATTTCAGATTTTCGCCCAAGTCCTGAATGTCAAAGCAGAGGATACGGCTTTTTGTATTGATATTGGTCTGGTGGGAAAATACATTCAAACTGCCCACCGTGAACAGCTCCAGCGCCAGCGCGATACGGTGCGCCTCCGGGTTGACCTGCTTCATCAGATCATCGTAAAGATTTTTCAGCGTAGGTGGCTCGCCCTGATAGTTTTTCAGATATTCCCGGTAGATGTTGCCCACGCTGCGGTCGATGATGGACTTCTCCTGCGGCTCGATCTTGTCCGCACCCATGAGCTGCTCATACAGCGACATGATAAACTCGGACTTCATCACCAGCGGCTCTTTGCCATCCCCGTACCCCTCGGACAAATCCAGCGCATTGATGTGACAGCCGTTTGGGTCAGAGGCAGAAATGGTGATAACCTCGCCGCCCAATGCCCGTACCAGCTCGCCATATTCACGCTCCGGGTCCACGATGATAATATCATGGTCGGTGGAGAGCGCCAGCGCGGAGACCTCCTGCTTGGCCGCCATTGACTTACCAGAGCCGGACACGCCGGTAATAAAACCGTTGCCGTTCAAAAGGTTTCCGCGGTTGCAAATGATGAGGTTATGCGATACGGCGTTGACGCCGTAGTAAATACCGCCCGCGTCCTGAATCTCCTGCGACTTGAAGGGCATGAGAACGGCGGTACATTCCGTGGTCAGGGTACGGGTGGCGTCAATGCGCTTGAGGCCGAGGGGCAGCACCGTGTTCAGTGCGTCCTCCTGCTGGTAGCGCAGAATGTTAAACTGACAGCCCCGCGCCCGCCCGATGGCTTGTAAGGCTTCGGTGTCCTGATCGAGCTGTTCAAGGTTATCTGCCAGGTGCGTCAGCGTCACCAAAGCCAGCATCATACGCTGGTCGCGGCTCATGAGGTCGTCCATAAACTCCTTCGTTTCGCTCCGCATCTGTTCCAAGTCATAGGGGATATTGGCGGTAAAATTGTTGTTCTGATTCTGCCGCTGCTGCCAGCGGGTAATATCCGATTCCACGGACATAATGCGCTTGCGAATATCGCTCACTGCTTCGTCCATCGCCACAGGGATAATGTCAATGGAAAGCATCATATTACGGGGATAGTCCATCAGCTCCGTGATCATCGCGTCAGAAATGAAGCTGGCATACTCCCGCAGGAACAGGGTGCGGCCCACATGATCGCCCAACTCATAGTGATTTTTTTGAAAGGAAATACAGTCCGGGGCGATGCAGTCCCGGAAGTCATGCCCCCTTCGCATGGTGTCCTCCAAATTGAACCGGAATAGCTGTTCCTCGCCAGGGCGATAGAAGTCGTGCAGAAGCCGCAGGCGGTCATTGACTGTGATCTCACGGACGCTGGAGGACATACGGGAAAGTCCCGTGGTGAGGTCAGTTCCGACGCGGGAGAAGAATGCACGGGCCTCCTCCACACTTTTCTTCTCCGCCGAAACGGTGATGTACTTCTCCTGAATGAGATTGTTGCTCTCCGCCGCCTTGCCCAAAACAAGCGCGTTATACTCGTTGCGGTAGAGGTCACGGCGGTCGCCCTGCATGGGCATGAGCAGCGTCCGCCCGAAGTCCTTTTGATTGAGCTGACGGTTAAAGAGCGTGATCTTCGCCGTGGCTCCGATGGGCAGCGAGTTCAGGAAGGAGCAGTAGGTCATAAAGAGTTCCCGCTGCTTTTCCGGGGAGGCCACGGCATAATTGACATCAAAAAAGCGCCAAGTTTTTGAAAACTTGCCGCTTACCTGAAACACACCGTCTTGATAAATACGTTTGATGGGAATGGATTTCTGGACACTGCGGGGAACGGAAAAAGTGTCCCGTTCTGCGCTGCGCCGATGCTTGAAAAAGATCAATGTTTCTTCACCTCGCGTTTCATCGCTTCTTCATAGTAGTTTTCCGCTTTCCAGACACGCTTGCCTGCCATGATGACCTCGGATTTCAGCCACGCCCACAAGAATTGCTCCAGCGTGAGGCCGTTGTACTGAAAGAATCCGGCAGCGGCCACGGGAGCCGCGCCGACAATGCACACCCAGCTCACCGTTTCCCGGTCCAACACTCGGCTCAGGCTGAAATACAGTCCCACCGCAACGCCCACCGCCAAAATGGAGCAGATGAATTGCCGCACGGACAGGCCGAAAAAGAGCGTTTCACGATAAGCGCGAATCTCCTTGTTGATTTTGATTTCCATAATCAATCTCCTAAAAAAGAAAAGCAAGTAGCGATGGGCTACTTGCTTTTCCTGTCTATTTAATAAAATGTATAGTTTTAATCCTCGTCAGCGGCACCGATCCTGCGTTTTTCTGTTCTTCTCAAATTTGGCAACGGCTGACTTGTCGTAAAACTTCATAGCATCTATTCCGTCGTACTCTTCTTTTTTCACCAGATAATTTCTTGTGATGCCGTGCTTTTTACAATAGTTCAGATACCTTTGCATTCCCTTCCAGCAGGAATTTTCCTTATCTCGATTCTGCTCATCAGCCAGATATTCCGTTGCATTCCAAGCGGTGCAATGGAAAAGATCAGATACCGATAAAATCAAGTATCCTTGCTCCAGTTTTCCAAAGAAGTCTCCTTCCACATCAAACAAAGTCAAGTCATACCACATAGCCTGCTTCTGCCTGATTCGCGGCTCGTCTCTCCAAACCTGAAATTGAAGTTCAAGCCCCATATCCTCAACAAATGCATGAGCGATCACCTCTTTCGGAAAAGCATCGCCCTTAACCATGATACAGCCCAAAATGTACTCCTCGTTGCCGTACTCGTCGCGTCTTTGCTGATACTCTTCCGTTCGTTTCAGCTCTCGCTCCACGATACGGACGATCTTCTCACGGTAATTATCCATAAACGTCTCCTTTATAATCCAAGCATTTCCTTTGCGATGTGGTCGGCTGATTTGACCAAGCCCACCAGTACCAGCAGGTTGAATATGACCTCGCCCAAATAGCTCCACACCTGCGTCACCACGGACGCGCTGCTATCCACCACCGGCGTACCGCTGGAGGAAAAAGCCGAAAAGATGATGCAGGCCAGAACGATCACCGCACCCTCCATGCACACGCCCACATAGCTCCGCAGGAACGCCTTGCCAAAATGGGATGTGCCCTCACCGGCAAATGATGCCAGTGCCACCGGGGATAGTGCGGCATACATATAGATCTTAAAAAAGCGCCCATAAACGGTGAGGATCATAATGAAGGCCAGCACCGTAATAAACAGGCTCCCCAGCAGCGTCACCAGCCAAAGCGGGATACTCGCCAAAAAGCCCACATCTCCGATGGCATCCGCGATTTCCTGCGGCAACGCCACGGATGCGCCGGTCAAGCCGCCTACGCTGCCCGCCGCCGTTGCCACAATGCCGTTGCACACATCAAATACATCTACCAGCAAATCCATGCCGTAGGTGATACCCAGCTTTGCCAGCACAAAGTAGATAAAGTGCCGCAGCAAATGCTCCGGCCTTTGAAAGTCCCGAAAGCCGGAGGCACTGCGAAAGATACCGATGGCAAAGAACAGCACCAGCAGCCCATAGCCGATGGCCTGCATCCCGCCGTTGATGGTCACAATGGTCTGCCAGATGGTGCCGCCCTTGAAGGTCTGGGGCGATTCCGTCAGCAGTGACCACATTTCCGTCATTTTACTATTCCAAACGCCAAAGGCGTTGGTCAGGTTTTCTACGATCCAGTTATTATCCAAATGAAAATCACCTCCCACAAAGGAGCCGGGAGATCCGCCGCAAGGCAGTATCTCCCGGCTCTTTTTATCAGATCGCGCCGATGGCGGTCAGAATTTCCTTTGCAAAGGCGATCATCAGGCCACCAAACAGGCAGAGGAAGCCCTGCGTTCTCTGGCTGGCATCGTGGGACTGGATCGACATACCCACCTGCACGATGCCCCAGCCGAGAATGATCACGCCCAGCGCCTTGATGATGCTGAAGATAAAATCGGAAAGGTTATTGACAATATCCAGCGGATCGCCGCCCGCCGCCATCGCGGGCGTGGTGCAGCAGAGGCAGAGGACGGCAGCACCAGCCGCCGTCCAATAGCATTTTTTCACCTTACTCAGTCTTGTCGGGTTTGAAATCTTTTTCTTTTTCAGATAATTCATGTTCAGGTTCCTCCACGTCAATAAAATCATAATCGTCCAGTGATTTGAACGCATAGGGCAGGTCAGGCAGTGCGTAATCCGGCGCGCCCAGCGGCTTATGGATATAAGGCTTTGCCTTGCCGTCCGTCGTCAGCTTAATGTTGGGGTGGCGCTTGATGTTGTACTTTTTGTCCAGTACAGGATCTTCCCCTCGTATAAACAAGATCGCTTTATGGGTGTCCAATTTTCGTACCTCGTCAATGGTCATCAGGTCGCGGCCCGTCTGTTGGAAGTTGGTAGAGCTGGAGCCGCTGCGCCCCTTCGTTTCCCCGCGTGTGCGGGTGGCGATGGTCTCCTTGCCCAGCAGCTTCACAATAAACTCCAACGAGGTCGGTTCGTTGCCGCCGCCGAGGAACAGCAGCGTGTCGCAGTTGCCGATGATGCTCTCCCATTCCTTTTCGTACAGCGCCTTGATCTGCTGAATGTTCTGCACGATGATGTTCAGCCCAATATTGTAGCTGCGGCAGGTGGCAAGGATCTTCGGATAGCTCTCCGGCTGGGCCACATTCGCCCATTCGTCCTGAATGACACGCACCGGCACAGGCAGACGCCCGTTGTGCATCTCGTCCGCCCTGCGGTAAAGTGCCTGAAAGCATTGGGTGTAGAGCATTCCCACAAGGTAGTTCATGCTGCTGTCATCAACAGGGATCACACAGAAGATGGCTTTTTTCTTCTCGCCCAGGCTGCCAAAGTCCATCTCATCCACCATTGTCATTCTGGCATACTGCGGGATATTGAAGGTGGCCAGCCGCACGGCGGCGCTTACCAAAATGGATTTTGCGGTTTTCCCCGCCGCCTGCTTGAAAGCCTTATATTGCTTCACCGCCACATGGTTGGGCTGTTCTTCTTCCAATGCCCGAAAGAGCATATCCAGCGGGCTGCGGTATTGATCGTCCTCCTCCCGCACCTCGGCAAAGTTCATCATGTAGATCAGCATTTCAAAATTCTGTTCCTCCGGGGGTGCTTCGCTGACGAGGTAGAGCATGAGGGCTGAGTCCAGCGCGATCTCTGCCTTCTCCCAGAAGGGGTCGTTGCTGGAAGCGTTGCGGGGCGTGGTATTTTTGATGAGGTTATCAATGAGGGTCAGCACATCTTTTTCGCTGTGAATGTATGAAAAGGGGTTGTATCCGTCGGACTGGCTGGGGTCGATCAGGTTGAACACCCGGACTTCGTAGCCCTGCGCCGCCAACAAAGCGCCTGCCGCGCGCAGCAGCTCGCCCTTGGGATCTGTGATAAGATAGGAGCAATTCGCGCTGTAAATATTGGGTTTGCAGAAAAAGCGGGTCTTGCCGGAGCCGGAGCCGCCCACTACCAGAACATTCATGTTGCGCTGGGTGATATAGCCGTCCATACCCAGCCGGACCCGCTGGGTCAGAATGATGTTGGCGTCCTTATGCTGGTGATCCATATACTTCCGGTTCAGTTCCTTGGGATTGCCCCACTTGGCGCTGCCGTACTCCTCGCCCGGTCGCCGGTTCTCCCGGCTGGAGTAGTAGAGCGCAATGCCACAGCCGTAAAGCAGCAGGCTCCCCAGCATACATTTCAGTGTGTAGGGCGTCCAGCCTATGGCAAAGGGGCGCTCCAGCACTTGGCTGAAACGCCCCATCCATTGAAAGAGGTTCATACCGTCCTCGTAGGCATAGGCGGCGATTGCCGCCAGCCAGAGGACCAACGGGGAAAGCGCCGCCCACACAGGGGCGGCGCTGCGAAAGTCATTCTGCCGCAAGGCTTAGTACCCCGTTTTGGGCAGCTTCACCGTTGTTTTGGTGTAGACGGTAGTGAGCCAGCGGGACACCGCCTGAATCCACTGCCCATTGTAAAGGCCACCCACATCTGCCACATTCAAAACGCTGGCATTGTTGGCAAGACCGCTTCGGGCGGTGGCGTAGATGTACGGCGTTTCCACCTGCGCAAAGCCCGCCTTTACATTTCCGAACACGAACATGACTTCGGTAACACGCTCGTTGGCGGCAAGGCCGAGGACAGCGGGGCGGGCGTCCAATACGTAAACCTTGCTTGTACTCAGGTTGTCCGCTAAAGTGCGGTAGTCCCCGGAGAGGTTGGTCTTATAGACCACCTTGTAGGAAAGCGGCTGGTTGTAGCTCCCTGTGACGATTTTACCCAGCGTCACCTGCACGGGAAGCTGATCGCGCCAATAGAAGGAGTCAAGGGCAACGGTGGAACTGTTCTTGATCTGTGAGAACACGTAGCGGATCGGCTGACCGGGGACAGCCTGCACAGGGCCGGTTTTCTTAATGGAAATGCCGGTGGAAACGCTGGTATTCTGCACCTCAAAGGTGACGATCTGTCCGTTGAATTCCAGATAGGCGGTCATCACTGTGGGGTTGATGGAGTAATTCGCAGGCGCTTTGATCTCACGGATGGTATAGCGGGACAGGGGCAGCGTCTTGGAAACGGCGCGTCCGTTGCGGTCGGACTTGATGGTGTCCACCACATTACCCGCCTTGTCGTAAATCTCAAACACCGCGCCCTCCAGCAGTGTACCGGCAGGCAGGCCGTTGGTCGCGTTATCGTCTGCGGATTTCTTGATGATCTGGATCTGGCCGCACTCCGCAGTATTGCTCCACTCGATTTCTGTGGTGGAGCCGTAGCGGACATAGATGGTTTTCAGTTCGGGATCAAGCACATAACCGGGGGCGGCTTTGATCTCACGCAGATAATAGCGGCCATCGGCCAGTCCTTCATCGGCGTAGATGTAGCCGTCCTGATCGGTCACATACTCCCCGATGGGATTGCGATTGCTGTCGTAAAGCAGAAACACTGCACCGTAAATGCCCTTGCCGGTGGCCTTGTCCACCTTGTGGAGCAGGATTCGGGAAGACTTATGATTGGTGATCTCCAGCGTGGCCGTCTGACCGTCCTTGACCTCAATACGATGAGGTGTGGTATCCAGCAGGTATCCGGACGCAGTCTCCAGCTCCGTCACAGTGTACCAGCCGCTTTCGGCTTCGGGGAGATAGATGACGCCATCGCTGTCCGTTGTGTAGGTGCCGATGATTTCACCGTTCATCTTACGGATCTCGAATTTGACCCCAGCGATACGCTTTCCACTGTCTTTGTCGCTCTTGATGATCTGCAACCCGCCCACAGGCGTGTTGTAAAAATAAAGCGTCTGTGTGTCGTTGGGATTGACCACCACAGTCTGCGTGCGAGTGTTTTCATCAATGGTGTAACCGGGGATCGTTTCGATCTCTGTGACCACCACGGTGCCGGAAATACCGGAAATGGTGATTTCTCCTTCTTTATCCGTCCAGTACAGGCCGGTGGAGGACAGCGTGCCGCCCTCGGCATCTACATACGAGCCATCTGCGTAGGTGATCTTAAACTCGACACCTTCCAGCGGCTCCTTTGTCACGGAGTCCTGCTTGACCACAATAAGGTTGCCCTTGGGCTGGTTACGGAACTCCACCGTGACAACTTCATTGGACTTGACCTTGACTGTCTGAGGCGTATCATCCAACAAATAGCCGTCCTTTGCACGGGTTTCCTTGATGACAAGTGTGGTACCGGGGGCGATGTCGGTAATGGTGAACGTGCCTGCGCTGTCCGTCACGAACTTGCCGTTGGCGTTGCCGATGAGATTGCCGTCGGAATCCGTGACAAGGAACTCCACGTCAGAGATGGGAGCGTTCGTCACAGCGTCCACCTTTTTCGCCAAAATACCGCCCTTGGGCTGGTTGCGGAACTCCAGGGTCATCACGGAATTGCGCTTGATTTTGATGCTCTGCGGGGTGTCGTCCAGAATGTAGCCGTCCTTGGCCTGCACCTCACGGGCGATGACTGTCATGCCGGGAGTCAGGCCGTCAATGCGGATGGTGCCCGCACTATCGGTCACGTAGCGGCCATTCGCCGTACCGATCACGCTTCCGTCCGAGTCAGTCACAAGGAACTCGACATCGGAAATAGGCGCGCCGGTCACGGCGTCCTTTTTGACAATGAGGAGGGAACCCATCTTATCATTGCCGAAGGTCACGGTGATCACGTCCTGATCCTTGCCGGAGAGATAAACGGTTTCCGTAGCGTCGGTGATCACATACCCGTCCGGCGCGGAGATCTCTTCGCAGACATAAGTGCCTGCCTTGAGGCCGGTTGCAACGATGGTGCCATTGCTGGATGTTTTGTACTCGCCAACCACAGTGCCGCCCGTACCGGAGGTGCCGCCGAGGTAGCGGATTCTAAACCATGCACCCTCCAGCGGCTGACCGCTCTCGCTGTCCACCTTGCGGATGATGATGGCGGAAAGGGGCGTGTTCTCAAAGGTCAGGACTTTGCTCTCGCCACCGGAGATGAAGCATTCCTGCGTGGCAGGCTCCTTGATGGCGTACCCGGACGCCGGTTCCAATTCAGTTACCTTGTACCAGCCATCCTTGATCTCAGGAAGAATGATTTTTCCGCTTGCGTCAGAAAAGTAAGTGCCGAGGTCATTCAACTCGCCGGTATCCGTATGGTTGCTGGCATACCAGATCTGGAACTTGGCACCCTTGACGGAATCACCGGTGACACTGTCTACCTTGCGGATCTCCAAGCTGGGCTTGAGGGCGTTGAAGAAGGTGACGGTAGAGGTTTCGCCGGGCTTCAATGCCACTTCCTGCGGGATGGGGCAGAGAATGACATGGTTGGGAACATTGATCTCCGTCACTTTGAATGTGCCGACCGGGACGGAGTCGAGGAAGATGCGGCCATGGTTATCGGTGGTGGCGCTGGTGGAGAAGCTGCCGTCGATCTGCTCGATGCGGTAGGTCACGCCCTCGATAGGCTCTCCGTTGGCGATGTTCTTCTTGACAATTTCAAGACCGGGCTTTTCATAGTCAACGAAAGTGACCTCGGAGGTTTTGCCGGGGCGCAGCGCCACGGTCTGCTCGGTATTGGTTACGATGTACGGCTCGGGAACGGATTCCTCACGCACAACATAGACACCGGCAGGAATGGCCGAGAGCGTTGCGGAACCGTCCGTGCCAGTCGTGACGGAGGTTGAATAACTTCCGGTAACGGACTTAATGGAAAAGACCGTGCCAGCGATGGGCTTGCCGCTCATGGCATCGCGCTTGATGATCTTCATGCTCGGTCTTTCGTAGTTGACTGCCGCGACGGTGTATTCGCGGTCACCTTCGGAAACATCTACATAAACGCTTTTGGGCGTAGGATCAACACAGAAGCCGTCCGGTGCAGCGGTTTCCACGAAGCTCCAAAGGCCGGTGGCGGCGTTCTCAACATAGATCTCACCCTGCGCATTGGTAATGTCGCTGCCGACGATCTGCCCGTTGAAATAGATGCTGAAACGTGCACCGGCGAGACCGGTTGTGGTTCCACCGGCAGTTTTTTTCAGTACGATCTTGCTAACGCCAGCAGGCGGTGCAGGTTCTTCTCCGCCGCCTCCGGGCTTATCCTGAGTGACCAGTTTGCGGGGACCATAATAGTTGAAGAATGACTGATTTTTGCGGTTACTGGAGATTGCGTACACCGCCCATTTCGCACTCGCGTCCTCCACAATGGATGCGGACTTACCCTGTGCAGTGTACTCTTCAATCTGGCGCTGGAACTCGGCGTCCTCCTGTGATTTCTGCTCCAAAAGCCAGTCGATGAGGCTCAGATACAGATCATAGGTGTCGGCGTTGGCATAGCCGCCCGCATCGCCGTCTCCACCGGGCTCGCCTTTATAGCTTTGGTGATCCCACACATACGTCTGCACGGCCATAAAAAGCTGGCCAACATTGGATGCCTTGCAGTCGTTGAGGTAGGTCATCATCCATTTGACGTTCTCGACGGTCGCGGCGTCCATTTCACTGAGGCCGCTGTTCGTGACAGCCGACTGCAATACGGCATCTGCGTCTGCACCGGTGCCGGACGTCCATGTAAAGGAATTCAGGTACGAAGGCGTTGCGTAATGATAGCCGAGGCCGCTATCCATGCAGTACACGAGCTTACCGTCCGCAAGCGGCGGGCGGTAGCTGTATGGGGTACCATTGGCGAGCAGGCGCGTGCTCCAATATGCCTGGTTGGTGGTAATTTTGAGGCCGGAACCCGTGTTCGACGCGGCAAAAGCCGCAGTCGGCAGCAGGCTCAAGACTGTCACCAGCGTCAAAAGCAGTGACACCAGGCGTTTTTTCATAGGTTTCATAATTTTTCCTTTCTCAAGAGAGGTAACAAAAAGAGCAGGCCGTTAAGGTCTGCTCTTTCCTGATAGTTGATATTTACTTGTTCGCGGGCGTATCCACCCAAGTGACCTCGCAATCGTTCAACAGGAAGACCTGCACACAGTACCAGCAGTCGAAGCCGTCTTTGTCAATGCCGCGCGCCAGTCCGACGCCGATCTCCCCGTATCGGGAGCTCGTCATGTTGTCTGCGTGAGCTTTCGAGTTAGACCACAGCTCGACCACCGCCTCAGAGAGCGTTTTGTGCTGCTGCTCGAGATACAGCTCCGAGATGTTGTGAAGGTTTTCGCCGGTGTACTTGCTGTCGGTGACGGTGTTGCTCTTGCGCCCGTCAGGACGGGTGTGGGAGTAGACGCCGCTTGCGGCGATCTCATCGGCGCGCACCTGCGCCGCCTGCATGAGCTTGTCGTTGACGCGCAGCGCGGCAACACCTTTTGCGCGCCGCAGCGCATTGGTGCGGTCCACGATGTCCTGCTTTGCAGCGGCGACATCTGTCTGCGCAGGCTGCTCCACGGGCTTTGCCTCCGCAGACGTTACCGGCGCTTCGCCGGTGTACGGCTTTTCCGATTCGATCTGCACACATTTGGCATCGCCGTCCCAGTAAACCTCGAATCCTACCGTCTTGCCGACGTCGCGCAGCATGACGTAGTTATTGCCGTTGATGTTGTACGCCGTCAGGCGGACTTCCTGTCCGTCCACATAAATGCGGTTGGTGCTGCGCTCCGCCGTAATCCCGGCAGCTAAAACGGACGATCCGCCAAAAAGTGTAATGCCAATCAAAATACCGGCAATTAAGTAAAGGCTCTTCTTCATTTGACTACGCTCCCTTTCGATAAAATGTAGTGGTTACACTGGCAGTCATGCGGCAGGTATCCGGATTGAAAACACAGCGCTCAAACTCGTAAATGCCAAGCCGCTCAGCCTGCTCCGCTACTTCCGCAGGAAGATCGACCGTAATGTCCATTTGGACTCTGATCTCATCGTCCTTCCTCGGGGACTTAAATTCCTGTATCAACCAAATACTTCCTTTTGTACTTCTATTCTCCGGAGTGGTTTGAGAATAATACAAAAATCATGCTATGTCAAAGGTTTATTTGAAATGCCTACGCCGATAAAACGCACCTGACGAAAGCCTTAGTGCCGCAAGGGTTTCACTTCACCTCTACAGCCTGAACGCAAACCCTTTTGCTGGGCTGATTTGCAAGACAGGTGGTGATGGTAATACGATTATCGGATGTCGCCTGTAGGTAGCTCCAGTCTGAACTGGCAATTGTCTCTACCGTTACAACCTCATAGGTACGGGTTCCATAGACCGTTGTGTAAGTGATTGTATCACCATCCTTCAAGTTTTTGATGTTGCCGATGGTGTACTTGGCGCCGCGGTTATGCCCGCAAACGCCAATATTCCCATCCCACCCTGAAGTAGAGCTATAATGGCCGAGTCCCTTTGCCATGCTGGTGTTGGTTTCGCCCTCCCATACCTTCATATTGATGTTCAAGGATGGGATTTTCAGCGTACCGATACTACCATCCTTGCGTTCCATACCGTCAACGCTTGTATAGGCGGAAGGCTGGTAGCTCGTTGATGGAATCTGCGGTTCCTGCTGGATCGGATTCGTGATATTACTCTCGTTACCGCTTCCTCCGATAGAGCCTACCAAGCCAGGAAATCGAACCTTTTCCATACATCCGACACTTGTATTGCTGGACACTCCATAGGGTAATGCCGGCCACTGGTAGTCCGTTGCATTGCTTCCACCATAATTGTATTTAGCACCATAGAGAGATTCATAGTTCGTGGAGGGATAATATTCGGTATCCTCTACGCCGTCAAAGTCGTACTCTAATGCCTCTGCGCAGATTCCCAGCGAAAGTGTTAAGCAGGCGGTGAGAGCCGTGACAAACCAGCGCTTTTTACTCTTCATGTTCATCTTCCTCCTCTGAAAATTCTTCGTGATAAACTGTATCCTCTTGACTTCTCTTGTGGTGACGCCAAATGAGTACAACGGTAGCAATTGCAAGAACGATAACAACAAGGAAAATTAAAATAATGGGGAAATTCTCTGTGCTTTTGGCAGCTACTCGCCGCAGGATACTCGACGGTGTACCGGTATAGATC
>OKYI01000264.1_pt1 | contig 15426 bp, 10 predicted proteins | sample 1609071 | NCBI WGS metagenome assembly OKYI01 (sample SAMN02675048, study PRJEB24791) | human gut metagenome, SKBSTL034 | isolation source: stool | host: Homo sapiens | place: USA | reverse complement strand
AAGAAAGAGGTTCACTTTTCAATATAATCATATTGAAGTGAACCTCTAAGTTTATTCTGAAAAGAATCAGTTTACATAGCATCATCTCTCTCCATGAGATTATACGCTATGAGTTTAGATTCTATTCAGCGAGAATCTGGACTATTCTTTCTGCTGAGCGGCCATCCCATCTGTCAGGAATGCCCGCTTTCTTCCATTCACCCTTCAGAAGTTTCTGCATAGTTTGCTTCAGTAACTCCGGATCTTCAGCAACCAGTTCGTTTGTACCCACCTTTACAGTTTCAATATGCTCAGTATAGCTGTTGAGCGTAATGCAAGGAACCCCATTGAAGGTAGCTTCTTCAGCCACATTACCCGAATCGGTAATCACACCTTTGGCGTGAGCTGTAAGATAAGCAAACGACAGATAATCGAGCGGCTGAACCACCTGGATTCCACTCTGATGATTACTCTCTTCCTGATAAGCCTTGAATGCGAGCACGAAGCCCAAGGCTTTACCTCGAAGCGGAGCAATCACCTTCACTCCAGCCTGGCGCGCCTCTTCATCTATGACAGAAATGAGCGATTTCATCTCATCAATGTTATTGACGATGGCCTTGCGGTTCAAGGTCAGAACCATATATTCGCCTTCTTTCAGATGAAACTCGTCCATGACTTCAGGCCGCTGCATTTTAGACTGAAGGAAGCGGATGTTGTCGATAAGCACATTTCCTACCATGTAAACCTTAGACAATTCTGCACCTTCCTTGTTGGCGATGCTGTTGTTTGAAATGCCAGCGGTAAAGAGAATATCTGACAAGCCATCAATCACCAGACGGTTGATTTCCTTTGGCATGGTAATGTCAAAACTGCGGGTTCCGGCTGCAATATGAGCAAGCTGCACACCCTGCTTCTTGGTAACAATAGCCACAGCCATGGTTGAAGCCAGATCATCAACCACAATGACAACATCTGTAGCATTCTGCTGCAGATAGCACTCAAACTGACCCATCACCTGTCCGGTAAGTTCGTTCATGTTTGGACAGTCTACACCGATATAAGCATCCGGTTTCTGAATGCCTAAGTCATCGAAAAGAGAAGATTCCAGTGTCGGGTCATCCTCTTTTCCTGTGTAAACCAACTGATAGCTGATTTCGTTACCAGCTTCCTGAGCATTACGAATTGCTCTAATTACGGGCGCAACCTTGATAAAGTTAGGTCTTGCACCTGCAACGATACAGATTTTCTTCATTTTTATCCTGTTTTATATATTTACTGAAGTTACAGTTTACTGATGTCTGAGTGCTTTATTTCTTGAGTCAAAGGGCATTATCCATCGACTCAGAGGTCTTTATCCCTTGAAAAGGTCTTTGATTCCTCCTATAGAACCCAAGAGATTGGTTGCCTCGTATGGCAGATAAACCACCTTATTATCCTTACCCTGTGCTACTTCCTGCATCATACTGATGTATTTCTGGGCCAGGAGATAGTTGGCTGGATTCGTACTCTGTCCTACAGCTTCCGTAATCTTCTGAATGGCAATAGCCTCGGCCTCAGCCTTACGGATGCGGGCAGTAGCCTCACCTTCTGCATTCAGGATAGCCTGCTGTTTGGCAGCCTCAGCCTTGTTCACGATGGCAGCCTTCTCACCTTCTGAGAGCAGGCGCTGCTTTTCCTTCTCACCTTCTGAAGTCAGGATGGTAGCACGCTTGTTTCGTTCAGCCTGCATCTGCTTTTCCATGGCCTGGAGCACACTCTCTGGAGGTGTAATATCCTGCAACTCTACTCGGTTTACCTTGATTCCCCACTTATTGGTTGCATCATCCAAAACAGCACGGAGTTTGGTGTTAATCGTATCGCGGGAGGTAAGAGTCTGGTCAAGTTCCATCTCACCTATTATATTACGCAAGGTAGTTTGAGTCAGTTTCTCTATGGCATTTGGCAGATTGTTGATTTCATACACACTCTTGAATGGGTCCACAATCTGGAAATAGAGCAACGCATTTATCTGCATCTGGATATTATCCTTAGTGATTACGTTCTGACGGTCGAAATCGTAGACCTGTTCACGAAGGTCGATGCTGTTTGTATAAACGTATCTTCCGTTTCTCATAGACACAATATCCTTGGCATGGTCAATGAAAGGAATGATGACATTAATACCCGGCTTGAGCGTAGCAAAATATCGTCCGAGACGCTCTATGATTTTCGTCTCACTCTGAGGGATGATAACGATGGTTTTCTTAACCACTACGAGTGCAAGTGCTACTAGAGCCACCAGCACATAAATTCCTATGTTCATGATGTTTATACGATTAAGTGAATAATGTTGACTCTAAACTTTTCCTACCTAAACTTTTTCTACCTTGAGGATGATAGATTCGTGACCTAAGATTCGAACCATATCGCCTACAGCAAGCGGTTCGGCAAGATGTGGAGCTTCCGCTTTCCAATCATCTCCATCCAGCTTTACCCTGCCGTATCCTCCGGCAGGAATCATCTCTGTCACTTCCCCTATCTGTCCTGCCAGCGCATCGGCGTTACTGCGGCGGTCTTCCCCACCCTTGTGTAGCGATTTCAGCAGATGCGGACGAACCAACCAGATGCTAAGCATAGAGCAGATAGCCCAAACCACTACCTGCACCCAGAAAGGTGCTCCTACTAATGCCACAGGAATGCTGATGAGCGCACCAATGGCAAAACAAGTAACATAGAAATCGCCGGAAGACAACTCTAAGATGAGGCAGATGAACATCACCGACGTCCATACCAGCCAAAGGTTATGAGATAAATACTCCATACTTAACTATTTTAATTTGATTCTTCAGATTCGAGAGATTTGGAAAATTCCTTATTTTCTGCGGGTTATAGTCTTCTTTTTGCTACTGGTCTTCTTGGTTGTAGAAGTCTTGCTCGTAGAACCTACCTTATAAGTTGTCTGAGGTTTATAATACTTCAGCGCAGTAGGCATTTCCTTCTGCAAGTCAGCAATACGCTTGGTGTCTGAAGGGTGATCACTGAAAATATCACTCTGATTGCTGCTAGAGCCCTGCGACATTCGCTGCCAGAAAGGAATGGCCTGCTGAGGATCGTAACCAGCCATGGCAGCGAAGATAAGTCCCATGTAATCTGCCTCGGTTTCATTATCACGGGAATACTTCAGATTGCGGAATGAGAAATACCGTCCGGCAACTGCACTTGCCACATTACCTACACCATTACCAACTGTCTGGTTCAACACAGTTCCCAGGATGCTTGTACCGGTTTGCTGATTCTGCTGTTTGGTGAGCTGCTCAGCACTATGTTTAGCCACAGCATGAGCTATTTCGTGACCCAAAACGATTGCCAAACCGGTTTCATTCTGAGTGTAAGGCAAAAGTCCTTCATAAACCACGATTTTACCGCCAGGCATACAGAATGCATTGGCTGACTTATCTTGTACCAGGTTGAATTCCCATGAATAATTCTTCACATCAGCTTCAAATCCGTTCTGCTTCAAATAGAGTTCAACAGCATTGGCAAGTCTTTTTCCTACTCGCTGAACCATCGCCGTATTGGCTGCATTGGTCGACTTCTTGGCAGAAGCCATGTACTTTGTGTATTCCTGATTAGACAGACTGAGAATCTGCTCATCGGATACAGAGATGCGATGAGTGCGACCGGTCAGAGGCACCGTCTGAGTAGTGCCGCAAGATGACAGCGCAAGGACTGCCACAACCGTCAGAACTAAAACCTTAAACTTTTTCATCTTAACTTATGTATATTATGTTTATTCATTAAGTTTATGTGCTGTTTGAAACAGATTTTCTCTGCAAATATACTATTTCTAGTTGAAACCACCAAAGAAAAATGAGAAAAACATGAAATATAACCTAAAAATAACACAAGATAACTGACAAAAAAGGGGTGTAGGAAAAAAAGATGGCAAAAAATAAGGTGTGGCACAATCTTTGCAGTTTCGCAAAACCGTCAGGCTGCCAGATGACAGCTGCCCGAGAAAGCAGCATTATCAGCAGACTGGGTCTAAGAAGTATAACATTAAAATATTTTAATATGAACGCAAAGAAGGAAGTGCCTGTATTGCTTTTGACAGGCTACCTGGGTAGTGGAAAGACAACCCTTCTCAACAAGATTTTAGCTAACGAAAAAGGTATTAAATTTGCCGTCATCGTCAACGATATTGGTGAAGTCAATATTGATGCAGCCCTGATAGAAAAAGGTGGCGTAGTAGGTCAGAAAGATGATTCGCTCGTTTCTCTCCAGAATGGTTGCATCTGCTGCACATTGAAGATGGACCTGGTAGAACAGCTCAAGGAAATCGTAGACATGAAGCGTTTCGATTACATTGTCATCGAGGCTTCCGGAATCTGCGAGCCTGCTCCTATTGCACAGACCATCTGCTCTATCCCATCCCTCGGTCCTCAGTACATCGAGAATGGCATTCTGCGCCTTGACAGCATCGTTACCGTAGTAGATGCTTTGCGCATGAAGGATGAATTCTCCAACGGCAGCGACCTGATGAAGAAGAATATGGATGAGGAAGATCTAGCTTCGCTCGTCATCCAGCAGATTGAGTTCTGTAACATCATTCTTCTGAACAAGGCTGCAGAGGTTGAACCTAAGGAACTGGAGCACCTTAAGCAGATTATCCGTGCCATCCAGCCTAAGGCAGAAATCTTTGAATGCAACTATGGTGACGTTGACTTGAATCTGATCGTCAATACCAAGAAGTTTGATTGGGAAACCGTAGCCACTTCAGCCGGTTGGATTCAGGAGATTGAATCAGAAAGAAACGAAGAGCATGAAGAAGATGATGTAGAAGAAGCACATGAACATCATCACCATCATCACGACCATGATCATGATCATGAAGGCGGAGAAGTTGAGGAATACGGAATCGGCACCTTCGTTTACTATCGTCGCAAGCCTTTCGACCTGGGTCTCTTCGATGATTTCGTCGCAAGAAAATGGCCTAGAGACGTGGTTCGCGCCAAGGGAATCTGCTATTTCGATGATGAGCGCGACATGTGCTACGTGTTCGAACAGGCAGGCAAGCAGAAGACTGTAAAGCAGGCTGGCCAATGGTTGGCTACCATGCCGAAAAGCGAACTCGCCCAGGTCTTGTTGAATAACCCACAGCTGCAGAAGGAATGGGATCAGGAATTGGGCGACCGCATGATAAAAATCGTATTCATCGGTCAGCATATCAAGGAACAGAAAGATGCTATCATTGCTGAGCTCGACAAATGTTTGGCGTAGAATCTTATTCACCCGGCTTCCTAGCCAAAAGCTAAGAAAAAATAGCTCAAAATGAGCAGCAAACAAGAAAAACGGAGAAAAACGAACAAAAAAAGTGAAGTTTTTCCTCCGTTTTTTAGTTTAATTCGTTTTTTTTTGTTAATTTTGCACCCGAATAATAAAAGCGTAATTAATATGAAGACAAACTTCAGACCGGCGTATATAAAGGACTTTGCTGCTTGCTGGAAAGTCATCGACCAGGCTCGCCAAAGTATGATAGAATCGGGACGTCATCAATGGACTGAGGAATATCCATCAGAAAAAGACATCAGAAAAGACATAGAAAATGGCAATGCCTTCGTTCTGACAGTAAATGAAGAGGTAGTTGTCTATGGAGCAGTCATATTGAATGGTGAACCCAAATATAAGAAATTAGTAGGCAACTGGATTACTGATGGCGATTATTATGTAATACATCGCTTTGCCACGTTGCCTAGTTTCCAGCGTGAAGGTTTAGCGCGTATTTTCATCAGTAAGGTGAACAGCATGTGCGAGGTAGAAAAAATACCTAGCATCAAGGTTGACACCAACTTTGACAACACGCCGATGATTAACCTCCTGTCTTCGATGGGTTTCTGCATCTGCGGACGTGTAAACTATGGAGGAAACAGAGGTCAGCGTTTCGCCTTTGAAAAACTCTCCATAGCCATGGAACCTGCAGAATAATTTCTTGCCATCGAAAAACACAACATTTGATTAACATCCTCAAACATTCATTATGGAAGAGAAACTATTGCAGATGAAGAGCTTGGTTAAAAGACTCAACCAAGCTTCGGATAGTTATTATAACGGAAAAGGCGAACTCATGACCGACTATGAGTGGGACGCCCTTTTCGACCAACTCAAGAGATTGGAAGAGGAAACAGGCGAAATTCTGCCTGACTCCCCAACTAATCGCGTGTCAGAAGATTCTATCGTAGGAAAGAAAGAGGAGCATGAATTTGCCGCCCTCTCTCTGGCAAAGACCAAACAGGTAAGTGATCTTGTAAAATGGGCAGAAGACCGCCCTATCTGGATTTCATGGAAACTGGACGGACTGACCCTCGTAGTAACCTATGACGGCGGAATACTCACCAAAATCGTTACCCGCGGTAACGGACACATCGGCACCAACATTACCCACTTGGCTCCAGCCATTTCAGGCATTCCTGCTACCATTTCAGAGAAAGGACATCTTGTAGTAAGAGGAGAAGCCGTCATTTCGTATGCTGATTTCGAACAGTTCATCATCGAAAGCGAAGGCGATTACGCCAATCCACGAAACCTCGCTTCAGGCTCACTCGCGCTGAAGGATATTGAAGAGGTGAAGCAGCGCCACATCCAATGGATTCCGTTCACCCTGGTTTATACTGAGCGGGAACTTACCTCATGGGGCGAACGCATGCAAATGCTGAAAGACCTGGGAATGAATCCTGTAGAACGTGAGCGTATTGACCACCCTACCACAGAAAATATCCAGCTGGAAATAGACAAGTTTACGGAGAAGGTGACAAGCAAGAAGAATCCTTTCCCGGTAGACGGACTGGTGATTTGCTACGATGATACGGCTTATGCAGCTACTGGGTCGGTTACAGGCCACCACGCTACGAGGGCAGGATTTGCCTTTAAATGGCAAGATGAACATGCTGACACCGTACTCGACCACATCGAATGGTCGTGCGCAGCCAGCACCATCACGCCTGTAGCTGTTTTCAAACCGGTAGAACTAGAAGGAACCACCGTGCAGCGTGCCTCGCTCTGCAATGTAAGCGAATGCGAGCGTCTGGGCATTGGTGACAAGGGAACCAGACTGCAGGTCATCAAGGCCAATAAGATTATCCCGAAGGTAATCAATATTACAGAGGTTGTGGGGAGTTTTGTCATTCCCAACGAATGTCCGGTTTGCCATGCGCCAGCCGTAGTGCGCGAGAGTGAGAGCGGCACCAAGACTCTCCATTGCACCAATGCAGCCTGCCCAGCCAAACAACTTAAGAAATTTGCCCGCTTCGTCAGCAAGGAAGGAATCAATATTGACGGAATCTCAGAACAGACTGTCTGGAAATTCATCAATCATGGTTTTATCAGGGAATATGCAGATTTCTACAAACTGAAGAATTATGCATTCGAGATTTCCTGTTTCGAAGGATTTGGCAAGAAGAGTGTAAGCAATCTTCTGGAGAGTGTTGAGAAGAGCCGCCATACTGATGGCCGTCATCTGCTCTACGCCTTGAATATTCCGCTCTGCGGCGGCGATGTGGCTAAAAAACTACTCAGCCGTTACAAGGTGAAGGAACTGATAGAAACTGCGCGCCTGAGCATGTTTGACGATGAGTTTGCAAGCATTGATGGTATTGGACCTGAAAAGAGTGCCAAGTTTATCGCCTGGTTCAAGGATGATGTTCATTTCCAGCATGTGCAGCATCTGCTATCCGAGCTGATTATCGAGGAGCAGGAGCCTGTAGAAACGGGAAATAAATGCCAGGGGCTGACTTTCGTCGTAACGGGAGATGTGCATCATTACAAGAACCGCAACGAGCTGAAGGCTTATATTGAAAGCCAGGGCGGCAAGGTTACGGGAAGTGTGAGCAAGAGTACTAACTTCCTGATTAACAACGATGCAGCTTCGCAGAGTTCGAAGAACAAGAAAGCCCATGAACTCAATATTCCAATCATTACAGAGGATGAGTTCATTGAAAAGTTTCAGGAGTAAACAAGTGAATTAAGCGAAATAAAAAGCGAAAGCCAGATTCCGGATTACGGACTTGGCTTTCGCTTTTCTAGTTTTAAGAACCTGCAAATTCTCTGTTATTATTCTCCCAGGAACTGACCCATGAAGAGAATTGCGCCACTATTACGTTCGGTAATGAAATAAACGAATGGACGGTTAGCATGAAATTCTACACGCTTCATCTCATGAGGACCCAGTGAGGTCAGCATCACAGCAGCTGTTACGGCAGCAGCCTTGGTTCCACGCTCGCTTACCTCAATCTTTGCCTTCTGCAACATCTTCGATACGTAGAAGCTGCCATTGGCAAAACGGCTGAAATCTGCCGTGCCTGGCTGGAAGATGCTTGGAGCTCCCAATTTACTAATAATCTGGTTGAGCGACAAATCCATCTCTGTGGTAAACTTAGGGAATTTTAAATCTACCTGGCAACGGTCCATGTCATTACTTAACTTCTGAAGTTTATCAGCATCCATCTCCTTCATCACCTCGCTGATGCTCTTGCCAGCCTTAGGAAGAAGAACAGTCATCTGATAACATCCATTTCCGTATGGCAGTTCTACAGCCTGCAACATATCATTTTCAGTATAGGCAAACTTCTTGTTCTGGTGCATCATGTTCACCTTCTTAATATCACGAGTGTAACCGCTGAAGTTCTCGAGTCTAGTGTTCTTCGCATCAAACTTCTCCTGCCAGGTTCCATTAAAATAAATAGCATTCAGGAGATAAGAAACGGCTGCAGGGTCTACCTGGTCGATGATGCTAGGAATCATGCCTTTAGTCTGCTTCTTGCACCAGTCATTAATGCGAGTGGCAGATTTAGGAGAGGTAAAGTCCATGCTCTCAACACCAGCCTGATAAGAATCGGCCACGGTGTGAGCGAAATCACTGTTCAGTCTGAAATTCTTATTGATGGCGATAAAATTGGCAATGTTTACGGTTGTCTGCTTGTCAAATTTGCCAGCCGAAAGCATCAGCGCCTTATAACAGTCGTTGAGTTCCTTCACGCTCACGCCCTCGCAACCGATTGCCTTCAGAATCTCCTGCTGAGTCTTGCCGTCGGCACCATTCGCAAGCATTCCCATCAGATAGGCGATGCTCATTGGCGAAACCACCTCAGAATCCATGCCGCTGATCTGCTGATAGAGTCTGAAAGCGAAATCGTTGTTCTTCTTCACGATGTTCTGCTGAGTCTCTGAGAGGACAAGATAACCCTCGCCCATTTCCTCATCTGCTGACGGACGGGCAGCCTCTGCCTCCGTTATCTTCTCAGCCTTTGTTGCGTTCTCATTCTGTGCATTCTTGCTTGAGCTGCAAGAAGTCATTGCCATTGCAGCTGAAGCTAAAATAGCTGCACTAAATACTTTCTTATACATATTTCTCTAATTTATTGGTTCATTTTAATGACTCAACGCTTCTGAACCCAAAGGGACTGTTCCTCTTTTTAAAAGGCAGTTCCCGAATCGGAATCTGAATCGTGAGTACTGAAGATAAAATGAAAAATCGGCTAATCCTTGCACGGGAAAAGCCGATTTTACTATTTCTTAACAAAAAACAACTATGTTCTTTACAAAAAATCAATGCAGCGGTGCCTCTTCCGAAGGTCTGCCAGGCTTTATTCTGAGATGATATCTGTTTCCATCATATTCCACGCGCATGATGTTCGTCCTATTGGTCTTCATCTCATCGCTCGAATTAGCCACAAGATGTTCGTATAGATCGATTGCCACATGTCCCATCGTTCTGCGCAGATTGATTTCGATGCAAGGAACCACGCCCAGTCCGGTTCTGTTTACGTCCTCACCTTCCTGATTCAGCACAGCCTCGCAGAATTCATCCTTCTCCCCTTTCGTGCAGATCATCATGTCAACGCCGAACGGACCACTGTAAATATCCTTCAGCGCCGGCTCCATTACCTCGATGATACGCTGTCTGATTCCGGCAAGCTGAGCCTCGCTAATGAGCGGTTTCATCATTTCCACCTTCTCAGCTTCAGAGCAGAGCACATTGCCCGAATAGGCATTCTTGATCGTATCGAATAGCGAAAGACCGCGATAGAGCGCCTTGCCATCTTTCATTTCAAACTCCATGGCGAAATCTCTCACCTTATTATATAGGGGTTCTACGGTTGCGCCGCCCTGATGATAAATCATGTTTGCCACCCATCTTTCGAAGGTAGGATAATCTCCGGCTGTTCTGAAGTCCTCAGCACTCACATATTTCACTCCCCTCCCGCTACTGCTCCAGGGAGCCTTGACAACAGCTTTGCCGTGCTGGAGAATGAGTTCTTTGACGCGAGCCGTCTCAGTAACATATTCCACGCCACGCTGCAGATGAAGGGCAGCCCATTGCCTGCTGCTCACCTCGCGTACCTTATTTAATACAGCATCAGTCGGCAACATAATCTCCGGCATTCCCAAACGCTCCAACTCACCTTTCAGCGACAGGTTCCATCCCCAGGGATGAACACTGTCCAGAAATTCCGTCTTGAGCAGATGCTTCAGCTGAGGCTTGGTGATAAACTCAACCTTGCTGTTCAGTTCAGCTCCAAAATGGCGCACCCTGTTCTTCGCAAAATCAATATCATCCACAAGTACGAGGTCGCCCTCTTCCGCCCAAAGAGCCGGAATGAAAGCAAGATCACTTCTAAGTTGTCTACCCGCATGAGGCGCGGTGAACTGTTTCAGATTTGCAGCCAAAGCCAAATCCTGTTCTGGATTGAAAATATGTAACTTCATGGTGCAAAGATATAAAGAAAAGCGCAAAATAGGGAAGAAAATCCCCATTTTTACTTAGACAAGTGCTAAATAATGAAAAAAAAGTTACTTTTTGCTATCTAGAGTTTGCAAATTAGAAATATTTAATTACCTTTGCATCGTAAAAACAATTAGAAACGATATAAACTCATGGAAGAAGCATTCTTCAGAACACATACATACCTCGTAGAGCATACGGACGCACCAGTAAGACGCACTCTGATGGACGAAATCGACTGGAGCGACCGTTTGATTGGCATAAAGGGAACACGCGGTGTAGGAAAGTCTACATTCCTCCTTCAATATGCCAAGGAGCACTTTGGCCCTACTGACCGAAAGTGTCTGTATGTGAATATGAACAATTTCTATTTTCAAAGCAGAGGAATCGCAGATTTAGCAGGTGACTTTGTTCGCCACGGCGGCAGAACCCTTCTCATCGACCAGGTCTTCAAGCAGTCGGACTGGAGCAAGGAGCTGCGCAAATGCTACGACCTGTATCCAGAGTTAAGAATCGTGTTCACAGGTTCCAGCGTGATGAGACTGAAGGAAGAGAATCCTGAGCTCAATGGAATCGTGAAAAGCTATAATTTGCGAGGCTTCTCTTTCAGAGAGTTTATCAACCTGCAGACTGGCAACAGTTTCCAGCCATATACACTCGATGAAATCTTGCGCAATCACGAGCACATCATCAAGCAGATACTGCCCAAGGTGAGCCCGATGAAATACTTCCAGGACTACTTGCATCATGGATTCTATCCATTCTTCCTGGAGAACCGCAACTTCACAGAGAATCTACTAAAGACAATGAACATGATGACCGAGGTAGACATCCTCCTCATCAAGCAAATCGAACTGAAATATCTCACCAAGATCAAGAGGCTCTTCTATCAGCTAGCTGTAGAAGGTGCCAAGGCTCCCAACGTGAGCCAGCTTGCCGAAGAGATCAACACCAGCAGAGCTACGGTAATGAACTACATCAAGTATCTTGCTGATGCGCGACTCATCAACATGATTTACCCTACCGGGCAGGAGTTCCCAAAGAAACCATCCAAGGTGATGATGCACAACTCCAACCTGATGTACGCCATCTATCCTATCAAGATAGACAAGCAGGAGGTGATGGAAACATTCTTCGTCAACTCGCTCTGGAAAGACCATAAGGTAAGCCAGACCGGCAAGGACCACTACTTCATTGTAGATGGTGAGAAGAAGTTCAGAATCTGCGATGCGCAATCTCCAAACAAGGTGCGCAACAATCCCGACATCATCTACGCCCGATACAATACCGAGGTAGGCAAGGACAACAGGATTCCGTTATGGCTTCTGGGTTTCCTATATTAATATAAGGTGTTGGAATGGGCAAAAACATTCGAAAAACAAAAACAGAACTGAAAATTGAACTCTCAAACAGATTCAACTATCAAAGTTCAAAGGAATAAAAATACAAAACATTTTTAATATTTTATCTAAAAGTAAAATGGCTAAAGAGAAAAAATTTATCACTTGTGATGGTAACACAGCTGCCGCACATGTAAGCTACATGTTTACTGAGGTTGCTGCTATCTACCCTATTACTCCATCATCACCAATGGCGGAGCATGTAGATGAATGGGCTGCCAAAGGTCGTAAGAACCTTTTCGGTCAGCGAGTTTCTATCCAGGAAATGGAATCAGAGGCTGGAGCTGCCGGTGCAGTTCACGGTTCTCTCCAGGCTGGTGCCTTGACTTCAACTTACACTGCTTCTCAGGGTTTGTTGCTGATGATTCCTAACATGTACAAGATTGCTGGTGAGTTGCTCCCTTGCGTGTTCAACGTATCAGCTCGTACATTGGCTTCTCACTCACTTTGTATCTTCGGTGACCACCAGGACGTAATGGCTTGCCGCCAGACAGGTTTCGCTATGTTCTGCTCAGGTTCTGTTCAGGAGGTTATGGACCTCTCTGCAGTTCCTCACTTGGCTACATTGGAGACAAAGGTTCCTTTCATTAACTTCTTCGACGGTTTCCGTACTTCTCACGAGTACCACAAGATCGAGGAGATGGATATGGAAGACATCCGTCCATTGGTTAAGGAAGAGTTCATCGAGGACTTCCGTAACCGTGCTTTGACTCCTGAGCGTCCTGTTACTCGCGGTACTGCTGAGAACCCAGAGACATTCTTCACTCACCGTGAGGCTTGCAACCCTTACTACGATGCAATTCCTGAGGTAGTAGAGAAGTACTGCCAGGAGATGACTAAGATCACTGGTCGTGAGTATCACCTCTTCAACTACTATGGTGCTGAGGATGCTGAGAACATCATTATCTTGATGGGTTCTGCTACAGAGCCAGCTCGCGAGGCTATCGACTACTTGAATAAGCAGGGCAAGAAGGTTGGTATGGTTGCAGTTCACCTCTTCCGTCCATTCTCTGTTGACTTCTTGAAAAAGACTATCCCAGCTACTGTTAAACGTATCGCTGTTCTCGACCGTACTAAGGAGCCAGGTGCAGAGGGTGAGCCATTGTACCTCGACGTTAAGTCAGCTCTCTACGATGACGAGCGTAAGCCATTGATCGTTGGCGGCCGCTACGGTCTCGGTTCTTCTGATACAACTCCAGCTAAGATTGTTGCTGTATTCAAGAATCTCGAGTTGCCACAGCCTAAGAACCACTTCACTGTAGGTATCGTTGATGACGTTACATTCACTTCTCTCCCAGAAGAGGAAGAAATCCCAATGGGTGGCGACGACTTATTCGAGGCTAAGTTCTACGGTTTGGGTGCAGACGGTACTGTTGGTGCTAACAAGAACTCAGTTCAGATTATCGGTAACAATACTAACAAGTATTGCCAGGCATACTTCTCTTACGACTCTAAGAAGTCTGGTGGTTTCACCTGCTCTCACTTGCGTTTCGGCGACAGCCCTATCCACAGTGCATATCAGGTAAATACTCCTAACTTCGTAGCTTGCCATGTACAGGCTTACCTCCACATGTACGATGTAACTCGTGGTTTGCGTAAGAACGGTTTCTTCCTGTTGAACACTATCTTCGACGGTGAGGAGTTGGTTAACTTCATCCCTAACAAGGTAAAGCGTTACTTCGCTCAGAACAACATCACTGTTTACTATATTAACGCAACTAAGATTGCTCAGGAGATTGGTCTCGGCAACCGTACCAACACCATTCTCCAGTCTGCATTCTTCCGTATTACAGAGGTTATTCCTTTGGATCTCGCTGTAGAGCAGATGAAGGCATTCATCGTTAAGTCTTACTCTAAGAAGGGTCAGGACGTTGTTGACAAGAACTTCGGCGCTGTAGACCGTGGTGGTGAGTACAAGCAGTTGACAGTAGATCCAGCTTGGGCTAACCTCGCTGACGATGAGGCTAAGGAGGATAACGCTCCAGCATTCGTTAAGGAGCTCGTTCGTCCTATCAACGGCCAGGCAGGTGACCTCTTGAAGGTTTCTGACTTCGTTAAGCACAACACAGTTGACGGTACATGGCAGAACGGTACTGCAGCATTCGAGAAGCGTGGTGTTGAGGCATTCGTACCAGTATGGAACGTAGAGAACTGTATCCAGTGTAACAAGTGTTCATTCGTTTGTCCTCACGCAGCTATCCGTCCATTCGTATTGACCGATGAGGAGCTCGCAGGCATCGAGGGTCTCGCGACTCAGGATGTTAAGGCACCTAAGGCTTTGGCTGGAATGCACTTCCGCGTCGAGATTTCAGTACTCGACTGTCTGGGTTGTGGTAACTGTGCTGACGTCTGCCCAGGTAAGAAGGGTGAGAAGGCGTTGACAATGGTTCCATTCAACGTTGACGCAGAGGATATGGTCAAGGAAGCAGCTAACTGGGAGTATCTCGTACACAAGGTAGCTTCTAAGCAGGATCTCGTAGACATCAAGCAGAGCCCTAAGAACTCTCAGTTCGCTCAGCCATTGTTCGAGTTCTCTGGTGCTTGCTCTGGTTGTGGTGAGACTCCATACGTCAAGTTGATTTCTCAGCTCTTCGGCGATCGTCAGATGATTGCTAACGCTACTGGTTGTTCTTCTATCTACTCAGCTTCTATCCCATCTACTCCATATACAAAGAACGCTAAGGGTCAGGGTCCTGCATTCGACAACTCATTGTTCGAGGACTTCTGCGAGTTCGGTCTCGGTATGGTAATGGGTAACAAGAAGATGAAGGAGCGCATCGCTCACTTGCTCGAGGAGGCTAAGGCTCAGGAGCATGTTCCTGCTGAGTTCGTAGCTGCTGCTGACAAGTGGATGGCTAACATGAACGATTCTGAGGGTTCTAAGGAGGCTGCTGCAGAGTTGAAGCCTCTCATCGCTGCCGGCGCTGAGAAGGGTTGCCCTATCTGCAAGGAGCTCAAGACTTTGGATCACTACCTCGTTAAGCGTTCACAGTGGATCATCGGTGGTGACGGTGCTTCTTATGATATCGGTTACGGTGGTCTCGACCACGTATTGGCTTCTGGTGAGGATGTTAACATCTTGGTACTCGATACTGAGGTTTACTCTAACACTGGTGGTCAGTCTTCTAAGTCTACTCCACTCGGTGCTATCGCACAGTTCGCTGCTCAGGGTAAGCGTATCCGCAAGAAGGATCTCGGTCTGATGCAGACTACATACGGTTACATCTACGTAGCTCAGGTAGCTATGGGTGCTGACAATGCTCAGACATTGAAGGCTATCCGCGAGGCTGA
>OKYI01000186.1_pt1 | contig 19894 bp, 19 predicted proteins | sample 1609071 | NCBI WGS metagenome assembly OKYI01 (sample SAMN02675048, study PRJEB24791) | human gut metagenome, SKBSTL034 | isolation source: stool | host: Homo sapiens | place: USA | reverse complement strand
TGAAGGGTGTAGAACTCCACCGTAGCGGGCAGACAGCCCAGCAGGGCTGACAGCAGCGTTGCCAGCGGAGCAAAGCGGGTAAGCCAGTCCAGCGCCAGCCAGACAAGGAAGAGCAGCCCCCACGCCAGAAGATAGGCCTCCGCATGGGGGAAGACGTACTGCAAAAAGGTGTCTGCATTCAGAGCGCCCCGGGCGATCCACTCGGTCAGCACCAGAAACAGGAGGGTGGCTGCGGGTGGAAAGAGAAGCCGCGCCCCGTGCAGCCAGACGGGCGCCGCCTTGGAATGGTGTTTCATAAAGAAGTTCCTTTCACTTCTGCGGTTTTTCTTGTCATTTATGGGCAGCAAGTTCTGTCCGGTTTTCTATTATAATCCTCCTTCCTCCAAAATCCAGTCCCGACAGACAAAAAACAGTTGAAAAACTTTCATCCGTTCAGCCATTGACGTAATTTGTCCAGCAGTCCTCCGCGGGAGGGCGGTGCCGCCGGGATGTCGGTCCGCACAAGGATGGCGTCCAGCCCGATGCGCTCGATGTCCGCCCACGGGATGGTCAGCGTCTCATCCCGTCCCAGAAGCCCGAACAGCCGGGGACGTCCCAGCAAAAGCAGGCTCTCGATGCGGGCCGAAGCCTCGTCCAGTTCCAGATCATCCACCCGGCCAAGGCAGGCCCCATCCTTCAGCTGGACGACCTCCTTGGTGCAAAGTTCCCGAAAGGTCATAGTTCCCCCGCCCCCTTTTCCCTTCATCCTATGCCGGAGCGGAGATCAGGATGCAAAAGGGCTGGAAAAACCTGCCCCGGATGTGCTATACTGGGCACAGTGAATTTCAACTTTTTAAGAGGGATAACGGATGTATAAAAATATCGTATTCGATTTCGGCGGCGTCATGGTGGATTTCGACCCTTACGAGTATCTGATCGATCTGTTCGGGAACCACGAGGTGGAGGACGAAGTCTTTGCCCTGACCTTCGGCAGTGAGGAATGGCAGCTGCTGGATGCCGGCAGGATCACCCGCGGCGAAGCGAACCTCCGGATGCTCGACCGGGCCAAAAAGGCAGGCCGTGCCTTTGAGGTACAGGGCGTTCTGGACGACTGGATGCATATCCTCCGCCCCCGCCGCCGGATGCAGACCCTTGTTGAGCAGCTCAAGCAGCATGGCTACTGCGTCTACTACCTGAGCAATATCCCCGAGGATGTGCTTGCCCTGCTGATGGAGCGAGACTTCAAAGGTCTCTTCGACGGCGGCGTAGCCTCCTGTGAGGTGAAGATCAACAAGCCCGACCCCCGCATCTATCAGGCGCTGCTGGACAAATACCAGCTGAAAGCCGACGAGTGTATCTTCATCGATGACCGTGCCGATAACATCAAGGCTGCCAGCCTTCTGGGCCTTGGCACCTACCAGATGCACAGTGTAGGCAGCCTGCTGCGCAGCCTTCCCACCTTCGGCGTCACCATCCACTGACAGCAAAAGACCTCTGCCCGGCAAAGCCGTCGGGCAGAGGTCTTTTTATGCGCAGAGGTTACTTTTTCTCGTAGCTCTGGCAATAGTGCGGGATGTCCACCTGCTGCGAAGAGCAGGTGCAGCGCTCCGTCACCGTGATCTGCGGCAGATCACATTTGCAGCTTTCCACGTTGTGACGGCACTCGCAGACATCACAGCGAACACCTGTGTTTTCCATTTGTTCATCACCTCTTTGTCCCTAGGTTGCCCCAAAGACAAAGCGTTATGCAGGATGTATCGGTGTTATTTTTTACCAGTTGGCCAGATCAGCGCCCAGCTTGCGGCATGCAGCCTGCGTGTCGTCGTCGGGAGTCTCATTGCAAATGAGGCCCTCTTCGCTGAACAGCTGTGCGCCGTCCTCCTTGACGCGCTCACACCAATCGCGCATCCACTGGCCGTCGCCCCAGCCGTAGGAGCCGAACAGAGCCACCTTCTTGCCGTTCAGAGAGCCCTCGAGGCCTGCGAACATCGGCTCGAACTCGCTCTCCTCCAGCTGCTCCGCGCCCATTGCCGGGCAGCCGAATGCCACCACGTCATACTCGTTCAGCTTTGCTGCGTCCATCTCGGCACAGGGCACGATGGTGGCGGCAGCGCCTGCACCCTCAGCGATGCAGTTTGCCATGGTCTCGGTGTTGCCGGTTGCGCTCCAGAATACGATTGCTACTTTGCTCATAATGTTCAGCCTCACTTTTGCTTTATTAGGTTAGCTATTTCTAACTTTCTGTCCTGTAAAAATGCGTCAGATACAGGCTCAGACGCATTTCGCAGGTTAGGTTTATCTAACCATCCATAGAGTACCACAGCAGCCCCGCTTTGTCAAGCGGTCAAGCGTGCTAACTTTTTTGGTTCTTTACGCTGCCCTCATTAGCCGGAATGCCACCGTCAGCACGCCGAGGATGACCGGCTGGTGGAGCAGGTAGAGCACCAGCGAGTGACGCCCCATCCAGCCCAGCGGCGGGCAGACCGACCGGCGCAGAGGCTCCATCCCCGCACGGCCCACCAGCTGATGGAGAAAGTACCCCACCCAGAACAAAAACAGCCACGGCAGCAGCGGGAAATAGTCGGTGGAGAAAAAGTCCTTCGGCATGAAGCCGAGATAGGCTGTCAGACCATTGGCATAGAGGGCCTGCGGCAGAGCCAGCCGCCCGCCGGGCAGGTTCCAGAAGCCTCTCATCGTGGGATATGTCACCCAGAAGAGCGCTGCGCTGAGCACCACACCCGCAGCAGGCGGGATGCGGCGCAGCAGGCCGTCCAGCACTGCCGTGAGGAGCATCGCCGAACCCAGCAGCGTCAGCACACCGAACCACACCACACCCTCCGGCAGGAAGAGCAGCGTGACCGCTGTGACCAGCGCACCAGCCCCGAATACGACAGCTCCCCGCCGGAACGGATGATGCCCCAGCGGCAGGCAGAAGCCCGAAAGCAGGATGAAGACCCAGCAGATGCTCTGCTGCCACAGAAAGCCCGGACGCCCGATGTACCACTTCTGCGGGATGCCAAAGAGAAAGACCACATCCCACATCCCGTGATAGAGCATCATGCTGATGAGGTCAAGCCCCCGCAGCTCGTCCAGCAGATGATAGCGGAGCGATTGTTGCTGTTCCATGTTTTTATCCTTTCCTCTTCCCCAAGTCGAGATAGAGAGAGTATAACACAGCCGGAAAATAAATGCAAAAAGCCGCCCCGGCGGCAGCTGCAAACTGCACGCCGGGGCGGCGTATCACAATGACTGGAGTACCCTTGCTCAGACTTCGGTGTTGAAGTAGCGCTTCAGCAGGCCCTCGAAGCCGCGGCCGTGACGGGCCTCATCCTTTGCCATCTCGTGGACGGTGTCGTGGATGGCGTCGAGGTTCAGAGCCTTAGCCTTCTTGGCGAGGTCCATCTTGCCGGAGCAGGCACCGCACTCGGCCTCTGCACGCATCATCAGGTTCTTCTTGGTGCTGTCAGTAACGACCTCACCCAGCAGCTCGGCGAAACGGGAAGCGTGATCGGCCTCCTCGTAGGCGTAGCGCTTGTATGCCTCAGCGATCTCGGGATAGCCCTCACGCTCAGCCACACGGGCCATTGCCAGATACATGCCGACCTCGCTGCACTCGCCCTCGAAGTTGGCGCGCAGACCATCGACGATCTCCTGAGGAACGCCCTCAGCCTTGCCGATGCCCACGACGTGCTCGGTGACGTAGGTGTTGCCGGTCTTCTCGACGAAAGCGGAAGCGGGAGCCTTGCAGACAGGGCACTGCTCGGGGATGCTGCCCTCAGCGATGTAACCACAGACGGTGCAAACGTACTTCTTCATAAGATTTATCCTCCATTTTTGTTTGTTGTTATTGGGTGGTCTGCTCTGGTACAGCAGGCCTTGTTTCTGAGTCTATTATAGCGAATAATTCCTAGTTAGTCAAGGCTGATTCTAAGAATTATTCTTAGTTAATAAAAGTCTCACACTTTGTCCAAAAAACGAACACAAAAGATGTCACTTCTGCCGAAGAAGGGCTTTTTCTGCCTGCCTCAGACCTGCAGGTTGCCGCTGGAAGGAGCATCGGCACCGTCGGCAGAGTCGAACTCGTAGTCGTTGCCGGGGAGGATGGCGTTGAGCAGGATGCCCACGATGGCGGCGATGGCCAGACCAGACAGGTTGACCGACACACCGGCGACCGCGAAGGTCAGACCGCCCACCGAGTTGAAGCCCAGCGCAGACACCAGAATGACAGCGGCGATGATGAGGTTTCGGCTGTTGGTGAAGTCCACCCGGTTCTCGACCACGTTGCGGACACCGATGGCGGAGATCATGCCGTAGAGCACGAAGCTGATACCGCCGATGATGCCGGTGGGGATGGTGTTGATGACGGCCTCAAACTTGGGGCTGAAGCTCAGGATGATGGCCAGCACAGCGGCGATGCGGATGACGAGGGGGTCGTAGATCTTGCTCAGAGCCAGAACGCCGGTGTTCTCGCCATAGGTGGTGTTGGCCGGGCCGCCCAGCAGGCCAGCCAGCGCAGTGGCGAGGCCGTCGCCCATCAGGGTGCGGTTCAGGCCGGGGTCATTGATGTAGTTGTGGCCGACGGTAGCACTGATGGCTGCAATGTCGCCGACGTGCTCCATCATGGTCGCAAGGGCGATGGGGATGATGGTGAAGAGGGCGCTGATGAACTCGGGGCTGCCGTCGATGGCGAAGAGGCCCATTGCCTCCTTGTGGAGGGGGATGCCGAACCATGCAGCGGAGGCGATGCGCTCAAAATCCACTGCACCGGTCACGAGGGCCACCGCGTAGGAGACCAGCACGCCGATGAGGATGGGCAGGATCTTGACCATGCCCTTGCCCCAGATGTTGCAGACGATGACCGTGCCCAGTGCCACGAAGGCCAGCAGCCAGTTTGCCTGACAGTTGTTGATGGCCGAGGGGGCCAGGATCAGGCCGATGGCGATGATGATGGGGCCAGTGACCACCGGCGGGAAGAAGCGCATGATGCGCCGGATGCCGAAGGTGGAGATGAGCAGGCTGACGACCAGATAGACCAGACCCGAGAACGCCACGCCTGCGCAGGCGTAGGGCAGCATCTGGGTGTTGGCAACGGTCAGGTTGCCGTCGGCGTCGGCCAGCATGGGGGCCACGATGGAGAAGCCGCCCAGATACGCGAAGGACGAGCCAAGGAAGGCCGGAACCTTGCGCTTGGTGATGAAGTGGAACAGCAGGGTGCCCAGACCTGCGCAGAGCAGGGTGGTGGAGACGCTCAGACCGGTGAGCAGGGGCACCAGAACGGTGGCGCCGAACATGGCGAACATATGCTGGATGCCAAGGATGAGCATCCGGCCCCCGCCCAGCTGGCGGGCATCATAAATGCCCTTGGAATAATCGATATTCTGACTCATGATTTCCTCCTTCTACTTGCAGGCCCAAAAAAAGAGGCACTACCGCAGGAAAGCGGCAATGCCTCAGATCTCGGGACGAAATCGGAAACGGAAGATACAGCCGACGCATACAAAAGACAGACTCTTTTTCCGCATCCTGCTCTCCCCCTTCCTCTCATTCTTCGGCATAGTATAGCATAAATGCCGGACACTGACAACCTTTTTCCTGTATTTTGCGGTGATTTTCTGTCAGCTGCGGGCTGATGGCCTTGAAATATGCCGCATTCCACACTATAATATAACCTATTGCCGCAGTTGGTCGCAGGGCCGGCGGCGGCAGCCGAAACAACAACAGCCATACTATTATAAAAGGACGCTTATGATATATCTCGACTACTCCGCCAACACCCCCGCCTCCCCCGGGGTGCTGGAGCGCTTTTGTGAAGTGGAGCGCAGCTGCCCCGGCAACGCGAATTCCCGCCATCAGGCCGGGCGGGAGGCCAAGCGGGTCATCGACCACGCCACCCAGAACATCGCGGGGCTTTTGGGCGCACAGCCCGCAGAGGTCATCTGCACCTCCGGGGCCAGCGAGGCCAACAACTTCGCCCTCAAGGGTCTGGCGAAGCTCTCCCGCCATGTGGGCAAACATATCATCTCTACCCCGCTGGAGCACTCGTCCGTCAGCGGCACCCTGACCGCATTGCAGGAGCAGGGCTATGAGATCGATCTGGTGGACATCCGGCGGGACGGGACCATCGACCTCGGGCATCTGAAAGAGCTTCTCCGTCCCGACACCATCGCGGTGGCGGTGACACTGGTGGACAGTGAGCTGGGCGTCGTGCAGCCCGTAAAAGAAATTTCAGAACTCTTGCAGGCATGGCCCAACTGTCACTTACACGTAGATGCCACGCAGGCCGTGGGCAAGATCCCCGTCTCCTTTGAGGGGGTGGACACCATGAGCCTGACGGCCCATAAGTTCTACGGTCTGAACGGCATCGGCCTACTGCTCAAGCGGCGAAAGCTTGCCCTCGAGCCGCTCATCCACGGCGGCGAGAGCACCACTATCTATCGCAGCGGCACGCCTACCGTGGCCTTGGCGGCCTCGCTGGAAACGGCGCTGGAAGCCGCCGTTGGGGAGCTGCCCGCGCGTACCGCCCGGGTAAAGGAAGCGAATGCCTTCCTCCGCGACGCCCTCAGCAGGTACCCGAAGGTGCACATCAACAGCCCGGAGAACGCGATCCCCCATATCCTGAATCTGAGCGTCGAGAACGTCAAGGGCACCGTATTCCAGCGGGAGCTGGACGCCGAAGGCGTCTGCGTGTCGGTCAAATCGGCCTGCTCGTCGGACGGTCTGCCCTCCCGGGCCGTGTTCGCCGTCAGCCGCGACCGGCGGAACGCCCTCTCCTCGTGGCGCATCAGCCTGAGCCACCTGACCACGCAGGAGGAACTGAACGGCTTTCTCCACGCTTTCGACGCCTGCTATACCCGGCTGACCCGGCCGCAATAACGGAAAGGACAGAGAACCATGAAACGCGAAATGGAACCCTACCAGCTCATCGAGCGAAGCATCATCAAAAAATACCGCAAGGAGCTGTGGACCCCCTTCATCGTGGCGGTCAAGCGCTACGAGCTCATCAAAGCCGGGGACAAGATCGCCGTCTGCATCTCAGGCGGCAAGGACTCGATGCTGATGGCAAAGCTCATGCAGGAGCTGCAGCGCCACAGCGATGTGCCCTTCGAGCTGGTCTTTCTCGTGATGGACCCCGGCTACAACGAGATCAACCGCCAGAAGATCGAATCCAACGCCGAGCTTCTCCACATCCCCGTGACCATCTTTGAGAGCAACATCTTCTCGGTGGCCAACAACACCGACAAGAACCCCTGCTATCTCTGCGCCCGGATGCGCCGCGGCCACCTCTACAGCAAGGCCAAGGAGCTGGGCTGCAACAAGATCGCACTGGGCCACCACTTCAACGATGTCATCGAGACCACCGTCATGAGTATGTTCTACGGCTCTCAGCTGCAGGCCATGCCCCCCATGCTCCACAGCACCAGTTTTCCCGGCATGACCCTCATCCGCCCAATGTATTGCATCCGGGAAGAGGATATTCTGGCATGGAAGCGATACAACGAGCTGGAATTCATCCAGTGCGCCTGCCGCTTCACTGAGAACTGCACCATGTGCGACAATGGCGGTGGCGGTTCCAAGCGGCAGGAGACGAAGATCCTGCTCCGCCGACTGAAACGCGACAACCCTAACATCGAGAACAGCATCTTCCGCAGCATCCACGCCGTGGCGCTGGACACCATGCCCGGCTATAAATCCGAGGGCGTGGAGCACAGCTTCCTTGAGCGGTTCCACGCGCAGGAGGAAGAGCTTAACAGGGAGTAATATAATACCCCCTCCGATAGGGAAAATACCTAATCCCGGTATCTTTTCACAAGACGCAAAAAGCCCCCGGAAGCGCAGCGTTACGCTTCCGGGGGCTTTTTCATGCCGCCGACGGGGGTCGAACCCGTACTCTGTCTCCAGAAAGGGATTTTAAGTCCCTCGTGTCTGCCAATTTCACCACAGCGGCTTCTGAATGAGTTGCCGCCCATATTCCTGCAAGCGGCAGCTCATATGATACAATAGAAATGCTGTTTTGTCAAGTTAAACCTTGCCGCCGTGCAGCTCTGCGTACATACGGGAGCGGCAGTCCGCCACAGCCGGGGTCATGTTGACGTAGTGCTTATGGGGCATCTCGATGCGCAGCTCGCTTTCCCAAGTCTCCTCGGTGAGCTGCTTTGCGATATAGGCTTTCTTCTCCGCGATGGAGGGCAGCTCGATGGCCAGCTCGCCGTGCAGGATGTGGGGCACCAGCAGCTGCTTGACCCGGGTGGGGACGAAGGTGACGGTGCGCTCGATGGCGTCGGAGTCGAGGTTGACCATCGTGACCGGCTTACCCGCCTCGATGACCTCGCCGTCCATTGCGATGAGGTCGCACTGGGCCTGACCATTTTCGTCATAGAGACGCCACGGCATCTTCTTGCCGGGGATGATGGCCTTGCTGGCAGAGTCAGAGCACTTCATCTTGGGCTGATAGGTGCCGTCCGGCCGCTTCACCGCCACCAGTTTGTACACGCCGCCAAAGACGGGGTCCGAGGCGGAGGTGATGAGGTTTTCGCCCACGCCGTAGGAGTCAAAGTGTGCGTGCTCGTACAGCTCCATGTTGGCGATCTTCTTCTCGTCCAGACCGTTGGAGGCCACCAGCTTGATGTAGGACTTCCCTGCTGCATCCAACGCCTTGCGCAGACGCTTGGATCCGCGGGCAAGGTCGCCGGAGTCGATGCGGGCGCTCTTGACACGGCGGTTGGGGTCATTGGGATACTTCTCGATGAGGTAGTCGTCCAGCTTGATGAGGTTGGGCAGGCCGCTCTCCATGATGTTGTAGGTGTCCAGCAGCAGGCTCACCGAATCCGGGTAGGTATCGGCAAAGGCCTTGAAGGCGTCGAACTCGGTCGGGAAGAACTCGATGAAGCTGTGGGCCACCGTGCCCACGGCCTTGACCTCAGAGCCGAACTTCATCTCAGCCAGACAGTTGGCCGTGCCGATGCAGCCGCCCAGAACGGCCGCATATGCGCCGTCGTTGCCTGCGCTCTCGCCCTGTGCGCGGCGGGTGCCGAACTCCATGACGCTGCGGGGGGTGTGGGTGTTCAGGCCGGTGATGCGGGTGGCCTTGGTAGCGATGAGGCTGTGGAAGTTCATGGTCTGGAGCAGGTAGGTCTCGATGAGGATCGCGCCCACGAGGTCGCACTCGATGCGCACCATCTGGACATGAGGATAGCAGACCGTGCCCTCCGGCAGGGCGTACATATCGCCCTTCCAGCGGTAGGTGCGCAGATACTCGCAGAACTCCTCACTCATGCCCTTGGTGCGCAGCCAGTGGACATCCTGCTCATTGAAGTGGTAGTTCAGCAGGAAACGGGTCAGCTTGCGCTGGCCTGCACTGATGGAATAGCCCTGATTGTCCGGGTTCTTGCGGAAGAACATATCGAACACGAGGGTGGTATCCTTGAAGCCGTTCAAAAACAGGCAGTTGGCCATCGTGAACTCATAAAAATCAACGACCATTGCCGGATTGTCGTAGTCCTCATCCGGGATGTACGGCACAACTTTGATCTCACTCATGAAAAGTTTCCTCTCTTTTTCTGCACACCCTCACAGCGGGTGCTGCCAAACCAGCTCTGCGCCACCGCGCATTTTCGGGCACAGCGCACGTTTCGCCCTGTCATGACAGGGCGTTTGTACCACTATAGCATCTTTGACGGGCCGACGCAAGAGGTTTTGGCAGAAAATGACGGCAGAAAAGAAAAATGTTTTTTGCAAGTTCTTTACCGGCATTTTATTCCGCCGTTTCGGGGCGGCTCTCCCCTGCTTCTGTGGATGCAAAAAGCACCCGCAGCGCCTCATCAGCGCCGCAGGTGCTCATTTTTTCAAACTCAGCCGTTCATGATGCTGGGGGTAGCATTCTTCAGCACGACGTCATGGCTACCGCCCTCAACGATGGAGGTAGAGGAAACGACGGTCAGCTTGGCCTTCTGCTGCAGTTCGGGGATGGAGAGTGCGCCGCAGTTGCACATGGTGCTCTTGACCTTGTACAGGGTGGTCTGCACGCCGTCTGCCAGAGGACCTGCGTAAGGCACATAGCTGTCCACACCCTCCTCAAAGCTCAGCTTGGTGGAGCCGCCGAGGTCGTAGCGCTGCCAGTTGCGGGCGCGGTTGGAGCCTTCGCCCCAATACTCCTTCATATACTGGCCATTGATACGCACCTTGTTCGTGGGGCTCTCGTCGAAGCGGGCGAAGTAGCGGCCCAGCATGACGAAGTCAGCGCCCATGGCCAGTGCAAGGGTGATGTGGTAGTCGTGGACGATGCCGCCGTCAGAGCAGATAGGCACATAGATGCCGGTCTCCTTGAAGTACTCGTCACGAGCCTTGGCGACCTCGATGACGGCAGTAGCCTGACCACGGCCAATGCCCTTGGTCTCGCGGGTGATACAGATAGAGCCGCCGCCGATGCCGATCTTCACGAAGTCAGCGCCAGCCTTTGCGAGGAAGCGGAAGCCCTCGGCATCCACGACATTACCTGCGCCCACCTTCACGGTGTCGCCGTAGTGCTCACGGATCCAGCCGATGGTGCGGCTCTGCCACTCGGAGTAGCCCTCAGAGGAGTCGATGCAGAGGACATCCACACCGGCCTCCACCAGTGCGGGCACGCGCTGGGCGTAGTCGCGGGTGTTGATGCCGGCACCGACGACGTAGCTCTTGTTCTTGTCCAGCAGCTCGTTGGCATTCTTCTTGTGGGAATCGTAGTCCTTGCGGAAGACGATATACTTCAGGTTGCCCTCGGCGTCCACCAGAGGCAGGGTGTTGATCTTGTTGTCCCAGATGATGTTGTTGCAGTCGTGCAGAGAGGTGTTCTCCGGAGCAGTGACCAGCTTCTCGATGGGGGTCATGAAGGTGGTGACGGAGGCGTCGTCGGGGGTGTGGTTGACGCGGTAATCGCGGGAAGCCACGATGCCCAGCAGCTTGCCGTTGGGGGTGCCGTCGGCAGTGATGGCGATGGTGGAGTGGCCGGTGCGGGCCTTCAGCTCCAGCACATCATGCAGGGTGGCAGTGGGGGCCAGATTGGAGTCGGAGACGACGTAGCCTGCCTTGAAGCTCTTGACGCGGCGGACCATAGCGGCCTCGTTCTCGATGCTCTGGGAACCGTAGATGAAGGAGACGCCGCCCTGACGGGCCAGCGCGATGGCCAGCTTATCGCCGGAGACAGACTGCATAATGGCGCTGATCATGGGGATGTTCATTTCCAGCGGGCAGGCCTCCTCGCCCTTGCGGTACTTGACCAGCGGGGTCTTGAGGCTGACCGCCGTGGGGACGTTCTCGGCAGAAGAGTAGCCCGGCACCAGCAGGTACTCGCCAAAGGTACGGGAGGGTTCTTCGTAAAAATAAGCCATGTTCAAACTCCTTTTTCTTAACGCATCAACAACGGATCACATCAAAACAATTTCATGTTTTCAACTTAGGAATTGATTGTATATACTTTATCACAAATCCTTGCAGAATACAAACCCCTGCCCCGCCAAACTTTATAAATGTCCTTTGCAGAAAAACAGGCAAATTGACCACCAAATTGGTGCAAGGTCATACTTTCCCCCAGTACGAGCCGGGCTTCGCCGGTTCTGGGGATGCAAAAAAGCCCGTCCAGTCTCGGACGGGCCTTTTTGCACACGAAGCGGAATATCGCCTGTGCGGTGTCCGCCGACAGCTGTGAAGGAGAACAGCCGGAGGAGGATGGCAGACACCCGATATTCCAAAAACAAGAAGAAAAAGATTTCATGATCCAGAAGGGCGTCGCCCTTCCTGTAACCATATTGTAACTCTTTTGAAGGATTTTTGCAATAGTTTTTTGTAATTTCTTTGTAATTATTTTTGTAAAGATTCTGTGACAGGCTCCCCGAACTCCAGATAGCACTCAAAGGCCGCGTGCTCCTCCCGCCGGCCCAGCACATACCAGCCCTCCTTCGAGGGGGCGTAGAACACCTGCACGCTCTGGCCCATCGGCACCTCGCGGTGGTACTTGATGGAGGCGAAGGAGAGCGGCGCAGCCTCCACCACCTCCTGCGGCAGAGCGTCGCAGGCGATGTCCAGATAGAGGGAGTTGTTGATGTGGCCGTTGAGGTCGCACATGGAGTAGCTGGCCCGGCGCTCCCCTGCCGCCGTCAGGGGCTGGCTCTTGTGGACGATCTGGGGCAGCTCTTCGGGCAGGTCGTCGTTCTGGAAGTCCGGCGTGTTCCAGCCGGGGGTGCGCAGGATGCGCCCTACCTCTGTATCCACGGCCATCCAGCGGCAGTCCACAAGGGCCAGCTTTTCTCCCGCCTCGCTGGTGATGGTGGTCAGGCGCTTCATGGTGCCCTTCTTGAAGGTCTCACAGGCCGTCGTGAGCGCTATCTTCTCGGCCCGGCCCGGCATCCGCCAGACCCGGAGGGCCTGTTTGCCCACGAGGAACGCACTGTGGCGCTCCTTAAAAAAGGCGTGATCCATGCCGTAGGCCCGGGCGTGGTCTGCCGACACCTGTTCCACATAGCGGAAGAGGGCGCTGGGCTTCAGGCAGCGGCGGAAATCGCTGTCGCCGTCCAGCACGGTCATATGCTCAGTATAACTTCTGTATTCACTCATCGTTTTCTCCCTTTCCTCGACAAAAAGGGGCTGTACGCCTCCGCACAGCCCCCGCAGGATCAATACATATTGCGCGTTTTCCTGCGCACCTTGCGCCAAATGTTGAAGCAGGCCAGAGCCAGCATCGCCAGCAGCAGCATCAGGAACAGATACCCGCTGCCGCCCTCGTCGTAGCTCTTCATCTCGCTCCACTTCACGTCCAGCTCGCTGTTGACCTCATCGCTCAGCGCGGTAAAGACCTTCTCCTTGGCCGCAATCTCCTCGGAGGGATAGGCGATCTCGCTGTACTTGAGATCTTCGTCCAGAATATCCCATACCGCCTGCATGGGGGTAGTGTAGCCGATATACTCCGCATTGGCCTTGCCGATGTCCGGCTCACACATGAAGTTGATGAACATCTCAGCGGCTTCCTGATGCTCGCTGGCGGCGGGGATGGCCATGCTGTCCACCGACAGCACCGTCCCCTCCTCCGGGAACACCCAGGCCAGATCGGGGTTGTCGTCGATCATGGTGATGGCGTCGCCGGAGTAGTAGACGCCGACCGCCGCCTCGCCGCCGATCATCTTATCGAAGATCTCATCCATGACGTAGGCCTGTACCAGCGGCTTCTGAGCCTTCAGCTCCTCCACCACAGCGTCCACCTCTTCGGTGGTCTGGGGGTTGATGCTGTTTCCGCTCTTGAACGCACCGATGGCGTAGGCATCGCGGCTGTTGTTGAACATCAGGATATTGCCCGCGTACTGCTCATCCCACAGGTCGGCCCAGCTGGCCGGGGACTCGTCCACCATCGTCGTGTTGTAGATGATGCCGGTGGTGCAGAGCATATAGGGCACCGTATAGGCGTTTTCGGGGTCGTAATCTGCGTTGCGGTAGGCCTCGTCGATGTTCGCAAAGTTCGGGATGTTGCTGTAGTCCAGCGGTTTCAGCATCCCTTCTGCGATCATCTTGGCGACCATGTAGTCCGACGGGATGATGACATCGTAGTTGGCCGCGCCGGATTTCAGCTTCGCGTAGAGGGACTCGTTAGAGTCAAAGGTGGTGTAGTTGACCTTGATGCCGGTGAGCTTTTCGAAGGCGGCCACCACGTCCACGCTGTCGTCCGAGCCGTTGGAGATATACTCGCCCCAGTTGTAGACGTTCAGGGTGACGTTCTGGCCCTTGAAGCGGGTCCAGTCGTAGTCATCCGAGACCGACACATCCTCTGTAACCTCGATCTGGCCCGCAGCCAGAGCCGACAGCGGCATGGTCAGCGCCAGCACAGCCGTCAGCAGAAGAATGACAAAGCGCTTCATTTCGCATCTCCTCCTCTCAGTGCACGCTGGTCGCGGCGGTAGCCGCGGCTCTCCATGGCGTTGGAGACGAGGATGATGGTCAGGATGACCACGAACATGATGGTGGACAGCGCGTAGATCTCCGGGCTGACCTTCTTGCGGGTCATGGAGTAGATGGCGATGGGCAGCGTCTCCACCGTGCCGCAGTTGAAATAGGAGATCATGAAATCGTCGATGGAGTAGGTCAGGCAGATGAGGAAGGCCGACAAGATGGCCGGGCTGATCTCGGGCAGGATGACCTTGAAGAACGCCTGCTTGGGGTCGCAGCCGAGGTCCAGTGCCGCCTCATACAGCTTGATGTCCAGCTGCTTGAGCTTGGGCGTGACGTTGAAGATGACATACGGCACATTGAACGCGATGTGGGCAATGAGCAGCGTGGGCAGGCCCATGATGCTGTCGGGCAGGAAGTCCAGCCCGCCCGCGAAGCGCTGGTACGCCACAAAGAGCAGCATCAGCGAGATGCCGGTGATGATCTCGGGGTTGACCACCGGGATATAGGTGATGTTCGTCACCAGCAGACGGCTCTTGCGGCCCATGGACGCAATGCCCAGAGAGGCCGCCGTGCCCAGCACCGTGGCGATGATGGCCGAAATGAGGGCCACTTCCAGCGACACCCACAGCGCATGCAGGATCGACGCATTGTGGAAAAGGCTGGTGTACCACTTGAGGGTGAAGCCGGTGAAGAGCGAGTAGCCCTTGCTCTGGTTGAAGCTGAACACGATCATATACGCGATGGGCAGGTACATGAAGCAGAAGAACAGGATGACATAGGCGCGCTGCATCAGACGCAGATGTTTCGTTTTCATCAGGACACACCCTCCATCTCATCCTCGTCGAAGCTGGACGTGAAGCTCATGCAGAGCAGCACGATGATCATCAGCACGAGGCTCATGGCAGAGCCGACGTTGAGGTTGTAGCTGTTGCCGAGGAACTGCATCTCGATCAGGTCGCCGATGAGCAGGTTGGAGCCGCCGCCCAGCATACGGCTGATGACGAAGGTGGACACCGCCGGGACGAACACCATCGTGATGCCGGTGCTGATGCCGGGCACGCTCATGGGGATGAGCACCCGCAGCAGGGTCTTGGTGGTGGAAGCCCCCAGATCCTGCGCCGCCTCCACGATGCTCTGGTCGATCTTGGTCATGCTGGTGTAGAGGGGCAGGATCATATAGGGCACATAGTTGTACACCATGCCCAGCACCACAGCGCCGGAGGTATTCAGCATGGTGTAGGGTCCGAGGCCGAACACGCCCAGCACCGCATTCACGGGGCCGTTGACGCTCAGCAGGCCCATCCATGCGTAGGTGCGCAGCAGGAAGTTCATCCACATGGGCAGCATCACCAGCATCAGCATGATGTGCTGCTTGTTGACGCGCAGCCGGGAGAGGAAGTACCCCACCGGGAACGCGAGGACGAGGCAGACGACCGTGGCGATGAGGGCCAGCAGCAGGCTCCGGGCAAATACCGAACCATAGCCGCTGATGCCCACCAGATTGTCCAGCGTAAAGCTGCCGCTGGCATCGGTCAGGGCGTAGTACACCACGATGAACAAGGGCACCACTGTGAACAGCACCATCCATACAAAGTACGGATAGGCCAGCTTCTTATCGTAAATCTTCATGCAGCCTCACCCCTCTGAACGCGCCATGATGTGGATCTCGTTGGGGCCGATGCGCATACCGATGGTCTCGCCGGGCGTGCAGGCGCGAGTGGAGTGGATGAGCCACTCACGGCCCTCGCACTCGACGTGCATCTCGAAGTGGACGCCCTTGAAGATGACGTCATTGACGACGCCCACCAGCTGGCCCTCCACCGGGGAGACCACCTCGATGTCCTCGGGGCGGACGACCACCTGCACGCTCTGCTCCCGGGAAAAGCCGCGGTCCACGCAGGGGAAATCCACGCCCGAGAAGGAGACGAGGAAATCGCGGTGCATCACGCCGTCCACGATGTTGGAGTCGCCGATAAAGTCTGCCACGAAAGCGTTCTTCGGCTCATTGTAGATGTCCTCAGGGGTGCCGATCTGCTGCACCTTGCCGCCGTTCATGACGACGACGGTGTCGGACATGGTCAGGGCCTCTTCCTGATCGTGGGTGACGTAGATGAAGGTGATGTTCATCTCGCGCTGCAGACGCTTCAGCTCCAGCTGCATCTCCTTGCGCAGCTTGAGGTCCAGTGCGCCCAGAGGCTCGTCCAGAAGCAGGATCTCCGGCTCGTTGACCAGACTGCGTGCGATGGCCACGCGCTGCTGCTGGCCGCCGGACATCTGGCCGATGCTGCGGCGCTCGAAGCCTTTCAGGCCCACGACCTCCAGCATATCCCGCACCTTGCGGCGGATGGTCTCTTCGTCCATCTTCTTGAGGCGGAGGCCGAAGGCTACATTCTCGAAGACGTTCAGATGGGGGAACAGCGCGTACTTCTGAAACACGGTGTTCACCGGACGCTTGTAGGGCGGCACGCCCGTGATGTCCTCGCCCTTCAGCAGCACCTTGCCGGAGGTTGGCTCCAGAAAGCCTGCGATGAGGCGGAGGGTGGTGGTTTTGCCGCAGCCGGAGGGTCCCAGCAGCGTCACAAACTCTTTGTCATGGATGTCGAGGTTCAGCCCATCCAGAATGCGCTGACCATCAAAGTCCACTACGATGTCTCGCAGTGAAACGATCACCGAGTTGTTCATTTTTTCCTATATCCTCCTTGTAACTCAGATACGAAAAAAGAAGGGGTCTTTCGCCCCATCCCTCTTTCGCACTAGGGTGACTTTTCCCCGCACAACATCCATGACGACCGTAACATTGCGCAGTTATTCTGCCCTTTCTTGTCTATCTTAAACAATCTTTGTCAAAATGTCAATCGCTCTGCTGATGTTTGCCGAAACTTTGACCTGCATCCATCCATCTCTCGCTGCAACAAAAAAGCTCTCCCAAAAGGAGAGCCGGCGCGCGGGCGCCTGAGCGGGCAGGGATTCTGCCCGGGAAAAGCTTATTTCAGGTGCTCTGCGGTCTGACAGAGTGCCGCCACGGTCTGGCCGTCCACGGTGTAGACCGAGTCGTCCCCCGACACCATCATGTAATAGCCGTCGGTGCCGATGGCGTAGGTCAAGACAGCCGTGCCGTCTGCTGTCATCACCTCCGCCGTCACCAGCGGGTCATCGAAGCCGCAGGCGGAGGAGTCTGCGGCGGTGTCCTGCCCGGTGACATAGCTGGCCAGCGCGGCCAGCAGGGCATCCGTCTTGTCGGCATCCAGTGCAGCATCCGGCGCATCTGCGAGCCGCCAGACGGTCCGATAGGCCGTGCTGTCGGCCCCGGTGGGCTGAGAGACCGCCTGCAGACTGACCACCTCGCCGCTCTGGAGGATATAGTGCAGGGCCTCGATGTCCGAGACGGTGATGCCCGCCGGGCTGAACACCCCGAACAGCCCGGCTTTGGTCTGTTCCATGCAGCGGAACTTGGCCGCGTCCACGGCGTAGACCGCGTCCTCCCCGTTCCGGCGGACGTAGACGTCGCCGGTGACGGGGTTCTCAGCCCCTACCGTGAGGGTGGTGCGCTCCCCTGCCGCCGTCACATTCACGACAAGCCGGGGCGCATCGAAGCCGTAGTCCTCACCGGGCTGTGCCTCGAGCTGGCGCTTTGCCCTCATGTCTGCCAGCGCGGTGCGGATGGTATCGCAGGCAGAGTCGTCCAGATGGTAGTCCGGGTCCTCGGCCAGCGTCCACCCATCGCCGGGCAGAAGGGTCAGGGTCTCTCCTTCATACTGGACTGCCACCTGTTCCAGCGTGTCTCCGGTCACGTCCAGCAGGGGGATACTCCCGTCCTTAGCCTCACTGGCGGCCTGTTCGGCTTTCCGGTTCGCGTGGGTCAGCAGGGCCAGCGCCGCCCCGGCGGCGAGGACGAGCGCCAGCAGGAACGCAAGGGTGCGCTGTTTTGCTTTCATCGCCCTGCCCCCTTTATCTGCGGCGGCGCAGCAGTACGACCACTGCACCCACGGCCAGCACAGCCGCCGGAAGGATGAGGACGAACACCAGCCCCAGCGCAGCGGCGGTGTGGTTCGGGATGGTGATGGGCGCAGCTTCCAGCGCCTTGGACTCCACGAGGGTCGTCCCCTCCTGCCCGGCCAGAGCGGCCGCACAGCCCTGTAAGAAGGTCACGTTGCCGGGGACGGTCTGGTAGACGGCCTCGTTGTCCATATTGCCGCAGTTGACCCAGATGACCTCAGCGCCGGTGACGTTGTTGGAGGCGTAAGCCGCCAGCGTGAAGGGACCGTCGGGGTCGCCCTCCTCCTGCCCGGCGGTGGTCATCTCGTAGCCTGCCGTCTTGCTGTAGGAGCTTTCCGAGCTGACCAGCAGAGGCTCGGAGGTGACGCCCTCCGTCTCGGTGAGGGTGATGCCCTGCGCCATTTGAAGCAGTACCCGGCGGCTGGTGTCGATGCCGTCCAGTGTGCCGCTCCCGGTGTCTTCGGCGTAATCGGGCAGCAGATAGTAGGGGTAGCCGCTCAGGGAGTGGCCGCTGTCCCCCTCCACCACAAGGCCCGGCGTCCGGCTCAGGCCGAACTCGGCCATCAGGGCGTCGAGATTTGGGGTGGAGTAGTAGCTGTCGGTGGTGAGCATCAGGCGTCCGCCGCTTTTCAGATAGGCGCGGAGGGCCGACATCTCATCCACGAGACTGCCCGCCGCTGCAAAGTCCTGCTGCGGGGTGTTGACGATGAGCAGGTCGCAGTCGTCAGGGATGGCATCCGTCAGCAGGTCGAGGGGGCTGACCGCGAGGTTCTGGCCCTCCAAGGCGTCGATGAGGGTGTCCGTCAGGGCCTGCTCGCCGTGGTTGGTGGTGTAGTAGGTATGGAGCGTCTCGCCGCTGGTGACGCGGTAGATGGCAGCGGTGAGCTTGTTTTCGCCTCCGAAGGTCACGCTGTAGCTGCCGGTGGCGTAGTAGTCGGAGTAGTCGTAATCGTAGAGGTCCGATGCTTCCAGCACGACGCTCTTCTCCCCCGAGACGAGGATGAGGCTGCCGTTCTCCGCCGACTGAACGCCATACTGGGCTGCAAAGGTCGGGTAAACAGCAGGGTCTTTCCGCTCCCACCGGATGTGGCTGCTCTCGGAGGCGTAGCGGTCCAGCAGCTTTGTGAGGATGGCGTCCTCGCTGCCCGTCTCGGCCAGATAATAGATGTTCACATCCTGCGTAAGGCCCCGGGCGATCTCCTTGGAGCTGTCGCTGAGGGAGTAAAGCCCCGCCTCCGAAAGGTCGAACTCAGTGTACTTCGCCGGGACAGCCCGGACGATGAGGTTGAGCAGGACAGCCAGCAGGATGGCCAGCACGGTGAAAGAGGCGGCGTATATGCCGCTTTTCAGGCGGAGGCGCTCCAGCGGACCTGCGCTCTTTTTCTCGAATTTCTTCATGGTCAGTCCCCCTTTCAGTTCCAGCGGCGCTTCTCGATGCCCTGCGCCGTAAAGAAGAGGAAGAGCACCGCCGTCGTCAGATAATAGACCAGCGTGGGGATGGAGAAACTGTTGTTGACGAACTCTTCAAAGGGCGCAAAGAGGCAGAGGGCGCTCAGCACGGCGCTGAAGGCCTCGGTGAGCCATGTGCTGCGCAGGAGGAACAGCGCGCTCAGACCGGCACAGAGGGCCGCGAACACAAAGCAGCCCAGCGTAAAGCTCCGGGTGCGCAGACCCAGTGCAAGGGATGCCCCCGCCGACAGGGCCGTAAAGACCACCAGTGCCACCGCGCTGCCCGCGTTGAACATACTGCGGAGGCTGGGCATCATATAGGCCAGCAGCAGGGCCGAAAAGCCCATGACCGCTGCGATGATCTGGTTCTCTGTGAGGCCGGAGCAGAACTCACAGACCGCGATGGCCGCACAGCCCAGCAGAAAATAGCACAGCAGCGCAGCAAAATTCGCACCGCAGGCCGAGGCCGTGCTGCCCAGCAGCCAGAGCACCACGATCATGACGCCGTCGGCCAGACAGGGCAGCGCGAATACGGTGCAGAGAGCCAGATACTTGCCTGCCA
>OKYI01000079.1_pt1 | contig 40592 bp, 32 predicted proteins | sample 1609071 | NCBI WGS metagenome assembly OKYI01 (sample SAMN02675048, study PRJEB24791) | human gut metagenome, SKBSTL034 | isolation source: stool | host: Homo sapiens | place: USA | reverse complement strand
CTCAAGACCATGGAGCGGGACATGAAGAACGACCAGCACCTGCGGGAGACCGTCAGCGACATCATCAAAAACGTGAAGGCCTGACCGGGGAAAACGGGGTAAAAGTCATACTCATTTTGACCTCTAACCCCAAAATATGGGGAAGAACCGGAAGAAAATGGGGAAAAACGGCCCATATCTTGTGGTAAAAACGCAAACCTTTCCACACTTTCCACAGAGTTTTCAACATTCAACCTGTGTTCTCCACATGGGCTGTGGAAAGAAGAGCTCCTTCTCACCTTTCCACGATCCATTCACAACACATTCACAATGCCGTGGAAACCCAAACCACCGCATTCCGACAGGACTTTTCCAAGTTTTCCACAAGTTCCCCACCCCCTACTACGGTTACTACAACAAGTTCAATAAGATAGACCGATCCGGAGACTGCATTTCAACCCCAAACAGCATCCGGACCCGGAAAACAAAGGAGAGAATTCAGTTTGAACATCGTATGTGACAAAGTTCTGCTGAGCGCAGCCATCGATGGTGTGTCCAAAGCCGTCACCATGCGTTCAGCGATCCCCGTTCTGGAAGGCATTTTGCTCAAGGCTGAGGGCTTCCAGCTCAACCTGACCGGCTACGATCTGGAAATGGGCATCGTGACCACCATCGAAGCCAATGTCAAGGAACCCGGCGAGATCGTTCTGAACGCAAAACTCCTCAGCAGCATGATCAGCCGGATGCCATCGGGCCAGATCACCATCCAGTCGGCCGATAATGGCAAGACCACCATCCAGAGCGGCGTGGCGCAGTTCGAGATCCAGTCCATGTCCGCCTCCGATTTCCCCGAGCTGCCCAACACCGGTGCCGAAGAGACCCTGACCATCAAGACCGGTGTGCTGCGGGACATGATCGACCGCACCCTGTACGCCGTCAGTCAGGACGAGAAAAAACCGGCGCATACCGGTGAACTTTTTGAGATCGAACCGGATAAAATGACCATCGTAGCACTGGACGGCTATCGTCTGGCCATCGTCGAGCGGCCCCTCACTGCCGTCAAGGACATCCGCATCATCGTCCCCAGCAAGACCATGACCGAAGTGTCCCACCTGCTGCCCAACGACGACGAAGAGCTGGTGCACATCTGCGCCAACCGCCGCTATGTCGTCTTCATGACCGCTGGCTACACCATCATGAGCCGCCTGATCGAGGGCGAATTCCTCAACTACCGCAACGTCATCCCCGCAGGCAGCCGCACCCGGGTGACCATCGACACCAAGGAGTTCATCGAGACCATCGAGCGCGCCTCCCTGATTATTACAGAGCGTTTAAAAAATCCCCTCCGCATCACTTTTACAGAGGGTAAAGTCGTCGTCCGCTGCCAGACGAATCTGGGCCGCGTCGTCGATGAGTTCAACGCCGAGTGCGAGGGCGACGAGGTGGAAATCGGCTTCAACAACCGCTATCTGCTGGATGCTCTGCGCAATGCCCGCACCGAGAAGGTGCGGATGGAGATCAGCGGCCCGCTCAGCCCGGTGAAGGTCCTGCCTGTGGAGGGCAGCGACTTCCTCTACCTCGTGCTGCCCGTCCGCTTTAAAAACGACTGAGAGGCGTAATAAAATGCAAAAGATCCTCATCCATACCGAATTTATCAAGCTGGATGCCCTGCTGAAGTATGCAGGCCTGTGCGAGACCGGCGGCGAAGCCAAGGAGCTGGTGCAGGGCGGGGCCGTGAAGGTCAACGGCGAGGTCTGCACCATGCGCGGCAAGAAGTGCCGTCCGGGCGACACCGTCGAGCTGGACGGCCAGACCATCGAGATCGGGATGGGCGGCTGATGCGGCTGCTCTCTCTCGAGGTCGAAAATTACCGGAACATCGCCTCGGCCAGCCTGACGCCGGGCCGGGAGCTGACAGTCATCTGCGGCAACAACGGTCAGGGCAAAACGAACCTCTTGGAAGCTATCTGGCTGCTCACCGGAGGCAAGAGCTTCCGGGGCGGCAAGGACGCCGAACTGGTGCGCCGGGGCGAACCCTTCGCTCTGCTCAAAGCGTCCACTCTCCGCGCACAGCAGGAGGAGCAGGAAACAGAAGAGCCGAACCGCGTTCGCCTGACCGTGGGCACGCCGGACTCCCCCCGCCCGGGCCGGACGGCCTCGGTGAACGGGGGTGCCGTCAAGCGGGCCGCCAGCCTTGCAGGCAGTTTTCCGGCGGTGGTGTTCGACCCCGGACACCTGAGCCTTGTGAAGGGCGCACCCGAGGGGCGGCGGAAATTTCTGGATGCAGCCCTCTGCCAGCTCTACCCCGGCTATCTGACCATCTACCGCCGCTATATCCGGGCTTTGCAGCAAAAAAATGCGCTGCTTCGCCGCACTGTAAACGGTGCTGCGCGTCCCTTTGCCGAAAAAAGAGCCTTGTTGGAGGTGCTGAACGTGGAGCTGGCCCAGCAGGGCGAGGCCATCCAGCAACGCCGCAGGGCGTATCTTGAGACGCTCGCGCCGCTGGCCTGCTCGAACTATGAAGAGCTGTCTCACGGGGCCGAGACGCTGCGCCTGCGGTATGCAGCCCAGTTTGAGCCGGGAGGGCTGGCCCAGCTCCTGCGGCAGAAAATGCCCGAGGAGCTGCGGGCCGGGCAGAGCCTCTGCGGCCCCCACCGGGAAGATCTGGAGCTTCTGCTGGACGGCCAGCCTGCAAAAGTGTATGCAAGCCAAGGACAGCAGCGGAGCGTCGTGCTGAGCCTGAAGATGGCGGAAGCCGCAGCGGCTGCCTCCATCACGGGCGAACACCCGGTGCTTCTGCTGGACGATGTGCTCAGCGAGCTGGACGACGGCCGCAAGCAGTATCTGCTGACCCGGATGCGGGAGAAGCAGACTTTCGTGACCAGCTGCGACGACACCGCCTTCCTCCGAACAGACGGCGAGGTCTACCGGATGAACGGCGGCGTACTGACGAAAGTGTGAGCAGAATGTATGTGCATCTGGGCCGCGATTACGTCCTGAACGACCGGGACATCATCGGCATCTTCAACTTGGAGACGACCACCATCTCTCCCCGGGGGCGGGAGTTTCTGAACTACGCCCAGAAAAACGGGGCTGTGGTCAGCCTGTCCGATGAGCTGCCCCAGAGCTATGTGCTGGCAGACGCCCCGGTGGATACGGTGTATCTTTCCGAGCTGTCTCCCGCTGCCCTCAAACGGCGCACGGAGATGAAGCTGGAATAGAGTGTGCCGCCTTCTCCGGCAGTTTCCCCGCAAATAACCCGGGACACCTGTCCCGCCCCAACGCTTTGCGCCGGGGCCCCACCTCCCGGACATTTGCGGACAAACCGCCCTCGCGTCGGCAGGCAAACGGCTGCTGACCTAGACAGCAGGGCACTACAGCTTTCGAAATATTGGGCTTTGCTCGTCCAGCTTAGACTAGCCCGGAACGCCAGTGGCTCCCCTCGATAGGGGAGCTGGCAAAGCCGACAGGCTTTGACTGAGAGGTTTAATTGCCATCCAAGCAAATTTGCTTTTTACAAATCGTAACGAAATAACGAAACAAAAGGGAGAAAGGAAATGGCAGAGGAAATCATTACCAGCACCAACGCAGATACTGCGACGGACCATGAATACAACGCCAGCGAGATCCAGGTCCTGAAAGGTCTGGAGGCTGTGCGCAAGCGCCCCGGTATGTATATCGGCTCTACCGGCGAGCGGGGCCTGCACCATCTGGTGTACGAGATCGTGGACAACGCCATCGATGAGGCTCTGGCCGGTTACTGTGACCATATCGAGGTCAAGATCTTAAAGGGCGACATCATTCAGGTCACGGACAATGGCCGCGGCATCCCCGTGGATATTCAGGCAGACACCGGCCTGCCTGCCGTCACCGTCGTCTACACCATCCTCCACGCCGGCGGCAAGTTCGGCGGCGAGAACTCCGGCTACAAGGTGGCCGGCGGCCTGCACGGCGTCGGTGCGTCTGTCGTCAACGCCTGCTCGGAGTGGCTGACCGTCAACGTCCGCCGCGATGGGCACGAGTACGAGCAGACCTTCCGCCGCGGCGACCCGGATGGGCCGCTGAAGTGCATCGGCACGGTGGACCCCAGCGTCACCGGCACCCGCGTCACCTTCAAGCCCGACCCTGAGATGTTCAAGGACACCACCGTCTACAACTTTGAGACGCTGGAAAAGCGGCTGCGGGAGGAGAGCTTCCTGAACGCCGGTGTGAAGATCACCCTGACCGATGAGCGGGAGCTTTACACCCCCGTCCTCGAGGACGGCAAGGAGGGCGAGCCGACCTACCGCACCGAGGTCATGTGCTACGAGGGCGGCATCAAGAGCTTCGTCACCTATCTGGGCGAGAAGCGGGATCTCGAGGTGCTCCACCCCAATGTCATCTACCTCAAGGGCCAGACCGACCGGGGCATGGCCGAGATCGCTCTGCAGTATAATTCCAGCTACAATGAGCTGCTGCTGAGCTTTGCCAACAACGTCAACACTCCCGACGGCGGCACCCACGAAGAGGGCTTCCGCAGCAGCCTCACCCGTGTCTTCAACGACTATGGCCGCAGCCATGGCCTGCTGAAGGAGAAGGAAGAGAACCTGTCCGGCGCAGACGTTCGGGAGGGCCTCATCTGTGTCATCTCCGTCAAGCTGCAGGAGGCTGAGTTCGAGGGCCAGACCAAAGCAAAGCTGGGCAACACCGAGATCCGCACCCTCGTGTCCAACATGGTCTACTCCAAGCTGATGGAGTTCTTCGAGGAGAACCCGGGCGTCGCCAAGGCCATCTTCGAGAAGGCCACGCAGGCCGCCCGTGCCCGCGCCGCCGCCAAGAAGGCCCGTGAGCTGGTGCGCCGCAAGAGCGCGCTGGAGACCAGCCGGATGCCCGGCAAGCTGGCCGACTGCCGCGAGAAAGACCCCAGCCGCACCGAAATTTTCATCGTCGAGGGCGATTCTGCAGGCGGCTCGGCCAAGATGGGCCGTGACTCGGCCATTCAGGCCATCCTCCCCCTGTGGGGCAAGATGCTCAACGTCGAAAAGGCCCGCGCCGACCGCATCTACGGCAACGACAAGCTGATGCCGGTCGTTCTGGCGCTGGGCTGCGGCATCGGCGACGAGTTCGATATTTCCAAACTGCGGTATGACAAGGTCTTCATCATGGCCGATGCCGATGTCGATGGCTCTCACATCTGCACCCTGATGCTCACCTTCTTCTTCCGCTATATGCGCCCCCTCATCGAGCAGGGCCATGTCTATGTGGCACAGCCCCCGCTGTTCAAGGTGCAGAAGGGAAATACCATCAAATACGCCTACAACGACGCCGAAATGGCCCTTCTGTCGCAGGAGATGCCCGGCGCGAAGATCAACCGCTATAAGGGCCTTGGTGAGATGAACCCGGAGCAGCTCTGGGAGACCACCATGAACCCGGATAACCGCGTCATCGTCCGCATCACCATCGAGGATGCTGAGAAGGCAGACGAGGCCTTCACCATCCTGATGGGTGATCAGGTGGAGCCGCGCCGCCGCTTTATCGAGACCAACGCGCAGTACGCAAAGCTCGACGTGTAATGGGAGGAAACAATGGAAGAAGATTATGTGATGATACCGGGCAGCGGTACTAAGATGATCATCCGGGACGTCAAGAAAGAGATCGAGACGGCGTTTCTGGATTACTCCATGTCGGTCATCGTGGCCCGCGCCCTGCCGGATGTGCGTGACGGTCTGAAGCCCGTCCACCGCCGCATCCTCTACACCATGCACGAGCGCGGCAACGACCCCAGCCATCCCTACCGCAAGTCGGCGGACACCGTCGGTGCGGTGCTGGGTTCTTACCACCCCCACGGCGACGCCTCCGTCTACGACGCGATGGTCCGTCTGGCACAGGATTTCTCCCTGCGCTACCCGCTGGTGGACGGCCAGGGCAACTTCGGCTCTGTGGACGGTGACCCCCCGGCTGCTTACCGTTACACCGAAGCCCGCATGAGCCGGATGGCTGTCGAGATGCTGACCGACATCGACAAGGACACCATCAACTGGGACCCCAACTTCGACGAGACGAAGAAGGAGCCGAGCGTCCTGCCCTGCCGCTTCCCGAACCTGCTGGTCAACGGCAGTCAGGGCATCGCCGTCGGCATGGCCACCAATATCCCACCCCACAACCTCAGCGAGGTCATCGACGGCTGCGTGGCCTATATCGACGACCCCGACATCGACCTGCCCGGCCTGATGGAGCACATCAAAGGCCCGGACTTCCCCACCGCCGGCATCATCATGGGGCGCAGCGGCATCCGCGCCGCCTACGCCACCGGCCGCGGCAAGATCACCCTGCGGGGCCGCGCTACCATCGAAGAGACCAAGAACGGCCGCACCCAGATCATCATCACGGAGATCCCGTATATGGTCAACAAGGCCCGGCTCATCGAGAATATGGCCGATCTGGTCAAGGACAAGCGCATCGAGGGCATCACCGGACTGAACGATGAGACCAACCGCAAGGGAATGCGCATCGTGGTGGACATCCGCAAGGACGCCAACGCGCAGGTCATCCTGAACCAGCTGTACCAGTACACCCAGCTGCAGGATACCGTGGGCGTCATCATGCTGGCCATCGACCACAAGGTGCCCAAGGTCATGACCCTGAAACAGATGATCCAGAAGTACGTCGAGTTTCAGGATGAAGTCGTCCGCCGCCGCACCCAGTACGACCTGAAGAAGGCCAAGGAGCGCGCCCACATCCTCGAGGGCTTGAAAAAGGCCACCGACATCGTGGACGAGCTGATCGCCACCATCCGCGCCTGCAAGGGCGGTATGTCGGAAGCCAAGACCGCCATCATGGAGCAGTTCGGCTTCGACGACCCGCAGGCCGACGCCATCGTGAAATTGCAGCTGGGCCGTCTGGCCGGCCTCGAGATTTTGAAGATCGAGGAAGAGCTGTCCGGCCTGCAGGCCAAGATCGAGGACTGGGAAGACATCCTCGCCCACGATGCCCGGGTGCTCGAGATCGTCAAGAATGAGCTGCTGGACATGAAGAAGCGCTTCGGCGACGAGCGCCGCACCGAGATCCAGTCCGTCACCGGCGAGGTGGACATCGAGGATCTCATCGCCGAGGAGCAGTGTGTCTACACCCTCACCGAGGCCGGTTATATCAAGCGTCAACTCAAGGCCACCTATCAGGCCCAGAAGCGCGGCGGCCGCGGTATCTCCGGCATGACCCGGAAGGAAGAGGACATCGTGCAGGAGATGTTCGTCGGCTCCACCCACGACTACGTCCTGTTCGTCACCGACAGAGGCCGCCTTTTCCGGGTCAAGGGCTACACCATCTCCGAGGGCAGCCGCACCAGCAAGGGCAGCAACATCGTCAACCTGCTGCAGCTGGCCGAAGGCGAGAAGGTCACGAATATGCTCTGCTACCCCAAGGATGAGGACAACAAGGGCGGCTTTGTCACCATGGTGACAAAGCAGGGCCTCATCAAGCGCACCCCGCTGGAGCAGTACGCCAACATCCGCAAGACGGGCCTCATCGGCATCGCCCTCAACGAGGGTGACGCGCTGGCATGGACCCGCCTGACCACCGGCAATGATATGCTCATCGTGGCTACCCGCAACGGTCAGGCCATCCGCTTCAACGAGGCCGACGCCCGCCCGATGGGCCGCAGCGGCCACGGCGTCCGGGCCATCAAGCTGGCCGAGGGCGACGAGGTCGTCGGCGTCTGCATCTGCCGCGAGGGCGGCACGGTGCTCACCGTCACCGAGAACGGCAAGGGCCGCCGCTCCGACATCGACACCTACCGCATCACCGCACGCGGCGGCAAGGGCATCCGGAACTACGACGCCTCCAGGGACAAGGTGGCAGCGGTCAAGATCGTGGATGACATCGACGATGTGCTGCTGAGCAGTCAGGAGGGCATCATCATCCGCCTGCACGCCAACGAGATCCCCGTCCAGAGCCGCTATGGCTCCGGCGTCCGGGTCATGCGTCTGGGCGAGAACGACAAGGTCATGGTCCTTGCCCGCACGGACCACGACGATGAGGCACAGACTGAGAGCATCGAGTCTGATGCCGAGGACGAACCCACCGCCGAGCAGCTGGCGGAGATGGAAGCAGCCGATGAGGCATCGGCCGCCGAAGCTCCCGAGGCCGACACCGGCGACGAGGAATAAATCCCGGAACAAAAACATAAGAAGACCCTGTGAGGAAGTTTCTCTTTTGCAAGAGGATGACCCCACAGGGCCTTTTTGCTTTTTTGCACGAAAAAACGGGGCAAACTTTGACGGAAATGACAGGCGAAATTTTAAAATTCCATTCGATGACATGATTTGATACGAAACGACCTGAATGGGTCATGAAACGACCTTGATGTTGGCGGGAATTGGGGTATCATTAAAGAGAACAATTATCATCATAGGGCAGGACCACGAAAAAATATTTTTTTCGTGGCGTGAGAGTGGAGTAAAATGCAGAGCAATGAGCCGTATATCGGAAGCGTCCGGTTTTTCAAAAACATCATTTTTTTGTGCTGCATCCTCGGCGTGCTCATCCCGACCGGGCTGGCGCTCCGCTGGCGGAGCCGGGCAAAGACGGCAGAGAGCCTGCTGGCCCAGAACGCTGTCGTGCTGACGGGCGAAGAGGATGAAGCCGCCAGCGAGGCCGAGGCGGCTTCGGTGGAGACTGAGCCGGAGGCCGACAGCTCCGACGAGCAGGAGCCGCTCAGCTACCAGCTGCTCTACCCGGATTTCTATGCGCCTACCCCCCTGCCGGACATCGAGGACGCCGGCAAGACCATCTACCTCACCTTCGATGACGGCCCCTCCGACCGCACCGACGAGGTGCTGAAGATCTTGGACGAGAAGGGGGTCAAGGCCACCTTCTTCGTCATTGGCCGGGAGGATGAGACCTCCATCCAGCGCATCAAAAAGGCCGCTGCGGCAGGCCACACCATCGGGATGCACAGCTACAGCCACGACTACGAAAAGATCTATACCTCGGTGGAGGATTTCCTCGATGACTTCTATAAGCTGTTCGTCATCCTCCGGGATGAGGCAGGCGTGACCCCCACGGTGTTCCGTTTCCCGGGCGGCAGCCTCAACAACTACAATCAGGGCGTCTACAAGGAGATCATCGCGGAGATGCTTCGCCGCGGCTTCCGCTACTACGACTGGAACCTTTCGGCAGAGGATGCGGCCAAAAAGTCGCCCTCGGCCAGCACCATCGTAGAGGGCATCACCTCCTATTCGGCCCAGAAGAAGCATGGAGTCGTGCTGATGCATGACTCCGCCCACTGCAAGACGACAGTTGAAGCATTGCCTGCACTCATCGATACGCTGCGGGAGCAGGGCTTTGATTTTGCCCCGCTGGACCGCACGGTGCGTCAGGTCAGCTTCCACTATAGATCGGCGTCAAATCAATCATGAGAGGAACGTGTTGAAGATGAGCAAGAAAGACAATTTTTCGCAGGCAGCCTATGAGATGTTCGGCATCGGCAGGGGCGGCAGCAAGCGGGAGGCCGACAAGACGGCGGAGAAGCCTGCGGAGTCCGCAGCCATGGAAGTGGAAGAGGACGAGATGAGTCTGACCGTCGCGCCGACCATAGCAGAGGTGAAGCCTCTGGAAAAGGTCCCTGAGAAGCCCAAGACCACCCTTCTGGCGGAGGGCAGCGTCTTCGAAGGCACCCTGCATACCAAGGGCGATGTGGAGATTGCAGGCGTCTTCAAGGGAGACATCTTCTCCGAGGGCAACGTCAAGCTCTTTGCCAACATCGAGGGCAATGTTCAGGGCGGCAATGTGGAGCTTGTGACCAGCAGCGTACAGGGCGATGTCAGCGCCAAGGAACTGCTCAAGATTGGTCCCCAGTCGGTCATCGGCGGCAACATCAAGACCAAGGATATGATCTGCTCTGGCCGCATCGTGGGCAATGTGGAGTCCAGCGGCCGTGTGACCCTGACCACCGGCAGCGCCCTCACGGGCGACCTGACCGCCTCCACCATCGCCGTCATGGAGGGCGCTCTGATGGAGGGCCGCTTCAAGATCGTAAAAAAATAAGCTGCGGTTATACTGGACAAATCGGCCCCTGATGTGATAAGCTATCGGAACAATAGAAAAGATCCTCATGGGGGAGTAGCAGGCACCGTTTTGCAGGCGGTGCAGCAAGTCAACACAATGACGGCCCGGGCGGCTGTCTGGCTTGCTTTCATTTGCGAGACTCATGTGTTTTGGTGCGAGTACCACGCCCATTCCACATGGAGTCAGTTTGTCAGAAAATGAGACCCGGAATTGGCGAAGCGCGCCGATTCCGGGTCTTTTCTCTGCCCACCAATTCCGGTCAGATCAGGAGGCATAATCATGGAATGGAGTCTTTTGTTTTTCTTCAACAGCGCCCTGCTGGGCGTGGGTCTTGCAATGGATGCGTTCTCCGTCTCGATGGCGAACGGTCTGCATGACCCCAAGATGTCCCGCCGCCGAGGCGTCCAAGTCGCAGGCACCTTCGCCGTCTTTCAGGCCGCCATGCCCATGCTGGGCTGGGTCTGCGTCCACACCATCGTGGAGCTGTTCTCCTCCTTCGAGACGCTCATCCCGTGGATCGCCCTCATCCTGCTGGGCTACATCGGCGGCAAGATGCTCCTCGAGGGCATCAAGGGCGAGGAGACCGAGGAGGCTGCCGAGCTGAGCGCAGGCGCACTCTTCGTGCAGGGGGTGGCCACCAGCATCGATGCCCTGTCGGTGGGCTTCACCATCTCGGAGTACGGCTGGTTCATGGCGCTGGTCTGCTCCCTCATCATTGCGGTCGTCACCTTCTTTATCTGTGCAGCCGGTCTTTCCATCGGCAAGAAGTTCGGCACCAAGCTCTCCGGCAAGGCCTCCGTCCTCGGCGGCGTCATCCTCATCGGCATCGGTCTGGAAATTTTCATTTCGGGCATTCTGGGCTGAGTATAAAGCAAAAGCGGCGCCTGCGCGATGCAGGGCCGCTTTTTTGTTCCCCGTGGAACATCATTCAAAATAATCTGCGTATTCCTCGGTGAGCTTCGAGCCGAGGCGGCGGATGCCGCCGTAGAGATGGCGCTCTACCAGCGGCTCGAAAGCCGCAAGGTCGCACCGCTCAATGGCGTCGATGAGGTTATGGTGGTCGGCCACCACCTCGGCCAGACCGCCGGTGGTCAGGGTATCCAGCATCCGGAAGCGGCTGTAGTCGGCGTGGGCGTTCTGCAAGGTGCGCCAGAGGTACATCTTCCCCATGGCGGAGAACCACGTCTCGTGGAGGAGGGTGTCGGCCTCGTAGAGGCGGTTGAAGTCCAGCGTCTCGGCCTTGGCCAGCTCGTCGTAGGCGGCGGCGCGCTGACGGATGAGGGCGCGGTGCTCGGGGGTGCAGTGGGGCGCAAAGTCCCGCAGCACCCGGGCCTCCACCGCGATGCGCTCGTAGATCAGCTCATCCACGATGTCCCGGTTCAGCCGGGTGACGGTGGTGCCCTTGTAGGGCACGATCTTCACAAGGCCGTTTTCCTGCAGGCGCTGCAGCACCACCCGGATGAGGGAGCGGGGCGCGCCGAAGCGGGTGCAGAGCGGGTTTTCGCTCAGAGAGCAGCCGGGCCGCAGGGTCAGGTCGATGATCTCCCGCTCGAGGACGGCGTATATTTCCGAATCCGTTTTAAACTGCTGTTCCATTGTCGTTTTCCTGTCTGATGCCCCAAGCGGGCCATGTCCCGGGCACGGGGAGGCGGAAGTCCATCGCCTTGCCGGTGCCGGGGTGGATGAAGCGGAGGCGGGCGCTCTGGAGCGCGATGTCTCCCTTGACGCGGCTCCCATATTTGCCGTCGCCCCAGAGCGGGTGGCGGCGGGAGGCGAACTGCACCCGGATCTGATGGGTGCGGCCGGTGTGGAGGGTGATGTCCGCGAGGCTGGCGCTGCCGTCCGGGGCAGACGCCGCAAGTCGGTATTCCAGCACGGCCTCCTTCACGCCCTTGCGGGGGCGGCTGACCGGGAAGACCCGGCCCCTCCGGCTGTCCTTGAATAAGTAGTCGCGCAGGACGCCTCCGGCGGGGAGCGTTTCGTCCGGCCCGCCCGCGATGAGGGCGCGGTATTCCTTCCGGAAGGGCGGTGCGTCCGGCGCATCGGCGGCGGGCTCGGCCCGGCCATCCTGCACGGCATAATACTGCTGGCTCTGGGCCACCTGCCGGCTGAGGGCGGCAGCGGCCTGCGGGGTCTTGGCATAGACCATCAGCCCGGACACGCCGGTGTCCAGCCGGTGGATGACGCCCACATAGGCGTCGGGCCTGCCCCAGTGCTTCCGCAGGGCAGCGGGGACGCCCTCCTCGCTGGAAAGACCGGCGGGCTTGTCCAGCACCACGAGGGCTGCATCTTCGTAAAGGATCACAGCTTGCCCTCGTCTACCAGCGCCTTGAGCTTGAGCACCCCCGCGATGGTTTTGCCGTCCTTGATCTCGTTGCGCATGACCATCTCGTAGGCCTTTGCCAGCGGGATGCGGTCGGGTGTCAGGAACTCGTCGTCGTCCAGATGCATCTGGGTCTTGTGCAGCCCGGTGGCCGCCCACATATAAATGACCTCGGTGTCATAGCCCACGGTGGGATAGAACTCGCCCAGCGGGGTGTAGTGGTCGGCGGTCAGGCCACACTCCTCGCCCAGCTCCCGCTTGGCGGCCTCGAAGGGGTCTTCGCCTTTTTCCAGCTTGCCGGCGGGCAGCTCCCACAGCTCCTGCTGCATGGCATAGCGGAACTGGCGCACCATGCAGAGGGTGCCGTCCTCAAAATAGGGCACGATGCAGGCCCCGCCGTGGTGGTGGACGACCTCCCGCTGGGCGGTCTCGCCGTTTTCCAGCAGGGCGGTGTCCTTGGTCAGCGTGACCACCCGGCCCTCAAAGAGCACCTCGCTCGTGAGCGTCTTTTCGAAATGTGCAGCATCCATCGTTTTTTGTGCCTGTCCTTCCCTGCGCTCCAAGGCGCATTTTCCTATGGATAAAGTTTACGGCAGAAGCTGTACAAATGTCAATTATAAATTTAGGATTTTGTAAGAAAAACCTCATCATCACTGGATTTTAGGCAATAAAAGCCTCTTGGATGCAGGCAGGGACACATCTGTAAAAAAGAGCTAAAAATTTTCGGGAATTTTTGTTGTGTTTTGCCAGTGGGTTTGCGTTGCCTTTGCCAGCGGAATTTGCTATTATATTAGATGAGCAATAGTGCCTTCATGGGGTTCTCCGGCCCCGGGCAGGGCTATTGCCCTCGATGGGTCTGTGCTTTTGCGGAGTTCTCCGGCTCCGGCAGTGCGCAGCATCCGTCAGTTGAGCAATGCGTTTTTCAAGGAGTTCTCCGGCTCCGGCCAAAGACGTTTGCCCCGCGCAGAAGGTACCAAAATTCTGAATGGAGGAAGAAAAATGCCTAGAGCAAAGCAAACCATGGATGGCAATACCGCTGCCGCTCATGTAGCATATGCCTACACGGACGTGGCTGCTATCTACCCCATTACCCCCTCTTCTCCGATGGCTGACTCTGTGGACCAGTGGTCCGCTGCTGGCCAGAAGAACATCTTCGGCAACCAGGTCAAGGTCGTCGAGATGGAGTCTGAGGCAGGCGCTGCAGGCGCTGTGCACGGCTCTCTGGGTGCAGGTGCTGTTACCACCACCTTCACCGCTTCTCAGGGCCTGCTGCTGATGATCCCCAACATGTACAAGATCGCTGCTGAGCAGCTGCCCTGCGTGTTCGATGTTTCTGCACGTACCGTTGCTACCCAGTCCCTGAACATCTTCGGTGATCACAGCGACGTTATGGCATGCCGCCAGACCGGCTTCGCAATGCTGGTCGAGAGCAGCGTGCAGGAAGTCATGGATCTGTCCCCTGTTGCCCATCTGGCAGCCATCGAGGGCAAGGTCCCCTTCCTGAACTTCTTCGACGGCTTCCGTACTTCTCACGAGTACCAGAAGATCGAGAAGTGGGATTACGCCGACCTGAAGGAAATGTGCAACATGGAGGCTGTCGAGGAGTTCCGTGCCAAGGCTCTGAACCCCGAGCACCCCAAGATGCGCGGCTCCCACGAGAATGGCGACGTGTTCTTCCAGCATCGTGAGGCCTGCAACTCTGTCTACGACGCACTGCCCGCAGTCGTCGAGAAGTACATGGCCAAGATCAACGAGAAGCTGGGCACCAACTACGACCTGTTCAACTACTACGGCGCACCCGATGCCGATCGCGTCATGATCGCTATGGGCTCTGTCTGCGACGTTGCTGATGAGGTCATCGATTACCTGAACGCTAAGGGCGAGAAGGTCGGTATCGTCAAGGTCCGCCTGTACCGTCCTTGGGTGTCCTCCGCTCTGCTGAAGGTCCTGCCCAAGACCGCCAAGAAGGTGGCTGTGCTGGACCGCACCAAGGAGCCCGGCTCTCTGGGCGAGCCCCTGTATCTGGATGTCGCAGCTACCCTGCGTGAGGCTGGCATGAACGATGTCATCCTGACCGGCGGCCGCTACGGTCTGGGCAGCAAGGACACTCCCCCGTCCTCCATCTTCGCTCTGTTCAAGGAGCTGGAGAAGGATCAGCCGAAGGAGCGCTTCACCCTCGGCATCACCGATGATGTCACCGGCCTGTCTCTGCCTGAGGTCAAGCCCGCTCCCATCACCGCAGCTGCTGGCACCAAGGAGTGCAAGTTCTGGGGTCTGGGCGGCGACGGTACTGTCGGTGCTAACAAGAACTCCGTCAAGATCATCGGCGACCATACCGACAAGTATGTTCAGGCATACTTCCAGTATGACTCCAAGAAGACCGGCGGCGTGACCATCAGCCACCTGCGTTTCGGCGACAAGCCCATCCGCAGCCCCTACTACATCAATCAGGCTGACTTCGTGGCCTGCCACAACCCCGCTTACATCCACATGGGCATGAAGATGGTTCAGGATGTCAAGCCCGGCGGCGTGTTCATGATCAACTGCCAGTGGAACGATGAGGAGCTGGGCCATCACCTGAACGCTGAGGCCAAGAAGTACATCGCTGACAACAACATCCAGCTGTACACCATCAACGCAATCGATAAGGCAATCGAGATCGGTATGGGCAAGCGCACCAATACCATCCTGCAGTCCGCTTTCTTCAAGCTGGCTGACGTTATGCCCATCGATGACGCCATCAACTTCATGAAGCAGGCAGCTCAGAAGAGCTACGGCAAGAAGGGTCAGGACGTCGTTGAGATGAACTGGAAGGCCATCGATGCCGGTGTTGACGCCATCCACAAGGTTGACGTTCCCGCTTCTTGGTCCAACCCCGAGGCCGATCCCGCTCCGAAGGAGCTGGCTGGCCGTCCGGAGCTGGTCAAGCAGATCCGCGACGTCATGGAGCCCATCGCTCGTATGGACGGCGACAGCCTGCCCGTCTCTGCCTTCGTTGCTAACGCAAACGGCGAGTGGGAGCAGGGCGCTTCCGCTTACGAGAAGCGCGGCACTGCTGTGAACGTCCCCGAGTGGGATGCTTCCAAGTGTGTTGGCTGCAACCAGTGCGCATTCGTGTGCTCTCACGCAACCATCCGTCCCTTCCAGCTGACCGCTGACGAGCTGGCAGCAGCTCCCGCACAGACCAAGAGCCGCGACAACAAGCCCGCAAACGAGTACAAGTTTGTCATGGCTGTGTCTCCTCTGGACTGCATGGGCTGCGGCGAGTGCGTCACCGTCTGCCCCACCAAGGCTATCCAGATGGTTCCTCAGGAGTCTCAGGCCGACCAGCAGGCAGTCTTCGACTACTGCGTCGCCAACATCTCCAAGAAGCCCTCTAAGTTCGCAGACGACACCGTCATCGGCTCTCAGTTCAACCAGCCGCTGCTGGAGTTCTCTGGCTCCTGCGCAGGCTGTGCTGAGACCTCTTACGCACGTCTGATCACCCAGCTGTTCGGCGAGAAGATGTACATCTCCAACGCCACCGGCTGCTCCTCTATCTGGGGCGGTACTGCTTCCATCTCTCCGTACACTGTCAACAAGGACAGCGGCCACGGTCCTGCATGGTGCAACTCCCTGTTCGAGGATAACGCAGAGCACGGTCTGGGCCTGTATCTGGGCCAGAAGACCGTCCGTGAGAACCTGATCAAGCGCATCGCTGAGGTCGCTGGTTCTGACAAGGCTTCTGCTGAGCTGAAGGCTGCCTTTGACGAGTTCATGGCAACCAAGAACAACACCAAGGCAAACGATGCCCCCGCTAAGGCTCTGATCGCTGAGCTGGAGAAGGCTGCTGCCGCTGGCTGCACCGAGTCCGCTGAGATCCTGAAGAGCAAGGAGTTCATCGCCAAGAAGTCCGTCTGGATCTTCGGTGGTGACGGCTGGGCATACGACATCGGCTTCGGCGGTCTGGATCACGTTCTGGCCTCCGGCGAGGATGTCAACGTCATGGTCTTCGATACTGAGATGTACTCCAACACCGGTGGACAGGCATCCAAGGCTTCCAACATTGGTGAGGTCTGCCAGTTCGCTGCTGCTGGTAAGGAAATCAGCAAGAAGAGCCTGTCCGAGATCGCTATGACCTACGGCTACATCTATGTCGCTCAGATCGCTCTGGGCGCCAACATGAACCAGGCTGTCAAGGCGATCGCTGAGGCTGAGGCTTACCCCGGCCCCTCTCTGATCATCGGCTACGCTCCCTGCGAGCTGCACGGTGTTAAGGGCGGCATGACCAACTGCCAGAACGAGATGAAGAAGGCAGTTGAGGCTGGTTACTGGAACCTGTTCACCTTCAATCCGGCCAACAAGGCTCAGGGCAAGAACCCCTTCACCCTGACCTCCAAGGCTGTGGATGGCGAGAAGTATCAGGCCCTGCTGGCAAACGAGACCCGTTACAGCCGCCTGACCCGCGCCTTCCCGGAGCGTGCAAAGCAGCTCTTCGCTCGCAACGAGCAGGTCGCAAACGACCGTTACGAGCACCTGAGCCGTCTGGTCGAGCTGTACAAGTAAACCAAAGTTCTTTTCCCTCTGGCCGGAACCTGCCGCAGCGGCACCTTAGTCCCGAAAGGGCGGCTGCTCCGTGCTGGCGATTACTGCGCAACGCAGCAGTACGAAACTGCGGCCCCGGCCAGAGCAAAGACGCGGCTTACGCCTACGCAAAGACCAAAGCTTTGTGCCCAAACTGATTTCGACTCTCTGCCTGTTCCCGGACGCGTCGGGGCGGGCAGAGTCTGAAATACCAAAGCGCCCGCGAGGGTCCTTGAAAGCATACTTCGCGTGTGTCAGGAGCATAAGGTCTGCTCGCAGATACCTTGCTCCGCCTGCTGCATAAGACCTGCTTTGCAGGGATCTTGCCGCAGCCAAAAACGAGATCCGTTTTTAGCGCCCCGCTCACTGGAAACAGTGTCCGGGGCGTATTTTTTATGCCTTTCGATTTTTACACTTTCTTCATAGGTTTTTCATGAAATCCAGCCGAAAAGCTGTTATACTACAGCCATGAGGATTCGGGGCCGCAACCGATTCCTTGTACATGATTCCTCCTCACACCAAAGCAATATCCGAACACAGCGCCCTTTCCGGTGAAGCCGCAAGCACCGGGGAGGGCGCTGTGTGTTTTTGTACGGCAATATTCCGGAAATGGAACGCTTACAGGGTTGACCGGGCATTTTTAAGGAGATATAATAAGCCTGTAAGGCTAAGAAACTTAGTATTTTGAACTTGTGGAGGTGAACGCAGGACAATGGACCCGGATCATAGTCGAAGACGATGGAATGATGCGGCCGGAACGACCGCGAAAGGTGCTGCGTTCGCCTTTTTTGTACGCTGAACAGCGGGGTGTCTGCTGTCCGGCTGCCGTACAAAAGGGGCGCAGCTCTGCGCGTGCAGATGGGGCGTGTGCGGCCCTGAGCCTGCGGTGCAGGAGCGGCGCTTTTGCGTTGATGCGGCTGTGTCCTCCTGAGACAGGAAAGAGGAGGAACACGAATGGAAGAAAAAAAGAACAACCCGGAGCGCGAAGCGGACGAAGCCCTTCCGGTGCAGGAGCTGCCTGCCGATATTCCCGCCGAGGTGCGCCAGAAATTGGCCGAAGACCTGAACGAGCAGGCCACCGAAGACCTCAGGCAGGACGTCCGTGAGGCCGAAAAAGAGGAGGCCAACGACGAAGAGGTCAAGGCCAACCCTGAGATGCTCACCAAAAGCCGTCTGCTCAAGCTGCTCATCAAGAAGCAGTACGTCAAGCTGCGCGAAGTGACCGAGGAAGAGCAGCCCGCCGATTTGGCCGAGCTGCTGGAAGAGCTGGACGAGAACAACCGCCTCGTGGTGTTCCGTCTGCTGAAAAAGGACGTTGCGACCGAGGCGTTCGCCTATATGTCCGACGAGGCCCGCGACGACCTCGTGAATGCGTTTTCGGATGTCGAGCTGGTAAGTGCCATCGAGGAGATGAGCCTTGACGACGCCGCCGACCTGCTGGAGGATATGCCCGCCGGTGTGGTCAAGCGGGTCTTGGAGAAGTCGTCCCGCCAGACCCGTGAGAGCCTGAACAAGCTGCTGAACTATCCCGAAAGCTCTGCTGGCAGCCTGATGACCCCCGAATACGTCCGTCTGCGGGAGGAGATGACCGTCAGCGATGCCTTTGCAGCCATCCGCAGACAGGGTGAGAACGCCGAGACCGTCTACACCTGCTATGTGGTGGAGCGCAACCGCCTGAAGGGCGTCGTGTCGGCCCGCAGCCTGCTGCTGGCGGATCCGTCTACCCCCATCACAGACATCATGGACGACAATGTCGTCGCCGTGAAGGTCACGGACGATCAGGAGTTCGTGGCCCGTGAGATGCAGCGCTACGACTTCACCGCCATGCCCGTTCTGGACAACGAGGGGATGTTCGTCGGTATCATCACCATCGACGATGCCATCGACGTCCTGACCGACGAGAGCACCGAGGATATGCAGAAGATGGCGGCGATCCTGCCCGACGACGATGCCACCACCTACTTCGGCACCAGCGTCTGGACCCACGCCAAGCAGCGTATCCCATGGCTGCTCATCCTGATGCTCTCCGCCACCTTCACCGGCATGGTCACGACCCACTACGAGGAGGCCTTCGTCAGCCTGCCCCTGCTGGTCTCCTTCATGCCCATGCTGATGGACACCGCCGGCAACTGCGGCAACCAGATCAGCACCCTCATGGTGCGCGGCCTCGCGCTGGGCGAGGTGGAACCCAGCGATTTCCTCCGCGTTCTGGGCAAGGAGCTGCGGGTCTCCGCCATCGTCGGCGCAGTGCTGGGCCTTGTCAACGGCCTGCGCATCTACCTGATGTACACCTACCTCTACGCCGGGCAGTATCAGAACGTCATCGGCTATGCGGTGGTGGTCAGTGTGTCGCTGTTCTTCAGCGTCATCCTCGCAAAGCTGGTGGGCGGTATGCTGCCGCTGGCCGCCAAGAAGCTGGGCGCCGACCCGGCCATCATGGCGACTCCCTTCATCACCACCATCGTGGATGCCTGCAGCCTGATCCTCTATTTCCAGATCGCACAGGTCGTCTTCCGCAATATGATGTAACGATACAAAACGTCCCCGCTCAAGCTCTGAGCAGGGGCGTTCTGCGTTCCGGCCCCCAAGACGCAACAAGACCCCTTCCCGCGCTTGCGGCGACGCGGAAAGGGGTCTTGTCGTTTGGGGTATTGCTTTGGTGTGAGGAGGAATCATGTGCAAGGGTGCGGTTGCGGCCCCGCACCCTTGTGAGCTATAGTATACCCGAACTGTGGGCCAAAATCATGTCTTTCTTGTGAAAGATTTGTTAATCGGCCTGTGAAATTTTTGGGAGACGGGTGCTCAATTTTCAGCATCGGAGACAAGGGCCGCGTGCTGCCGCCCCATCTCCACATAGGCCTCAGCGTTTTCGATGTTGTGGGCCAGCTGGTCGTCCCGGATGGTCTTGATGACCCGGGCGGGCACGCCTACGGCCACCGAGTTGTCGGGAATGACCATCCCCTCCGGCACCAGCGCTCCCGCCCCGATGATGCAGTTTTTGCCCACGACAGAGTGGTTGAGCAGGGTGGCGTGCATCCCGATGAGGCTGTTTTCCCCCACTGTGCAGCCGTGGGCAAGGGCACAGTGGCCCACCGTGACGTTCTTGCCCAGAAGGACTTGTCCGCCCGGGTCGCAGTGGAGGACGGCGTTGTCCTGCACGTTGCAGTTTTCGCCCAGCACCAGCGTGCCCTCGTCGCCCCGCAGCACAGCCCCGTACCAGATGTTTGTGCCCTTGCCCAGCGTCACATCGCCCAGCACCGTCGCATTCGCGGCCACGAAGACTGCGCCCTCGTCCCGGGGCGTTTTTCCACCAAAGGATAGGATCATTGTTGAAAAACCACCTTTCTCTTTTGCTTCATTTATGGTATTCTTTATAATAGCATTTTATATCGGATTATGGAAGCCCGGGGCTTCCGAAGGAGTTTCGCTTTATGAAGTTTACATCCCCGATGCGGCAGCTGGCGGCGCTGGCCCTGACTGCCGTGTTCCTCACCACGGCGGCGCTGTCGGGCTTCGCGGTCTACGCCATGCCCATCCAAGCCGCCTATCCGCAGGAATCCATCTACCTCTTCGACGCCGACACCGGGGAGACCCTCGTGGAGCAGAATCCCGACCTTCCTCGCTGCGTCGCCAGCCTAACCAAGATGATGACGGCTCTGCTGGTGCTGGAAAGCGGTACCGACCTCAACGCCAGCATCACCATCCCGGACAGCCTCACGCCGGAGCTGCAATCCATCCGGGCCAACCGGGGCCACACCATCGGCCTGCAGGCGGGCGAGACGGTGCGCCGCATCGACATGATGTACGCCATGCTCCTGCCCAGCGCCAACGATGCGGCCAGCGTGCTGGCCAATGATACTTCCGGCAGTCTCGCCGCGTTTGCAGCGCAGATGAACGTCCGGGCAAGCCAGCTGGGCTGCACGGCGACCCACTTCACCTGCCCGCACGGCCTCTACGACGGCGGGAACTACTCCACAGCCCGGGACATGGCCAAGATCGCGCTGGCCTGCTACGCAAACTCCACCTACCGCCGGATCGCGGATACGGCGTCCTATCGGCTGCCCGCCACGGAGCTGCATCCGGCCCGGACGATCACGACGACCAACAAGCTCCTGCAGCCCGCCAGCGGCTACTACCGCAGCTATGCCCACGGCATGAAGACCGGTTTTACCACGCAGGCCGGGCGGTGCTTCGTTACCTTCGCCCAGCAGGACGGCCACACCTACGGGCTGGTCATCCTCGGCTCGAACTCCCAGAACATCTTCCGGGAGGCGGCAGAGCTGTTTGACTGGGCCTTTACCAGCCCCGAGCTGCACCCTGCCCCGGTGGAGGCCGAGCCGGAGAAACAGGAGCGGGGCGGATTCTGGCATAAACTATTTGGCTGACGTTTGAATGTCAAGGAGGACAAAGCCTATGAATCGATCGAATTTCCTGCCCCGGGCCGCGGCGCTGCTGCTTACGCTGGTGCTGGTGGCCTGCACCGCCCTGCCCGGCTTCGCCGTCTACCAGATGCCCATCCAGACGGTCAGCGATACCGAGTCGGTGTACCTCTTCAATCTGGACACCGGCAAGCCCATCCTTCGCCAGAACTCCGACCAGCAGCGGTACATCGCCAGTCTGACCAAGATGATGACGGCCCTGCTCTTCCTTGAGAGCGGCAAGGATATGAACGCCGAGATCACCATTCCCGCTTCCCTGACGCAGGAGTTCAAGGACATCCAGAATGCCAACGGCTCCACCATGAACCTCCGCATCGGCGAGACGGTGCGCCGCATCGACCTGCTGTACGGCCTTCTGGTGGCCAGCGCCAACGACGCGGCCAGCGTCATCGCCAGCGATGTCTCGGGCGGCGACCTGACGGCCTTTGTGGCCCGGATGAATGCCCGCGCCAAGGAGCTGGGCTGTGAGGACACCACCTTCACCTGCGTCCACGGCCTGTACGACTACGGCAACGTCTCCACAGCCGAAGACCTTGCAAAAATTGCCGCCGCCTGCTACGCCGACGAGACCTATATGCAGGCCGCCAACACCCTCACCTATACCCTGCCCGCAACGAACCTCCACCAGAACGAGCGCACCATCAAGTCCACCAACCTCATGCTGGACCCGGAGTACGCCTACTACCGCGACTATATCCGGGGCATGAAGACCGGTTTCACCACCCTCGCGGGGCGGTGCTTCGTCACCTTTGCCCAGCAGGACGGCCACACCTATGGCCTCGTGGTGCTGGGCAGCGACCTGAACAACATCTATCGAGAGTGCTCTGAACTTTTGGACTGGGCCTTTTCCAGCTTCGCCGACCGGCCCTTGGTGGACACGGAGACGGTGCTGACCACCCTCCCGCTGACCAAGTGCCGCGCCGAAGAGACTGTGGAGCTGTATGCCGCCAATGACCTCAGCGGCTACGGTCACGCCGACGACGAGGTGACGTTCGACTTCTCCCTGCCGGAGAGCGCTGCCGCCACCATCAAGGAGGGCGCTGTGCTGGGCACGGCCACCGTCTATCTCGACGGCTATGAGATGGGAACGGTGGACCTTGTCACCCACAGGGAGTATGTGTCCGACTTTCGCACCGACGCCAAAACGACCCTTCTGCTCATGGCTGCGCTGGTAGGCATCCTCATCGTGCTGGGCTTCCTCACGATGGTGGCCGGCGGCGGCTCGCTGAACCTGCGGCGGAGGAATCGCTCCCGCAGAAGATGATAGAGCAAAAAGCTCCCCGCTGGGGAGCTTTTTTGCTGTGTGGGGTTTTATGAACGGCTTCACGCGCTGGTGGCGCGGATTAAATCGCTCTTGCGGTGGGGCTAAGTTCTCTTTTGCGTGCCAAAAGAGAACCAGAAAAGCACCAGCGATTTCGACGCGCTGGATCCACGAGAAAGGGGCTGCTCGCCCCTTTCAGACCCCGAAGGAGAGGTCGAAACGGAAAAAAGCTAGCCGCTGCGCTAAACGCTTTTTTCTCGTTTCTCCGACTTGCTGCTTCGCAGCTGGTGTTACCTCTCTGCTGACGGTAATGTCCAGCAGAAGCGTGAAATCTTCGGCGGAGCCGTAAATGGGAGAAGCACAAAAAAATGCGTTTATAGCAATTTTCAAAAATAAGGCGAATAGCCGCAGGAATGGAACCAGCCTGAGCAGTCAGAAGGCGAAACTGTCTGAAAAGCACATTGTATCGCGTTCGGAAGAGCATTCAGGGTCCGTGTTCTTGACTTCTTCCGATTTACAACCGGTAGCACCTACGCAAATAGCCACGCTCAATGCAATTGCCGCAATATGCTTTTTCTTTAATCGCATAAAAATCTTCCAAGCTTCTATTCCCTAGGCCGAACGTATTAGTTACGCAGTGCTTTTTCACGCACTTCCGGTGTAACTGCTTTCAGAAGATTATAGAGGTCAATAATATCGGTGATTGCCTGCCGGTCCTGCACCGTCCATGTGTAATCAAACTTGCTATAATCCGTTCCCTCGAAACGCATGATAACGGTATCGGCACTCAAAAGGTTTCGCAACCATTCGACTTCACTGTCTTCCATTTCAAAGGTGGCCCATGCAAACCATTTACCAAGCTCTTTGTCGTATCCATAATCGGAGTTATCATAATCGCAAATGTAAGTGTACTTATAATCTCCACCGCGCAGAATGATGTCATCGATATCCAGCTCGGAAGAGCCCATGTAAGTAAAATCTTCCCAGAAAACAATAGTGTTCCCCTTGTCCCAGATATAAAGGTTGGGGCCAATGCCACACGTCTTGCGCTTATCGATGCTGTCATCATGCGGGGTTGTAATCGCCCAGCAGTCTTCTACTGCATCGTAGTTGACATTGCACTTTGCAAGTGCATCCTGAATACCAAGAATCTGCTGTGCTTCTGCCAGCACACCAAAATTGGTGACAGCAGCTTTTCCTGCATCATCCAACTGGTTATAGGCATCCAAAGCGGCCACGATTGCCGCGCGTCTGCTGCGCGTGACAGTGCCGATCTGGCTGATCAGTGCTTCTACCTGCTCCGGGGTCACAGCACTATTCTGCTGCGCGAGCACCGCAAAAGGAACGTCCCCGGCGGGGCTGGCGGCCAGCGCGGGTAACGCAGTGCCTGCCATCAGTGCTGCCACAATTGTGCCTGCCGCAATAACTTTGCATTTTTCCAAAATTTTAATTTGATTTTCCTCTTTTCTCTTGACTTCGGCTTATGGCTGTTGTAACATAAAATTATAGATACAACAAAAAGGAGCGTTTTGGCATGATGACAAATGAAGAGATCCTTGCTATCCTGCGGCAGTACCCTGATCTGGTCCCCGAGGTTCTGGCCATCCTGACCGAAGCCCCTGCCAAAACAGATCTGCCGTTTGTCGGCTGATTCACTCCGGCTTTGCCCGGGAGCGCAGCAGCGTTTCCACCGCGTTGCGCTGTTAAGCAACGCCACAATTTCCTGCATCTGTTTGTCGAGCTCGCCCATCCCGACGGGCTCTTTTTTTGTGCCCATAAGCTCTTCAACGGTAATGCCAAAGTAGTCCGGAATTTTTTTGCGGCTGGACATTCTGGGTAAAGCGCCGTTTTTCCAGCTTGTCGGCATAGAGTTTGAAAAAACAAGTTCTTCTGCAACAGCAGCAGGGTTTTTCCCCCACACCGTCCTGTTGATCAGGTGTCAATGCGCGGGCACCGGGTGCAAAAAGCAGAGGGTCGCGCGTACCTTCCGATCTGCTTTCCGCCCTAAATCCAAAAATATTGCCAAGAGTAAAACGTACCTACAATATTATTTTACACCATCTTGTATGGCTTGGCAATGTTTTTTTGGGGGGAGTCGAAACACCCCTCCCTGCCTCTGGCCCGCGCGGAGCGCAAGCCATTTGACCGTAAGAAAAAACTTAATCCGCGCCACCCGGCGCGAAAACCATCCCCCTGAAATCTATATCTCAGTATAGCATATTTTCCTCCGCAGATAAATAGAAAAGCGGTAGGGGAACCGAAGGCAAAAATTCAGCTTTCTAGTGCAGAGCGGGCCGGAATATGGTATACTGATGCCGTATGACGAAAAGAATCACAAAAGCCCGTGCGTCCGGCGTGCGGCAGGAGGAGTGCGTATATGTTTCTTGAGATCATCAAAGCGATTTTGATGGGCATCGTGGAGGGCATCACCGAGTGGCTGCCCATCTCGTCCACAGGCCATATGATCCTGCTGGAGCAGGTGGTGAAGTTCAACGCCAGCGAGGAGTTCATGTCCATGTTCCGGGTGGTCATCCAGCTGGGTGCCATCCTTGCGGTGGTGGTGCTGTTCTGGGGCAAGCTGTGGCCCTTCGGCCTGCGGCATGGCCGCGTCATCTCGAAGCCCAGCGTCTGGCAGCTCTGGTTCAAGGTGGTCGTCGCCACTCTGCCGGTGCTGGTCATCAGCCCGCTGGACGACTGGATGGAGACCCGCTTCTACAACTACATTACCGTGGCTGCGATGCTGATCCTCTATGGTGTCCTCTTCCTTCTGGTGGAGAGCCGCTGCATCCAGCCTCGTGTGATCCGTCTGGAGCAGATCACATACCGCGACGCCCTCATCGTCGGCATCTGGCAGATGCTGGCCATCATCCCCGGCACCTCCCGCTCGGGTGCGACCATCGTGGGCGGCCTGCTGCTGGGCCTCTCCCGCGCCTGTGTGGCAGAGTTCACCTTCTACCTTGCCATCCCGGTCATGGCGGGAGCCTCCCTGCTCAAGGTGCTCAAGTTCGCTCTCTCCGGTGTCGCCATCACCGGCACCGAGATCGCCGTTCTGGCGGTGGGCTGCGTGGTGGCCTTCGTGGTCAGCCTTGCGGCCATCCGCTTCCTGATGGGCTACGTCAAGCGCCACAACTTCACCTTCTTCGGCATCTACCGCATCGTCCTCGGCCTCGTGGTGCTGGCCGTGGCTGCGGTGACGGCGATGATGTAACAGACTATGATCCTCTCAAAGCTCCTCGCCCCGGCGAGGGGCTTTTCTTGCGCCATTCTACGGCCTTTTGGGCGAAATAATAAATAAGAAAAAAGGCTGACTTTTTGTGATTATGCCAAAAATAAAAAACAGGGTTGACAATCTATTACAGGGGGGGGGGATATAGTAGAGCCACAAGGCGGACGTCCGGAAAAAGATGCCGCCAAATCAAGATGGGAGGAACAAAAAATGAAACTCAAGAAAATCGTGGCAGCCGCAGCAGCGGCTGTGATGGCTCTGGCAATGCTCACGGCGTGCTCTGGCGGCGGCGGTGGCGGTGGCGTCACCGTGAAGAAAATTGCGTATAAAGATAGCCGAATGGCTCAGATGGAGACTCAGGTAGCGAGCACGAAGCAGTTATATTTGGAAATGGAGCAGAGCGCGTCCGGTATTACGGAAACTGTGAAAATGGCAGTCAAAAATAATGCAATGAGCCTGAATATGTATGTGGGCAACTCTCATTGGATGGGCATGATTCAGAAAGATAACAAAAAATATGAAATTGAATATCCCGACTATCCCTATTATAATTATGTGGATGAAGATGGTAAGAAGCTGACGGTTCCCGTTTACAAGATGTATCTGCTGGCTCCGGACGAGGGCGGCAATAATGGATTCATGGATGACTATGATGAGAATACTGAGGTCGAGGTCGGCACTTATCCGGTTGCGGGCAAGAACTACTATGCAGAGAGCATTACCGACGAAGATGGCGATACAACGACATATTGCTTTGACGGAATGAAAATCGTTGCAATGGTGGAGACTGAAAAGGGCAAGCAGCCTCAGGTAATTCTTATCAAAAATTTCCGCAATACCGATGTGCCGGACAGCTTGTTTAAACTTCCGGACGATGCGGTTGATTCAAACACCCTTAAGTGATTGACAGAATAATGCCCTCAAAGCCCCTCGCCCCGGCGAGGGGCTTTTCTTGCGCCTACCCTCCCGGCGTGTTATAATATTTTCAGAGAGTATAAGCGCGGCGAAGGTGCGCCGTGCATCTGAGAATGTCAAAAGAGAATGGGAGGAAAAACCGATGGAAGCATCGACCGTCTACTATACTGATTTCCGCTGCCCCGTGGGCACCAGCCTCACCGAAAAGCTGCGCCGGCTGTGCATCGCGGCAGGCATCAAGAACATCGATATGGAGGGCAAGTTCGTTGCCATCAAGATGCATTTCGGCGAGCTGGGCAATCTGGCCTATCTGCGCCCCAACTATGCTAAGGTAGTCGCCGACCTGTGCAAGGAGCAGGGCGGTATGCCCTTTTTGACTGACTGCAACACCCTGTATCCGGGCAGCCGCAAGAACGCCCTCGAGCACCTCACCTGCGCCCAGCTCAACGGCTTCTGGCCCATGACCACCGGCTGTCAGGTCCTCATCGCCGACGGCCTGCGGGGCACCGATGAGGTCGAAGTGCCTGTGCCCAACGGCGAATACTGCAAGACCGCAAAGATCGGCCGCGCCATCATGGATGCCGACATCTTCATCAGCCTGAGCCACTTCAAGGGCCACGAGTCCACCGGCTTCGGCGGTGCCATCAAGAACATCGGCATGGGCTGCGGCTCCCGCGCGGGCAAGATGGAGCAGCACGCCTCCGGCCACCCGGCCGTACAGGAAGACCTCTGCCGCGGCTGCCACCGCTGTGCCAAGGAGTGCGGCTCGGACGCCATCCGCTACAACGAGAAGAACAAGGCCGTCATCGATCAGGACAAGTGCAAGGGCTGCGGCCGCTGCATCGGCGCCTGCAACTTCGACGCCATCTACGCTCTGTGCGACAACGCCAACGAGATGCTCGACCGCAAGATGGCCGAGTATGCCGCTGCCGTCTGCGATGGCCGCCCCACCTTCCACATCAGCCTCGTGCAGGACATCAGCCCCAACTGTGACTGCCACGTCGAGAACGACGCTCCCATCCTGCCGGACATCGGGATGTTCGCGTCCTTCGACCCGGTGGCCCTCGATCAGGCCTGTGCCGATGCCTGCCTGAATGCCGCTCCGCTGCCCAACAGCCAGCTGGGCCAGAACCTCGCCACCCCGGGCTGGAACTGCCACCACGACAACTTCAAGGATTCCAACCCCAACATCGAGTGGAAAGCCACCCTCGAGCAGGCTGAGAAAGTCGGCATGGGCACCCGCGCCTACACCCTCAAGAAGGTCTGAGCCTTAAACCAAAGGCCGGACGCCTCCCGCACAAAAGCGGAAAGGCGTCCGGCCTTTTTGTTCGTCTTAATACTCTCCCTTTGCCTCCGGCACGAGGGGGTCTACGACCTCTTCGAGGGCGTTCCAGTCCTTCTCAGAGAAGGTCAACTTATCGGCCTCGAGGCCCACATCGTCGAGACGGCCTGCCATGGCGTCCTTATCTTCCAGCAGGGCGGCGGCATCCTCTTTTATCATGGGCCATGCCTCGGCAAAGCCCTCCTGCTCGATGTCGGAGAGGTTGTCGTACCACTGGGTGTAGGCGTCCTCAATGGCCGTGTCGGTGCGGGCGGAGAGGTTGGCCTCGTCGGCCCAGACCAGCAGGGTGGCTGCGGCCTGCACGCTCTTGAGGGAGCAGCCGGACACGCCCGGCCCCCAGCCGAGGCTCGGCGCAAAGGCGGCTGCGGTGCCGTCCACGCTGAACAGGGAGTTCTCGTCGAAGTCCTTGTTGAACAGCCCGGAGGTGTCGGCCTGCACGGTGCTGCTGGGTGCGCTCTCGCTGCTGGCGTTGGACGACGACGGGCTGGACGCCGAGGAGCTTGCGTGGGAGGCGTCATCGCTGGTGTCGGAGCAGCCTGCCAGCAGGCCGCAGAGCAAAGCTGCGCTCACAAGGAGCGAAAGGATACGCTTTTGAGTCATAAGGGAGGACCTCCTTCTATCTGCGCCCGGCGCCGGGCCGGGGAAAATATCTCTCTGAGACTAGTATACTGTTCTGCCGCACGGTTGTCAATCGGCCTTGGGACGAACAAATTTATTGCCCCGGCGCGGCGGGGCCGGATTGACCTTTCCTGCCCGGAGGGCTATAATAAAGGATACATGAATCGTCAAAATATCAAGGAGAAATAACTATGAAGAATGCAGCTTTTTCGATGGAAGAGCTTTTTCGTTTTCTGGACGCAGGCGTCAGCGCCTTCCACTCCACGGCGGCCGCTGCGGCCATTCTGGAGGCTGAGGGCTATGTGAACTGCCCTGAGAGCGCCGCATGGGAGCTGGCCCCCGGCGGCAAGTATTACACCACCCGCAACGGCTCTGCCGTGCTGGCGTGGCGGATGCCGAAGGGGGAGCTGACCGGCTGGCACGCCGCTGCCAGCCACAGTGACTCGCCTACTTGGCGCATCAAGCAGTTCCATACCGAGGACGGAGTCTTTGCCAAGGCAGAGGTCGAGGGCTACGGCGGCATGATCATGCCTTCCTGGTTTGACCGTCCCCTGACGGTGGCGGGCCGCCTGCTGGTGCGCACCGGGAGCGGCATCGAGAGCCGTCTGGTCTGCCCCGACCGCGCTCTGGCCTGCATCCCCAACCTCTGCATCCACTTCAGCCGCGACCTCAACAACGGCATGAAGTACAACCCGCAGGTGGATCTGCAGCCCATCTTCGGCGGCAAGGGCGGCAGCCTGAAGGACGTTCTGGCGGAGGAAGCCGGCGTGAAGGCCGAGGACATCCTCGACGCCGACCTCGTCCTCGCCACCCGCGAAAAAGCCGTCCGCATGGGCCTGAACGGCGAGTATTTCATGTCCGGCCGTATCGATGACCTCGAGTGCGCTTACACCACCCTGTGGGGCTTTTTGCAGGGCCGCGGCGAGGAAGAGGGCCGCGGCGACATCTGGGTGATGTTCGACAACGAGGAGGTCGGCTCGTCCAGCCGTCAGGGCGCTCAGGGCACCCTCATGGCCGATGTGCTGGCCCGCATCGAGGAGAGCATGGGCGTCAGCCGGGAGCAGAGCATCCGTGCCCGCACCAACGCTCTGGTGCTCAGCGCCGACAACGGCCACGCCACCCATCCCAACCACCCCGAAAAGAGCGACCCCGCCAACCCCGTCGTCATGGGCGGCGGCGTCCTGCTGAAGTATAACGCCCGCCAGACCTACACCACCAGCGGCTTCACCGGTGCAGCCTTCACGGCCATCTGCAAGAAGGCTGGGGTTCCGGTGCAGGTGTTCGCCAACCGCGCCGACGTGCCGGGCGGCTCCACGCTGGGCAATCTGCTGGGCCACCAGATCCTGATGCCGATGGTGGACATCGGTCTGGGCCAGCTGGCCATGCACTCCGCCATGGAGACGGCCAGCTGCGCCGACGCCGAGTACATGGCAAAGGCCGTGGCAGAGTATTATAACACCCCCATCTTCCAGCCGAAGGACGGGGAGTGGAAGCTGGGCCTGTGAGCGGCACGGTCGGGCGGTTTGCTCCCAGCCCCAGCGGGCGGCTGCATCTGGGGAATCTGGCGTGCAGCCTCCTTGCATGGCTGAGCGCGAAGCGTCAGGGCGGGCGCATCGTCCTCCGCATCGAGGACTTGGACGCAGAGCGCTGCCCCCGCAGGTACGCCGACCAGCTGGAAGAGGATCTCGCATGGCTGGGCCTTGTCTGGGACGAGGGCGGCAGCCGGGGCGGGCCGCACCCGCCCTATTACCAGAGCGAGTGCAGCGGCATCTACGCCGAGAGCTACCGGAAGCTCGAGGCCATGGGCCTCGTCTACCCCTGCTTCTGCTCCCGCAGCCAGCTCCACGCAGCCAGCGCGCCCCACACCTCGGACGGCAATGTCATCTACCCCGGCACCTGCCGGGGTCTGACGGCGGCGGAGATCGCTGAGAAGCGGAAAAAGAAAGCTCCTGCTTACCGCCTCATGGTTCCGGACGAGGATGTCACCTTCACCGACGGCTGTATGGGCGTCCACACCGAGAATCTCCTGCACGACTGCGGCGACTTCTACCTCCGCCGTGCCGACGGCGTGTTTGCTTACCAGCTGGCCGTCGTGGTGGACGACGCCCGGATGGGTGTCACCGAGGTGGTGCGGGGAGCCGACCTGCTCTCCTCCACGGCGCGGCAGCTCTATCTTTACCGGCTGCTGGGCCTGCCTGCGCCGCATTTTGCCCATTGTCCGCTGCTGTTGGCTTCGGACGGGCGGCGGCTGTCGAAGCGGGACGGCGACCAGAGCCTTGAGAACCTTCGCGCCCGCTATACGGCCGAGGACATCGTGGGCCGTCTGGCCTATGCCTATGGCTTGCAGGAGGAGCCTGCACCCCGGACGCCGGAAAGCCTCATCAAGGACTTCTCGTGGGAGAAAGTGCCGAAGGCGGACATCTGCCTGCCGGAGGGGCTGTTTGAATAATTGATAGGTACCCCTGATACTGGGACACCCAGTATTGGGGGTATTTTTGTATACGCTATAAAAAAGACCCTCAGGTCTCTCCCAAAGAAACCTGAGGGTCAACAACGGCTCAAAGCCGCTGCGGCACTCTCCGCACATCTCCCGAGCGTTCGAGGGTCGTGGCGGCGGCGTCCAGCGCAAAGGCCAGCGCTGCGCCCAGCGCCACGTCGATGCAGCTGTGCTGCTTGAGCAGCATGGTGGACAGGATGATGGCGACGCCCAGCACATTGGCGGCAGGCCGCATCCAGCGGCGATGCGGCTCGTCGAAGCAGCGGCTGCGGCGGTAGCCGATCATCAGAGTCACCGAGTTGAAGACGTGGATAGAGGGACAGACGTTCTTGGAGCTGTCAACGACGTAGAGCATCCGCACCAGACGAGCGAAAATGTCGCTGCCATACACCCGGTAGGGCCGCAGGGCAAGCCCCGTGGGCAGCAGGACATAGCAGCTCAGAGCGATGGTCATGCCGGTGAACAGGCACAGGCAGACCCGCCAGAAGTCGCTGCGGTCGCCCCGCAGCAGCAGATAGAACAGGGTGAAGGGGATCCACGCGAACCAAGCAAAATAAGGGACGATGGCGTATTTGCAGAAGGGGATGACATCGTCCAGCTGACAGTGCACCCAGATGGCGGGGACGGTGACGTTCACCTCGAGCCAGTGGAATGCGGTCAGATAAAATACCGTATAAAGAGCCATGAAAGAGACAGGATGGCGTGCAAACCAGCTGCGCATCGATAACACTTCCTTTTTGGGGCACACGTTTCGGACTTACCCCGGCAGCATAGCATTATACGCCCTGCGCAGGAAGAAAACAAGACAAAAATCTGACAATCTTACTAAAACACGCCGCGAAAAATTGTGCATATGGTCGGCTGTTTCTGGTCCACAAACAAAAAACAAGCCGCTGCCAGCTGGCAGCGGCTTGCCGCTTGAAATTCAAGCAGTGCCGTCCGGAATGGGTACACTCAGACGGCGGCGAAACTCAGGCGAGTACGCCGGGCTGTTATGCAGCCTTCTTCTGGGTATTCTTCTTGGTCGCGTGCAGGAAGATGGCCAGCATTGCGACGGCGAAGATGACGCCGAAGGGATACGCAACAGCGGTGTTGTAGATGGTAGCGCCCTCAGCGGTCTTGCTGTTGAGGATGCTGCCGAGGCACTCAGGAGCCAGAACGAAGTAAGTAGAGGAGACTGCGCTCATGAAGGTAGCGGGAACAGCGGTGATCCAGTAGTTCTTCTTCTCCTGGAAGAGGTACATGGAAGCAGCCCACAGGACGATCATAGCCAGAGTCTGGTTGGTCCAGCTGAAGTAGCGCCAGATAACGGTGTAGTTGATGAAGCCCAGTGCATTGCCGATGCCGAGGAAAGCGCCGACGCCCAGAACGGGCACGCAGAGCTTCAGGCGGTTTGCGTAGCTGTCCTGATCGATCTTGAACCAGTCGGCCAGAGTCAGACGAGCGGAACGGAATGCGGTATCGCCAGAGGTGACGGGGCAGATAACGACGCCGATCATAGCCAGCGCGATGCCCACGCCGCCCATGGTCTTGGAGCAGACGTCGTAGATGGCGGCGGACTGGCCCTCAGCCAGAGCAGCTGCCAGACCGGTGTTCAGGCCGCCGGTGATCTCGTACAGAGAGCAGCCAGCTGCGGCCCAGATCAGAGCGATGATGCCCTCGCAGACCATTGCGCCGTAGAAGACGAAGTGGCCCTGCTTCTCACTCTTCATGCAGCGAGCCATCAGAGGCGACTGGGTGGAGTGGAAACCGGAGATAGCACCGCAGGCAACGGTAATGAACATGAAGCTCCAGATCGGAGTTCCGGAGGGATGCATGCTGCCGAAGTGCTCCCAGATCTCGGGGATGGTGTAAGCGGGGTTGGTGAAGATGCCGAAGATAACGCCGACAGCCATGATGATCAGGCAGATGCCGAAGACGGGGTAGATCTTACCGATGATGGCGTCGATGGAGATGAAGGTTGCGATGAAGTAGTAGACCAGAATGATGATCAGCCAGAACAGGGTGGTGGTCAGAACGCCGGACATACCGCTGTTCTTGCACAGGGTCACGATCAGGCCGGCAGGGCCGACTGCGAACACGGTACCGACCATGATCAGCAGCACGACGGAGAACACACGCATGATGTTCTGCATCACAGGGCCGAGGTACTTGCCGGTGATCTCTGCGATAGAGCCGCCGTCATTGCGCTCGCTCATCATGCCGGAGAAGTAGTCGTGCACACCACCGGCAAAGATGGTACCAAAGGTGATCCACAGGAACACCACAGGACCCCACAGAGCACCCTGCAGTGCGCCGAAGATGGGGCCGAGGCCCGCAATGTTCAGCAGCTGGACCAGAAACAGCTTCCACTGAGGCATCACGACGTAGTCAACGCCGTCGTTGATGCGGACAGCAGGAGTTTCACGGTCATCGGGTCCGAACGTGTTGTCAACGATCTTGCCGTAGACGAAGTAGCCGCCGATCAGGATCGCTAAACAGAGTAAGAAACTAATCATACCAGAAACCTCCTTTTTGATTTTCTGCAAGCTGGCCCCATTCTGCCAGCTGCCAAAATCATCCTTGGCCTTATGTTAACACATTCTTCATAAAATGGATAATATGCTTCTGGTATGGGCTGTATATCAAAAAATATATGGCACATCACCTTGTTTGTGAGGCGATGTGCCATATTTTAACGCAGATAAGAGAAAAAATGAAGGGCATTTCCCTTTGAAACGCTCCCGGGAAGATGCGGGAGACATATCGACGAAAATTTTGGCTCGTTTTTGTGCAGAGTGCTAGGGAAACCCGCTTTTTTGCCTCTTTTCGTGGCTTTTCTGCCGAAAGCGGCGGGCTTATTTTACCGTGAGGGCGGCTTCCCGGTGGAGCAGGTCGATAAAGGTCTGCTCTTCGGGGCGGAGTGCGCCGTGGTCGGGGCAGACCAGCACGTCCCGCATGACCTGACGCTGGGCGGGGCACTTCCGCAGCACCAGATGGAACTGGTCCAGCGCCCGCTGGGGCATGGGAGAGGCCCACATATAGGCCGAGGGCAGCTGCTGCAGGATGGAGAACTGGCTGCACCGCTCGTAGACATGGATGCGGCGGCTGTCGTTGACGTGCCAGCGCACGCCGTCGCCGCCGTCCTCGCCGGGCAGCTGGAAGTCGTCGTGCATGATCTCCATATAATGGTTCAGCTCGGCGAGGTCTTTCACCTCGTGTCTGGCCAGCGGGCCGTCCCGGTTGGTGAGCAGGCGGTACTCGAACTCCATCACCGGCTCCATCTTGAGGCCTCGGCGGGCACAGTAGTGAGTGTAGTGGTAGTCGTCCTCGGCGGCATACCGCAGCAGCGCCAGATGATAGCCCCGGCGCAGCACGAAGTCCAGCGCCTCCATCGAGCCGCCTTCCCGGATGTGGATGCGGAGCTGGTCGGCCCCGGCGGCCTCCTTCAGGAAATCCACCGCCGCATAGGAGGCGTAGGTGGCGTGGGGGATCATCACCCGCAGCTCGGCGCAGCGCTCCCGGGCGTGGTGGGCGTCCTCGGAGAGGCGGTCCACCTCTTCCAGCACCCGCGCGGCCTGCTCGATGAACCGACGTCCCTGCTCAGTGGGGATCATGCCGGTGGAGGAGCGCTCAAAGATGCGCAGGCCGTACTCCTCTTCCAGATTCTTCAGCGCCTTGCTGACGTTGGGCTGGGCGGCGTAGAGCTGCTTTGCCGCAGCGCTCACCGACCCCCATTTCTTGATCGCAACGAGATAACGCAGTTCCGTGATGTTCAAAGCCCTTCCTCCCCCTGTCAACGCAGATTCCCCTCTATTTTATCAGCCCGGCGGCAGACGTGTCAAGCTGTGGTTGACGGGCCGGACCGCCCGGCTTATAATAAAGGAAAACGCCCCGCGCAGGAGCGGGGCAGGAGGTGGAGCAGATGGAGCGCTGCCGCGTTCTGCGCATCGAAGAACAGATGTATGGCTGCGAGGAGCTGCCCGAAGGGGCCGAGGTCTGCTGTGATGTGACGGTGGAGGCGGCGGACGGCACCCGGAAGACCCTGTCCTGCCCCGACGCCGCGCTGATACGGCAGGGCATCGGCGAGGGAGACCGGGTGCTCTGGGACGGCATGGAACTGAAAAAGGAGAGGAACAGCATGAAAAAGATCGAGACTTCGGCCCTCATCGGTCTGGGTGCACTGGGCATTCTTTTTGGCCGGAAGATGCCCGGCGTGAAGGTCATTGCGGACGCCGGGCGCATCGCCCGCTACTCGGCCCAGCCGGTGGTCTGCAACGGCGAGGAGTGCCATTTTGACTACGTCACCCCCGAGCAGGGCCAGCCGGTGGACCTCCTTCTGGTGGCCGTCAAGGCCACTGTGCTGGAACAGGCCATCCGGGACATGAAAAAGTTCATCGGCCCGGATACCATCATCCTCAGCGTCCTCAACGGCATCACCAGCGAAGAGGACATTGAGGCCGTCTACCCGGGACACTGTCTGTGGAGCGTCGCCATCGGCATGGACGCCACCCGTGTGGGCCGCAGCCTGACCTTTGGCGCGCCGGGCCGCATCCAGTTCGGCGAGAAGAACGGCGAGATGACCGACCGCGTCAGGGCCGTGGATGAGTACCTCACCGCCTGCGGCATCGCCAGCGAGCCGTGCAGCGACATCCTTTTCAAACAGTGGAGCAAGCTGATGGTCAACGACGGCCTGAATCAGGCCGCCGCAGCTTTCGACCTGCCCTACGGCGGCCTGACCAAGCCCGGCCCGGCCTACGACAAGATGCTCGAGGCCATGCAGGAGGTCATCGACCTGTCGGTGCTGGAGGGAGTCAACCTGCCTGCCGACAACCACAAGGCCTTCCTCGAGTCTATGGCCCCCACCTTCAAGCCCGACGGGATGCCCAGTATGCGGCAGGATGTCCTCGCCCAGCGTCCCACTGAGGTGGAGGAGTTTGCGGGCGTTGTCCGCCGTCTGGCGAAAAAGCACGGGATGCCCACCCCGGCCAATGATTTCTTCTACGAGAAGATCCGGGAGATCGAGGCCGGATACCACAAGGAATAAGGAGATGCCATGCACAACATTTATTTCGCCCGTCACGGCGAGACGGTCTGGAACGTCGAGAATAAGATCTGCGGCATGACCGACAGTCCCCTCACCGAGAAGGGCCGTCAGCAGGCCCGGGAGCTGGGCCGGAAGGTCCGGGAGAGCGGCGTCCGCATCGACGAGATCCTCTACTCGCCCCTGAGCCGCGCCGCCGACACCGCAAAGGCCGTGGCCGAGGCCACCGGCCTGCCCGCCCGCTGTGAGCCGCGTCTGCGGGAACAGTGCTTCGGCCGCTACGAGGGCACGCCCCGGGACGGCGCGGAGTTCCGCATCTCCAAGACCCACTTCGCCGACCGCTACGGCGACGGCGAGAGCATGATGCAGCTGGCCCAGCGCATCTACAATCTGCTGGACGAGCTGCGGCAGGACGAGGACAAGACCTATCTTCTCGTGGCCCATAACGGCATCGCCCGGGTGGTGGAATCCTATTTCCACGACATGACCAACGAGGATTACGCCGCCGCAGGCATCAAAAACTGCGAGATGGTGGAATATCGGTTCGAATAACAGCAAAAGGCCGTCGGGAAGCTCCCGGCGGCCTTTCTTTTCAACATTAGAAGCTGTTTTCGTAAGCAGGGTGCACCGAATGACGAGGATATTTGCTCCGCAGACAAGGCGATTTTCCGCAGCAATCCTGACGGATTGCAAGGGAAAGCAACGCAGTATGCGAGCAAAAAGGCCGTTCAAGCGGTGTGCAATGCTTATGAAAACGGCTTCTCAAGCCTTGCGGTAGTGGAAAACTTTGTCCTTCCGGAGGAACATCAGCACGGTGACGCAGAGTGCACCGGCCTCGGCCACCGTAACGGCCAGCCAGACGCCCTCGATGCCCAGCACGAGGGGCAGGAGGATGAGGGCCAGCAGCTGGAACAGCAGGGTGCGCAGGAAGGAGATGAGCGCACTGGTCACGCCGTCGCCCAGCGCCGTGAAGAAGGAGGAGCCGTAGACGTTGAAACCCATGAGGAAGAAGTTCAGGGCGTAGACGCGGAAGGCGTGGCTGGTCAGTGCCAGCAGCTCGGCGTCGTAGCCCACGAAGATGCGGGCCACATAGGGGATGAGGACCATGGAGAGGGCCGTCATGAGGACGGCCACCACGCCGATGAGGCGAAGGCTCTTGGAGTAGAGGTTGTTCAGCTCGGCGTGGTTGCGTGCGCCGTAGTGGTAGCTGACAATGGGGGCGCTGCCGACGGCATAGCCCACAAAGACGGCCACGAAGAGGAAGGCCGCATACATGATGACGCCATAGGCCGCCACGCCGTTTTCGCCCGCGAAGCGGAGGAGCTGGTAGTTGTAGAGGATGTTGACCAGAGACATGGACAGGTTGGTCATCAGCTCCGAGGAGCCGTTGATGCAGGCGCTGCGGAGGACGCCGCCGTTCCACTGGGTGCGGCCCAGATGGATGGAGGAGGTGGAGCGCCTGCTGAGGAAGTAGAACAGGGGCAGCACGCCGCCCACGGCCTGACTGATGAAGGTGGCGATGGCTGCGCCCTCCACGCCGCCGTGGAGCATACCCACCAGCAGGACGTCCAGCACCATGTTGGTGCCGCCCGCCGCCACCGTGAACGCGAAGCCCAGATGGGGCTTTTCGGCGGTGACAAAGAAGCTCTGGAACAGATTCTGCAAAATAAAGGTGGGCAGGCTGGCCATCAGGAGGCGGCCATACCGGACGGCGTAGTCCAGCATCTCGCCCTCTGCGCCCAGCAGCGCCGCCGCCGGGCGGACGATGAGAACACCGACAGCGGCGAGGACGATGCCCGCGAGGAGGGCCGTCCAGACGAAGAGGCTGAAATAGCGGTCGGCCTTTTCCCGGTCGCCCTCGCCCAGCGTGATGCCCACGATGGCGCTGCCGCCGGTGCCCAGCATGAAGCCCACCGAGCCGACCAGCATCGGCACGGGCATGATGAGGTTGACGGCGGCAAAAGCCGTCTTGCCCACAAAGTTCGAGACGCACAGGCCATCCACGATGCCGTAGATGGAGGTGAACAGCATGGTGCCGACGCAGGGCAGCACAAACCGCAAAAGGCGGCTGTAGTTGAAATGGTCGGACAACTGTATTTTCTGCTTTGACATGGGTGCTCCTTGTTACATTCCGGGCCGCCAGCCGGTGCAGTAGCGGGCATAATCCCGGTCGGCCTGTTTGACGTAGAGCACAAGCTCCTCGCCGCCGTCCTTTCGGGTGCGCTGACGCACCTTGGTGGGCAGGTTCTGGCGGTGGAGCAGCTCCATTTCGTCCCGCAGCTCTTCTTCGTTGTCAAACGTGTCCAGCTCCGTCCAGTGGGTGGCAAAGAGCCAGAATTTTACAAGATGTTCGTTCAAGGTTCGGCCTCCTGTCGGCTGTCAGATGGGTTCAGACGGTAAAAGGGCGCGATGGCGTTCACGTCGCCGTGGCGCACGATGGAATAGGTGATGTCGCAGTAGGGCTGGATGGCGGTGCTCTTCTCGACGGTGGAGATGAGCAGGACTTGTAACTGCATCCGGCGGAACAGCTCCATCATGGGGCGGATGCGGTCGCTGGTCATCTTGCTGAAGGCCTCGTCCAGCAGCACCAGACGGATGCTGTTCTCGCTCTTCTGATAGATCTGGAGCAGCGACGCGCAGATGGCCACATAGAAGGGGGCCTGATTCTCGCCGCCGGAGGAATCCCGGCTGACCCGGGAGAGGGAGGCCTGCTGGCCCGAGACGGTGTTGGTCACTTTGATGTCGTAGTCGAGATAGGTGCGGTAGTCCACATAGTCGGAGAGGGCCACACCCTCGGGGCGGCGTCCCTCCTGACGGGCGCGGGTGTTCTCGTCCACATCGGCCATGATCTTTTCCATCAGCTCGTCCACCTGACGCTCATAGACGGGGTCGGCGGTGGCGGCGAGGTTGTCCAGCGAGTCGCCGTCGGTCATCTGCTGGTTGCCCTTGTCCACGATGACCTGATAGAACGCAGCCAGCTGGGGGTCACGGCTGGGGCCAAGCTCGAAGCGGTAGACCTCTTCGCCGTAGGTCAGCTGTTCCATCACTTTGTTCAGCTCCCGGAACTGCCGCCGCGCGTTGAAGATGTCGTCCTTCATCCGGAAGAGGATGTCCTTGCGGAAGCGGTCCTTGCAGTCCCGCTGGGCCTGCTCGAGGCGGGCGGCATACCGCTCAAGGTCGATGCGCACGAGGCTCTCGTGCTGGGCGCGGTACTGCTCGATGCCCGCAAGGCCCAGCGGATAGTCGCAGACATAGCGGGTGTTGTATTCCTTCTGGGCAGGCTCCAGCGTGCCGGTGAGGTAGACGGCCAGCGCATCGTCCAGCCGGGCCTGCGCCTTTTCGGCGGACTGGGCCGCAGCGTGCGCCCCCTTCTCTTTGCTGAGGGCGGCGAAGCGCTCCCGGGCCAGCGGCTCAAGGAGCGGATACTGGCCAAAGAACCGGTCCGCAGCCTCCTTCGCCAGCCGGGCCGTTTCCCCGGCCTTGGCCTGTTCGGCCTCGCAGGAGGCCAGCTGCTTTTCGCAGACCCGGATGTCGCCGCCTGCCGTTTCCACGGCGGCGCGGGCGGCGTCCCATGCAGATTCCCGGGTCTCGTCCTCCCGGTAGAGCTGCTGCAGCATCGGGTTCTCCCGGCACTCGGCCAGTTTCTGCTCCTGTGCGGCGCAGTCGGCCCGGGCCGCGTCCTGCGCGGCACGGGCGTCCCACAGCCCGGCCAGCTCGTCCATGACGCTGCTGTGCAGCACATCCTGATAGCTGTCCCGGGCGGCTTTGAGGGCGGCGGCGGACTGGGCCGCTTCCTTGCTGCGGGCAGACAGCGCATCCAGCGCCTCGGCCAGCGCCTCGGCCCGGGCACGGCGTGCGTCGAGGCCGATGTACCGCTGGGGCGTGCGGAGACGCTCGAGGCGGAACGGATGATGGCGCAGCAGGTCGCGGGTGGCACTGTCGGGATAGTTTTCCAGCGTGTCGGGGGTGTCGCAGCAGACGATGCGCCGCAGGATGGTGTCGGCATACTGCGCCGCCAGCGGGTTTTCGCTCCGGACCTGCGCAGCAAGGCTGTCGGCGGGGGCGGAGTCGGCTTTCCGGTTGGCGGTGCGGATGCTTGGGGTGTCCAGCAGGCTGATGGGGCCGACCTTGTCCCGCAGGGCCACGAAGGCGCTCTTGGCGGCGGCATAGTGGGCAGGCGGCACCAGGATATCAAAGCGGCGGTCGCCGAGGCAGGCCTCCACGCAGTCCTGCCAGCTCTCGTCCTCCACGGCCAGCAGCTCACAGAAAATTTTGGCGTCCGGCGTCATGCCACGGCTCTGCAGCTCGGCGTTGACGGCGTCCCGCACCCGGGTGGCAGCGTCGCCGTGGGGGTAGACCCACT
>OKYI01000078.1_pt1 | contig 40916 bp, 25 predicted proteins | sample 1609071 | NCBI WGS metagenome assembly OKYI01 (sample SAMN02675048, study PRJEB24791) | human gut metagenome, SKBSTL034 | isolation source: stool | host: Homo sapiens | place: USA | reverse complement strand
TGGTGTCGGCGCACAAGGCGGTTCGTTGGAAGAAGTTTGCCGCTATGGCATGACGCGCGACTGCGGTCTTCTCGTGAACTCTTCACGTGGCATCATCTATGCCGACACGACCGAACGCTTTGCAGAAGTAGCTGCAGAGAAGGCACACGAACTGCAACAACAAATGGCTGCTGAGTTGGCAAAACGCTGTCAATAGAGGAAATCGGAACAAACAAGTTCCTTCTCCTAAATACAAACGGCGCAGGTAAGCTAAATTACTTACCTGCGCCGTTTTATTGATTGACGAAAAGAAAAAAACGATGAACGGCTTACCGATGGTATTTCCCTTTCGATTTGACCAGAATAACCTTCACCCGCTCGTCGTTCAAGATTTCCTTAAAATAGAGGTCGGCATAAAGTCCGTATTCGGGAGTATGGTTAGCCCATGTCAGGAAGTCTATCGAACCCTCGATGTTGTCTGCAATTTCTTGATACCAATACACGGGAAAAGAGAGCGCACGAACTTTATTCCGATTCACCACCCGTTGTAAACTATCTAAGCACGTAACCTGTTCGTCTGCATCCAAACCCGAAGGGCGTGGCAGATCCACGTAGAAAGAAGTATAGAAACTATCGGCTGTAAACTGTGCCAATGCCGCTTCACACCGACTCTCTACGATCAGTTGCCGCTTACTGATACCATATTCCTCACAGAGTTGATTCAACACCGCCAACGCTGTATCGGCATTCGCTAACGTGAGATTCTTGATGTCAAGCCACACGCTGTCTCGATCGGCTGCAATTTCAGGCAAATAACTCTCTAGAGACAAATTGAAAGTCGTGTCTTCGTCGTGTGTCACATCAAAGACACCTTTGTCACGCCAAACCAGATCTACTTCAAAGTTGGGAAAACGTACTTCCTTCTCCCGCATCTTCTCCAACGAGTTCGTACGATGTAGCCACACTCTTCCGGAATGCGTGCCTACTTGATTGGCTTCATAAAAGCAATATGCACCATAAGCGGACAGGAGCAAAAGCACGAAAGTCCATACCGACTTCTTCATATCACGATTCACGAGGTCTTTTTATTCAAATAGAATTCTATAGAGAATGGGAATAAACTACTCTACACACAAGCCTTCGGTAGCATGAAAACCGCGCAGGAAGTCTGCTACCTCCATGCGTTTCCTACCCGCCAATTGCAATGTCTGCAAATGCAAATAGCCATCTGTCAAGGCTACCTTCAAGTAAGTCTTGCCGTCTGTCAGCACCGTACCTACTGATTCGGAAGGAGTGGTAAACTCTTTGGTCGTTGCATAGACTTTCAACACAGACTTCTTACCATTCACCAAGAGTTCAGTCCAAGCAGCTGGATAGGGAGAAAGTCCACGGATGAAATCATAGGTCCGCTTCACACCCAGTGACCAGTCGATGCGGCAAGTTTCCTTGAAAATCTTCGGAGCCGGACGCAAAGGTTCGTCACTTACCAATTCTTCCTGCGGAATGGGATGTACCCGGTCGGCCAGGATATTGTCTACCGTCTCTACCACTAAGTCGCTGCCCAGATACATCAGTTTGTCGTGCACATCTTCTGCATTGTCGGTATCGAGGATAGGCACGGGCACACGCTGAATGACGCTTCCTGTGTCGATATCATGGTCGAGGAAGAAAGTCGTGATTCCCGTCTGGGTATCTCCATTGATGATGGCCCAGTTGATGGGAGCCGCTCCACGGTACTGTGGCAACAAAGCAGCATGCAGGTTGAACGTACCCAAACGGGGCATCGCCCAAACGACCTCAGGCAACATGCGGAAGGCAACCACGATTTGTAAATCTGCTTGCAAACTACGAAGTTCTTCAATAAAATCGGGGTCCTTAAGTTTGGCAGGTTGCAACACCTTCAGTCCATGCTCCACCGCATACTGCTTGACGGGGGAAGCTGACAGTTCCGTTTGGTGGCGACCGATGGGTTTGTCGGGCATCGTGATGACACCGACCACGTTATATCCTCCCTCTACAAGCTTGCGAAGGGGTTCAACAGCGAAATCGGGCGTACCCATATAGACGATTCGTAAATCTTGCTTTTCCATAATAAATTAAATAAGAGTTGAGAAGTGATAGAGAAACACAGATGGGAAGAGGAAGCGAGAGGTGACCCGCAAAACGACTCTGACGGTCTGCAGGATAGCTTGTACACCGCAAGCCGTCCGCCGGCACTCTTCGAGGCAAAGCGTCTCCCTACGATTGCGGACGTTCCGCTGTATAAAGGGTACTGAGACCGAACGTAAAGCGTTTGAAACGTACATCACCAAATCCGGCTTTCTGCAAAATCTGTTGCATGACTTCACCTTGCGGAAAGGCTTCCATCGTAGCTGGCAAGTAAGTGTATGCACGGCTGTCGCGCGATATCAGTTTACCGAGTGTCGGCATAAAGACGTGGGAATAGAACCAGAAGAGCTGCTTCATCGGGAAGCGTACAGGCGAAGTCAGTTCGATGATGACCAATCGGCCACCGGGACGAAGCACTCGCCACATTTCGCGCAAACCGCGATCGAGATCTTCGAAGTTACGAATGCCGTAAGCCACCGTAACGGCGTCGAAACTGGCATCGGGCAAGGAGAGTTGCAAACAGTCTTCGCGTTGGAAACGGATAACGTGATCAAGTCCTGCTTCCTTCACCTTCTTCCGACCTACATTCATCATACCTTCTGAAAGGTCTACACCAAGTAAGGCTTCGGGCTGCAATTCGCGCGTGGCAAGCAAAGCGAAATCACCTGTTCCCGTAGCGACGTCGAGCATGCGTTTGGGAGCATAAGGCTTCAACGAACGGATAGCTGCTTTGCGCCAACGGCGATCTATTCCCAACGAAAGCGTATGGTTTAACAGGTCATAGGAATGGGCGATGCTGTCGAACATGCGTTCCACCTGCTTTCCCTTAGACTCGCCTTCGCCATAGGGTTTAATTGTTTCTTGTTTGTATGTCATATTGATGAGAGCAAAGCGCACCACAAGGATGCGTAAATCGAGCGCGAAGTTACAAATTTCTAAGAGGCTTCGGAAGGCTGTCTCTCTACGATTAAAAGAGATATACAACCGAATCTGCCACAAAACGAGATTCGCTGACTGAAATGAATCGCATCAAATGCCCAACTAACCGCAATCTTTTCCGTTGGACTGCAAACTGCCCAACGATGCGTTCTGCCTCAGGCTGTAACGGGGAGTACAGCCTAAACTTTAGACTCATCGACGCATAAACTAACCTTTACAGAAAATCCCTCAAATAAAACGACTTACGTTTCCTTCTCCTCCCAATAAATTTCTACATTTGCGAAGTCGGAAGTACAAAGGGGAAAGTGCTTCCGATTCTTCTTTCCTGTTAGTTATTCCCCACACTGTATAACCTAATCTTTCATTAGCCATGGATGCAACTCTATTTTGGCTAGTGCCGGCTTCTTCCATTTTAGCCTTACTCTTTGCCTGGCACTTCTATCGTGAAATGAAAAAGACTTCTGAAGGCACACCGCGCATGATCCACATTGCTGAAGCGGTGCGCAAGGGAGCCATGTCTTACCTCAAACAACAGTACAAGGTGGTCAGCCTCGTTTTTGCCGGGCTCGTCGTACTCTTCTGCGTGATGGCTTACGGATTCCACGTGCAAAATGCCTGGGTACCGGTAGCCTTCCTTACGGGTGGCTTTTTCTCAGGATTAGCGGGCTTCTTGGGCATGAAGACAGCCACGGCCGCTTCGGCCCGTACGGCTAACGCGGCCCGACAATCGCTCAACGGCGGACTGCGCATAGCCTTCCGCAGTGGTGCGGTTATGGGACTGGTGGTGGTAGGTCTCGGTCTGCTTGACATCTCCTTCTGGTACCTGTTGCTCAATGCCTTATTGCCTGCTGGTGACTATCCGACAGCCAAACTCTGCATCATCACGACGACCATGCTGACTTTTGGTATGGGTGCTTCGACGCAGGCTCTCTTTGCACGTGTCGGTGGAGGTATCTACACCAAGGCGGCCGATGTAGGTGCTGACCTTGTGGGTAAAGTCGAGGCGAATATTCCCGAAGACGACCCGCGCAACCCGGCAACCATTGCCGACAATGTGGGCGATAACGTGGGCGACGTTGCGGGGATGGGTGCCGACCTTTACGAATCGTATTGCGGCTCTATTTTAGCTACTGCTTCGCTCGGTGCTGCCGCTTACATGCTGGCAGGCGATGAGGTGATGCAATACAAAGCGGTTGTAGCACCGATGCTTGTTGCCGCTGTGGGTATCATTCTTTCCATTTTGGGCATCTTTGCTGTGCGTACACGCGAAGACGCCAACATTCGCCAGTTATTGCGTGCCCTTTCGGTCGGAACGAATCTCAGCAGTGTGCTGATTGTCGGTGCGGCTTTTGGTATTCTCTACCTTTTAGGCCTTGATCGCTGGTGGCAAATGGGATGTACCGTAGCTGTGGGACTTGCCGTGGGAGTCGTTATTGGTCAGGCTACCGAATACTATACTTCCCAGTCGTATGCTCCTACGCGCAAAGTTTCTGAGAGCGGTCAGTCGGGTCCAGCCACAGTCATTATTTCGGGCTTAGGCTTGGGCATGCTTTCGACAGCTGTTCCCGTTTTGGCTGTCGTGGTGGGTATCATTGCTTCCTTCCTCTTGGCTTCGGGCGGTGACTTCTCAAATATCTCGATGGGTCTTTACGGCATCGGTATGGCTTCGGTCGGCATGCTTTCGACCTTGGGCATCACGCTGGCTACCGATGCCTACGGACCAATTGCTGACAACGCTGGCGGTAATGCCGAAATGAGCGGCTTGGGAGAAGAAGTACGCAAACGTACCGACGCGCTCGACTCCTTGGGCAATACGACTGCCGCTACCGGCAAGGGCTTTGCCATTGGTTCGGCGGCATTGACGGGCCTGGCTCTGTTGGCTTCCTATGTAGAGGAAGTGCGCATTGGCTTAGACCGCATTGGTCAGGCTACACTCCAGTTAGGCGACGAACAAGTCAAGGTGGCCGAAGCCAGTTTTGCTGACTTCATGCACTATTATGACGTGACTTTGATGAATCCTAAGGTATTGGTCGGCATGTTCCTCGGTGCAATGATGGCATTCGTCTTCTGCGGACTGACAATGAACGCTGTCGGACGGGCAGCTTCGAAGATGGTCAATGAAGTACGCCGTCAGTTCCGTGAGATTAAGGGAATCCTGACGGGCGAAGCAGAACCTGACTATGAGCGTTGCGTCATGATTTCGACCAAAGCGGCTCAAAGCGAAATGGTATTGCCTTCTATTATGGCCATTATCGTACCGATTCTGGTAGGCCTCATCTTGGGTGTACCCGGTGTACTGGGATTGCTGATTGGCGGTCTGAGTGCCGGTTTTGTTCTCGCTGTCTTCATGGCAAACGCGGGAGGAGCCTGGGACAATGCCAAGAAATATGTCGAAGAAGGTAACTTTGGTGGCAAGGGTTCGGAGGTACATAAGGCTACAGTAGTTGGCGATACCGTGGGCGATCCCTTTAAGGACACTTCAGGTCCGAGCCTCAACATCTTGATTAAACTCATGAGCATGGTCAGCATTGTCATGGCTGGACTGACGGTAAGTTGGAGCCTCTTCTGATGAAGCGTACAAACTGACAGACTACATGATTTCTGCTAAAGCACAAAGCCTTGAAAGGGCTACACCACACGAAGTAGAACGGACGTTTTACCTGTGCATTGGTAGCCTTCTCAAGGCTTTCTTCGTACACTTACGTTTCTTGCTTTTCAACCACTCGTTGCCTAATACCTGAAAGATACAATTCACATCTATTCCTACTAAGTCCGAAAAAGCACTACATTTGCAACTCCAACCAATGAGTTTATTCATGATAACAGAAAGAACCAAACAAATCGGGGTGTTGATTACCACCGCCCTCTTGATTATCGCCGCCGTAGCTTACTGGCTGTTCTTCTCAGCCTTTGCTCCCAACGAACGTCCGGTCTATGTCTGCATTGATGCAGACGATACGCCCGACTCCGTCTATGTCAAGTTAAACGAAGTAGCGGCTCCTTCGCAATTAGTAGGTATCAAAATCTGTGGTGCAGTCATGGGCTACCAAGCTGAACGCATTCATCCGGGACGCTATGAAGTCACACCGGGCATCAACTCCTTCTCGCTGATGCGTAAACTTCGTGGAGGACAGCAAACACCCGTTCGCTTAGTGATTCCTGTTGTTCACACGCTCAATGACTTGGCGGCCCGTCTAGCAACTTCTTTGGCTCCCGACTCTGCCGCCTTTGCCCGTGCATTTACCGACTCCGTCTTGCTCCGTCGCTTCGGAGTCACCCCCGAAACGGTTGCCTGCCTGTTCTTACCCAACACGTACGAAGTCTATTGGGATTTGACTCCCGAAGAATTGCTTCAGCGCATGAAGCGGGAGCACGACGCCTTTTGGACAGACACACGCAAGAAGCAGGCTGAGAAGGCTGGTTTGAAAACGAACGAAGTCTACACACTCGCTTCCATCGTCGAACAGGAATCTGCCAACGAGGCTGAACGTCCGCTCATTGCAGGAATGTACTTGAACCGTCTCCACCAGGAGATGAAACTTCAGGCTGACCCAACAGTGAAATTTGCCCTACAGGATTTTACCCTTCGCCGCATCCTGCACAAACACCTCACGGTTGACAGCCCTTACAATACGTATCAGCACGTAGGCCTTCCTCCCGGTCCGATTTGCATCCCCTCACTCAATGCCATCCGCTCCGTGTTGAACTTTGCACAACACGATTACCTTTATATGTGTGCAAAAGAAGATTTCTCTGGTACACATAACTTTGCTGCAACCTACGATGCACATCTGAAGAATGCTCAAAAATATACGAAGGCACTCGACGAACGCCAAGTAAAATAAGAGTACAGACGCATACATAAACGCTCACGAAGTGAGCTACCCTTGATAAAGGATCAACTCAGCCCTGTAAAGGCAACACAAACCACGGTTATCCACTAACTCGCTTGTGTCGCACTTACAGGGCTGCATGTTTTCATAAAGCGCAACCAAGTGGGATAGGCTCCTACCCTATCCCACTTTTGTTGTGCCGTCCCCTTGGAACTTCTCAATCTTTTCCTTACAGCGAATGGTGGAGTCGCTTCTTGCGTTTGAAGCTAAAAAAGAGGATGCATCGGCACCAGTCCGATACATCCTCAAGCTATCAATCAGTTTTCATCAGTTACTTTTCTTCGGCTACTTCCTTTTCATGTTCTTCAATCAACTTATTCTGAAGATCACCTGGTACAAGTTCGTAGCTGGCAAACTTCATAATGAAGGAAGCACGACCACCAGTCAGTGAGCTGAGTGAAGTAGAATAAGAAGCCATTTCCTTCAAAGGCACCTTGGCCTGCAACTTCTCATAACCATTCTCGCTACTCATGCCGACAATCATACCGCGACGCCCCTGAAGATCACTCATCACGTCGCCCATCTTGTCAGCAGGAACGAACACTTCTACATCATAGATCGGTTCGAGAATCTTCGGACCCGCTTCCTTAAAGGCCTGGCTAAAGGCATTGCGACCAGCCAACATGAAGGAGAGTTCGTTAGAGTCAACCGGGTGCATCTTGCCGTCATAAACGACTACGCGCACATCGCGAGCGTAACTACCCGTCAACGGACCTTGTTCCATGCGGCTCATGATACCCTTGAGAATAGCTGGCATAAAGCGTGCATCAATCGCACCACCTACGACAGAATTGATAAATACCAACTTACCACCCCACTCCAGAGGTACTTCTTCCTTGCCCTTCATCGCTACGCGAATCTCCTGACCACCGAACTTATAAACTACGGGATCGGGCATGCCGTCACTATAAGGCTCAACAATGAGATGCACTTCGCCAAACTGTCCGGCACCACCACTCTGCTTCTTGTGACGATAGTCTGCACGAGCTGCACGCGTAATGGTCTCACGGTAAGGAATACGCTGTTCGTAGAACTCTACAGGAATCTTGTCCAAATTCTCTAATCTCCACTTCAACGTACGGAGGTGGAATTCACCCTGACCGTGCACCAAGATCTGGCGCAATTCCTTGCTCTGCTCTACTTCCCACGTCGGGTCTTCCTGACGCATACGGTTGAGCGCAGCCATCATCTTCTCCGTGTCGGCCTCATTGACGGCGCGAATTGCACGGGTATATTTCGGGTTAGGATATTTAATGAAGTTGAAGCGGTTTTCGCAATCCTTGCTGTTGAGCGTATTGCCCGTGCGCACGTCTTTCAGTTTCACCGTACAACCGATGTCACCCGCATGCAGTTCCTGCACCTTCTCACGGTTGGCACCTGAACAAACGAAGAGCTGTGCCATGCGTTCCTTCGAACCACGGTCTGCGTTGGCGAGATCGTCACCTTCGTGCAGCACACCACTCATCACCTTAAAGTATTGTACTTCGCCGATATGCGGCTCCACACCCGTCTTGAAGAAATAGATGGAAGTGGGACCTTCGGGATTGAGTTTCACTTCTTCACCACGCGTGTTGTGAACGGCTGGCATTTCGTCTACGAAGGGAACCACATTGCCAAGGAATTCCATCAGACGACCTACGCCCATATTCTTGGAGGCACACACACAGAATACTGGGAAAATACTGCGTGTCACCATACCCTTGCGGATACCTTCACGCATTTCGTCTTCCGTCAAGTGTTCCGTCTCGAAGAACTTCTCCATCAAGCCTTCATCGTTTTCAGCAGCGGCTTCCACCAGTGCTTTGTGCATCGCTTCTGCACGTTCCTTCTCCTCTGCGGGAATCTCTTCCAACGTAGGTTCACCACCATCGGGACCCCAAGTGAGTTTCTTCATCAAGATAACGTCAATCAGCGAGTTGAAGTCTGGACCGGTCTGTACGGGATATTGCACGGGAACGACCTTTTGGCCATAGATTACTTGCAAGTCTTCCACTACCCGTTCGTAGTCGCAAGCCTCGCTATCAAGCTGATTTACTAAGAAAATGACAGGCTTCTGAAGTTTTTCGGTATAGCGGAAATGGTTTTGCGTACCCACTTCGGGACCAAACTGTCCGTTGATAAGCAATACAGCCGTATCGGTCACGTTGAGTGCAGTCATGGCAGCACCTACAAAGTCGTCAGAACCCGGACAGTCTATAATGTTGAGCTTCTTGTTGTTCCATTCAGCATGGAAAACGGTGGAAAAGACAGAGTAACCGTAGTCCTGTTCCACCGGGAAATAGTCGGACACCGTGTTCTTCGCGGTGATACGACCACGACGCTTAATCTGACCACACTCAAACAGCAAAGCTTCTGTGAGCGTGGTCTTACCTGAGCCGTCATTACCAAGGAGCGCAATGTTTTTGATTTCGTGGGAATTGTAAACTTTCATGGTGAAAACTGATTTAAAATGGAAATTTCATACGCAAGCAGACACTTCAGCAGGGTTAGTTAGATTTTAAGCTGAAGGCGGTCCAACTAGGCTTTGTCATGAAGGGAAGCCAAACGCTTACGACCTTCCTCATTCAGCCTGCCACTTGCGCCAACGGGGAGTTTCCTCGTTTTCGGGGCGCAAATTACGCCCTTTCACTCAATGAGCAAACAGAATGCCGTATGTTGTAAAACACATTTCGCAAAACAAAGGATATTCTACTATTTTTTCCCCGTATAAACGCCGTGATAAAGTCTTGCAATCCAGCTCTGCACGGTGCTACTCCCCTTACCACACCCTCCAACAGCCGCAACCTGCTTTTGTCATACAATATCCCCCTACAAAATCCGTTTCCATCAAGTATGAAACATCTTATCCTCTTACTACTCTATATAACGGTCTGCCTCCCGTCTGCCTTTGCCCAAAAGCGCACCCGCATCTTCGGTTGTCTAAAGGACACCGAAGGCAGTCCCATTGAACTTGCTACGGTACGCATTATGGGACAGAATGCCTTGACATTTACCAACCTCAAGGGCGAGTACTCGCTGTGGTGTACTTCTGCTGACACCGTGCGTGTCGTTTACTCCATGATTGGTTACGAAACGCGCAAACGCTTGCTCCGATCACCAGGTGATTCCATCCGGCTCGACGTTGTCCTGCCCCTTTACGAAAAGGGAACACTCGGCACGGCGGTCGTAACAGGACAAGGTGTACAAACAGGTACGGTGCAACGCATTCAGAAGCCCGACATGAAGCTGGGCCCTTCTACCACCGGTAATGGTGTAGAAGAGATCATTGCCACGCAAGCTGGCGTATCGACTCACAACGAACTTTCTTCGCAGTACAACGTGCGTGGCGGTTCGTTCGACGAGAACTGTGTTTACCTAAACGGTGTCGAGGTTTATCGTCCCATGCTCGTCCGCTCCGGCCAGCAAGAAGGACTCTCAGTCATCAATCCCGACATGGTTGAAAGCATTGGTTTCTCTTCAGGTGGTTTCGAAGCACGCTATGGCGACAAGATGTCCTCCGTTCTCGACATTACTTACAAACGCCCCGAAAGGTTCGAGGCTACAGCCCAAGCTTCCATGCTCGGTGCAGGAGGCTATGTCGGTTGGGGCAATAAGAAGGTCAGCCTCATGACTTCCGTGCGCTACAAGACAACACAATATCTACTCGGCTCGATGGATACCCACGGCGAATACAAGCCCAACTTCCTTGACTACCAAGCTTTCTTTTCCTGGCATCCCAACCGCCGCTGGTCGTTTGACCTCTTGGGCAACATCTCTGACAATCACTACAACTTCAAACCCGAGGATCGCGAAACAAAGTTTGGTACCATTACCGATGCGAAGAGTTTCAAAGTTTACTTCGACGGTAAGGAGAAAGATGCCTTCCGCACGCTTTTCGGAGCGGCTACCCTCACGCGCCACTTCAATCCCGAGACTTTTTTGGCCTTGCAGTTCTCTTCCTTTGCAACCAAAGAACAGGAAACGTACGACATCCAGGGCGAATACTGGCTCAACGAAGCTACGACTCAGGAACAACTCGGTGTGGGTACTTACATGGAGCATGCACGCAACCGATTGCGTGCGCGCGTCATGAACACGGGACTGCGTTTCCGTACCAAACTGACGGGGCACACCCTGCAAGCAGGCTTTAACTGGAATCGCGAAACGATTCACGAGAATGCCCGCGAATGGGAAATGCGTGACTCCATGGGCTACTCCCTGCCCTATGAACCCGACGTGCTGAAACTCATTTACAGCCTGCGGTCAAAGGCTGACATCACTTCTTCGCGCTTCAGCCTGTATGCGCAGGACACTTGGCGCATCAAGGCCAAGCCCGGACTCTTCAACCTTACCTATGGTTTGCGCTTCAGTTATTGGGACTGGAACAAGGAGGCACTCTTCTCACCACGTGTATCGGTCGGTTTACTCCCCTCCTTCTCCGACCACTGGACATTCCGTCTGGCTACCGGTTTATACTACCAGGCTCCGTTCTATAAGGAATTAAAGGACACGACGCTTCAGGCAGGCATGGCCACCGTGGCACTCAACCGCGACATCAAGTCCCAGCGTTCCATCCACTTTGTCATTGGAGCCGACTACACTTTCCGTATGGCAAACCGTCCTTTCAAGTTTACTGCCGAAGCTTACTACAAGGCTTTATCCAACCTCATCCCTTACACCGTTGACAATGTTCGTGTAGTTTATTACGGTCGCAATGCTTCCAAGGGATATGCCGCCGGTATAGATTTCAAGCTCTACGGCGAATTTGTCCCGGGTACAGACTCTTGGCTGACTTTCTCGCTCATGCGCACGAAGGAGAAGATTGACGGCACCTGGATTCCCCGTCCGACAGACCAGCGTTACAACGTGTCGCTCTTCTTTACCGACTACTTCCCCAATACGACCCGCTGGCGCTTCACACTGAAAGCTGCCTTTGCTGACGGTCTGCCCTTTGGTCCTCCCCGTTCCGAACGTGCCAAACAAACCCTTCGTGCTCCGGCTTATAAGCGCGTAGACATTGGCATGAGCTACCGATTGCTCAACAACGAAGACCGCCGCAAACACGGCTTCCTCGGTGCTTTCAAAAACATCTGGCTGGGCTTAGACTGCTTTAACCTGCTGGGTATCGACAATGTAAACTCTTATTATTGGGTGACCGACATCAATGACACACAATATGCCGTGCCCAATTACCTCACGGGCAGACAAATCAACGGCCGATTGGTATTCGAATTCTAACCCAATCGCGCGTTGAGATTTCGAAATATCGAATGCTACACACAAGTATGGCATCTTAAGCTACCATTTTCGATTCTCAACGAAGTCTGTTTCCAAAATCTATTTTAAAATTAACCTCTCTAAAACTGCATAAGCTTGCAATTATGCAAGAAAATTCGGTTCTACTGCAGATTTATCCCGTACAAGTTTGGACGGTCGGAAATAAGCCCTTACATTTGCACCGTTATCCAAATTTCTACAATCTTTTTATCCTAGGCTAATACCTATCAAAAACAGACAAGGCGAAACGCAAAGAGCGTTTCGCCTCTTTTTATGCGCTAAACTTGAGTATGCCAGTCCCGATTAATCAGAAAGAGAAGAATCACCCGATGAATCAGGAGGAAGTTCGCCGAGGTTCTCCTCTACGCGCTAACTCTCAAAGAAGGAATTAAGATACAGCTAAACCTGCTCTCTTATGCATTAGAACCTACTGATGTACATTGGAACCTGCTCACGGATGTATGAAACCCCGAAGGGGGGACAGCGACTTAGCCCAGGGTGGAACGGAGCGAACCCCTGGGGAAACAAACGGTCGTTCAAATACAATTTGAACCCCGGAGGAGTGGAAGCAAATTACTGCAGAAGGGAAACAGGGATATGCCCTTCGATGCGAATACGTTGGAGCAGCCACCCCTCCGGGGTTCGATACATTTTAAAGACCGTAATCACTTACCTAGGGTTCCGCTTCGCTACACCCTAGGCTAAGACCCTTTCACCCCTTCGGGGTTCTCCTATACACGCTGAAGCTCTAGGAGGAGAAAAATAAGATACGATACAGCTGAAGCTACCCTTGTACATTCGAATCTGCTCACGGATGTATGCCCTCCAAAGGGATTCTCCTCTACTACACGCTGAATCTCAAAGAGAAGAAATATAAGAAACGATACATTTGAGCCCACTGATGTACATTGGAACCTGCTCCGCCCCTTGATTTAGCGGGGTATCCCGGGTCAGCGGATTTCCCCGGTTGGTAAGCTTTCTTTTAAGCGTATAGCATAGCCAGCCTGAACATGAAGAATTTCACATCAGACACCCCTCTTAACTGGCTTCGAAAAGCTTTGATTTTAGCATTGAACGACTCCGCAGAAGCATTTGTCAATCGTTCCTCAAAATAATTTATGATGGTTGTACTATGGTTTGAAAACGTATCAAGCACCTTGTTGAATTCCATAGAGTCAAACTCTTCCACTTCATTGTACCATCTAGCGAGATTCAACCTTGCTTCGTCGGGACTTGACTTCTTGTTGAAGATGTCTGTCAGTTTCATGCTAAGGCTGTATCCTTCCAGAAGCTTTGGGAATTTATCAAAGAGAATGGCAGCCCTGGCCTTTTGCTGTTCGTTCCATTTGGTCCAGTGTTTCAGTATGATATGCTTGCTTCTGCTTAATATTTGCGGTAAGGTTTCCCCATTATCCATTCTTTCAGGCTCCCATTTTCCGATTCTATCTCTTTCTGCCTTACTCTTTGCATCTTTCTTCTTTTGCCGATGCTCCCTGATAGCCCTATTTTCTGCATCAAGTACTTTCCACCGGTAATGTATTCTCAATTGGTCAACAGCTTCAGACATAAGCTGTTGCACATGAAAACGGTCATTAATCAATTTAGCGGCAGGGAAAACCTTTCTGACAGTGAGCATCATTGCTGATGACAAATCAGTTGTAACTGTCTTTACAGCCAGCCGTTTCCGAAGTGGAATCCTACGCAAGATTTCACTTACCACGTCCGTAGCAACTCCGCGAATCATGGCAACTAAAGTCCCTTTACGACCTTTCGCTGCTTTGTTGGTCAGAATTGTATAAACATCTCCATTGCTCAGACAGGTTTCATCCAAGGAAAGGTTCTCTCCAATATTTTCAGGATAAAGGATATAATCATGCGCATGTTCAACTTGATCCCAGTTTCGGTAATCACTAATCTTCTCCTTGTATTGCTTACGCAGAGTCTGACCTTTTACTCCGTGACGTTCTGCAAGTACACAGATGCTTACAGGAGTAGACTCAATCTCCTTCTTTTAAAAAAGACACAAACTCTGAGTTGAGCCGTGTGCCGTCAAATTCTGATAAGTCCCAGTCGTAGCTGAAGATTTCGTTGGATGATTTATCAAGCCATTTACGCTTACGGACATGGAGATAGGTGGCACGCCCGCGTATAGGATAATCTTGAATTACACGATACTCTCCAAATCCGTAGGCTATAATTTCAGGATTATATTTGTCTTCCTTTAGTTGTACTTTCTTTTCATCAAGATAAATATCAAAACGATCAGCGCTCTTGTCGAAGCTGACAATATCAAAGTTGTCGATAAGCACATCTGGAAGGATGGCTCGAAGAAGTTGTTCTGGTTTCATAATACAAAGGTAAGCAAAGATATTTATTTGTAGGAATACCAACCAGAAATTTCCGCTGAGCCGTTATCATTCTCTGCAATAAGGCTTATATTTGCAGTCTCAAATCTAATTTCTACCTACAATCAACCTAATCAAATGAAGAAATCATTACTCAGTTTGTTGTTGTTTGTGTTATTCGTACCTAGTACACTCGTAGCACAAACCTTTGTCAATTTGACACCCAAACCGAAGACGATGAAGACTGCAACAGGAACATTGACACTTCCTGCTAATTTTGTAATCAGTCATTCGGGCTTAGACGCTGTGATGAAAGCGGAAGTAACCCGCTTTGCCGAACAATTAAATCTTTCTACGGGTTTGAATGCCACAGTGAAGGAAAACGATGAAACTGCACTTATTAAAATCGGTCTGCCTATTACCAATGTCCTTACCAAAGAGGGGGCATACAACCTTACGGTCAATGCTGATGGCGTAAAAATCAGCACAAAGAATACCCTCGGATTATACTATGCCTTACAAACTGTGAAGAAAATTCTTCCTGCTAATGTTATGGCTGGTGTAAAGGACGAGAAAATCACAACCTATACGCTGCCTTATGTAACCATCAGCGATGAACCACGATTTGAATACCGTGGTTTTATGCTTGATGTATCACGTCACTTCTTTACTGTAGAAGAGGTTAAACGAATTCTTGATGTAATGGCATACTACAAGATGAACCGCTTCCACTGGCACTTGAGTGACGATCAGGGCTGGCGCGTAGAGATTAAGAAGTATCCGAAACTAACAACAGTGGGCAGTATTGCACCTAACCGCCGATTCACGGATATGAAAACCTGCACCCAGTATTGGATTAACCGCCCCTATGGTCCTTATTTCTATACTCAGGAACAGATTCGCGAAGTTGTAGCCTATGCTAAGGAAAAACACATCGAAATTATTCCTGAAATAGACATGCCAGGTCACTTCGTTGCCGCCATGGCAGCTTATCCGGAATACAGCTGTTATCCGGAAGGTTCACACGTTATCTGGTCTGACGGCGGTATCTCTTCTGATGTTCTGAATGTTGCTAATCCTGAAGCTGTACAGTTTGCCAAGGATATTCTGAGCGAACTCATTGAACTCTTCCCCTATCAAACGATTCATATCGGTGGTGACGAATGTCCGACTTCTGCTTGGGAAGGCAATGCCCTTTGCCAACAAGTATACCGTGAAGAAAAGATGACCAACTATCGTCAGCTTCAAAGTCGCTTCATCAAGCAAATCGGTGACTTCGTAAAATCCAAGGGACGCGAACTCGCTGTATGGAATGAAGCTATTTCAGCCAACGGAGCGAACTTAAACCAGGTCACTTCAACCAAGCCGCTCGTATATTGTTGGACTGGCCCAGAAGCTGCGGCACAAAAGGCCAAAGAGCTGGGCTTAAAGAATATCTACACCCCTTGGGGGCCTTATTACATCAACCGCCGTCAGGGCAATTCACCGCTCGACCCTCCCGGTGCTGGTGATGGTTCGGACGATGTTCGCAAAACGTACAATCAAGCGATTCCTGCTGCAACAGACTACGGTGTGCAAGGTACATTCTGGTGTGAACACGTCAGCGACCGCGAATACCTCGAATGGTTAGCACTGCCCCGACTCATTGCGATTGCAGAAGCAGGTTGGACTCCTCAAGCTCAACGAAACTTTGCCGACTTCCAAAAGCGTATGACAGCCGACACTGTTTTGCTCAACTATGGTAACTACCGCTACTGTAAGTACCACATGCTTGATCAGGAAGCTGGCGAACCCAAAAAGGAATTGCCCCTCGTCAATACTGCTGAAAAGAAATATTACTACCGCCTCATTTCTGGAGGTACAGACGCAAGCCGCAAGGATCGTTGCATCGAACTGCTTGCTGACGACTCTCCCCTTTTGACGCAATATGCTGACAAGGGAGCTAAAGTAGGTACACTTTGGACCAATGTACAGGCTACAGCTAATGCGACGAACTATGAAGCCCAGTGGTGGAGTCTCGAGGAAGATCCCGCAAACAAGGGTAAATTTGCCCTCGTTTGTAAAGCACAGCCCAATGGTTCGGTAAAAGCAACTCCTACCAATACCAACACTGCGGGCCGCTGGATCTATGACAACACGACCAAGCATTACGATTTCGTATTGGGAGAAAAGGCTTACGGCAACATTGGCAACAATCATTATTACTCCATTGCAGCCAACGGTCAACACATGAACTCCTCAATGGGAGGACAGGGACTGGCTGTCAATGTGTACAACGATCCGCTTAATGGTAACGGAGGTTGCTGGCAATTTGCCCCGATGGAGAACTATACTCCTGGAACACCCGAGGCTCCCATCACATTCACTCCGCTTGCTCAGGGTAAGACTTACGTGATCACCAATGCTGTAGAAGGCTATCAAGCTACGACCTTGGCTGATGACAACAAGAGCCCTCGCCTCGCTCACTCTACGGATGCTTTCAGCGGCAATATATGGACGGCTACCGTAGCTGGCGAAGCACAAACTAACGGTACACAACTTGTTCGTTTGCAAAATGTGGCCACGGGTCGTTTCATCAGTAGTTTAAACAATTACGTAGGTCGTGAAGGTCGCCCCGTCGTTATGGATGCCACTGGCAATGATCTGACACTGAAGTACGAACCAGCTACCAAAGAGTTCCGCCTATTGGTAGACGGAAAGAGTGTATTCCCCTTACCTAATGGCAAAGTCAATGCGGGTTCTAATGTAGATGCCAATGCAACTTATGATGCTCCCCGCCTCCAAGGTGCAGCTTGGACTATACAGGAAGTTAAAGTAGCTACACTGAACTGCGTAGATGACTTAGGCAACAACCTCGGAACCTTCAAGCGCGGTATCAACGTAACTACAACGGAATTAACCGAAGCTCTCTGTCCCACGTTCGAGAATATGACGTTCCAAAAAGTCGAAACTAAGGCTGAAAACGAATATACGGTGAGCTATAAGCGTGCGGCCTTCAATCTCACCATCCAAAAGGTGGATACGAAAGGTGCACTCATCGAAAATGAGAAAATAGCTGTTCCTGTTGGTCAGGAATATACCTTCCAAACTCCGACGGTTCAATATTATACTTTCGAAAGTTGCGCAACTCCTGACGGCACGAAACTGACACTTACGAAAGACGAACTCATAACTGTAGTCTATAGTACGGAAGCATACAGTGGCGTTAAGCAGGTAGGCGAAGCTGTGAAGGAAATCAAGGCTGGTAACAGCTACCTTCTGTTTGATGCCTCGGATGCCAATAACAATGCACGCCAGGGTTACCGTCGCATTTTGGCCAACAACAAGCAGGTTAATCGTTACGCAGCTGGTACTCAGGAAATGGATCCTTCGGCTACTTGGACGCTCGTTGAGAAGGGCGAAAATAAGTATCAAGTGAAGAATGAATATTATTCTCTTTTCATTCCCCAACTGCAAGCCGGTAAAGAAACAAAGGCTTCAGCTACGGGCGATACCTTCACCTTCTCACTCAATGCAGATGGCGAAACATGGACCATCAAGGGTAGCAACAACCAATGTTGGGATGGTAACGAAAACGGCTTAATGGTCGGTTGGAATGCACCGGGTCACCCCATTAAGGCTTTCCAATATTTCGTACAACCCTACTTCAAGGCTCAAGTAACCTGTGTCAACGAAGAGGGTCAAACGCTCCAACAGAGCGAAACACTTGACAAAGCAGGTGCAACTTGGACTTTGGTTACTCCGACGATTGAAGGTTACGACCTCGTGAGCGTGACTGGTAATGAAGACTACGAAGGCCAACTTGACCGTAACCTCGACATCACGGTTACCTACAAGAAAATCAATACGGGTATCGAAACAGTTGAAACATCCACGGCCAACGTTCGTCAAGGCATCTATGACCTTCAAGGTCGCAAGCTCAATCGTATTCCACAACCGGGCATCTATATTATCAACGGCAAAAAGGTGTTGGTAAAGTAAGAACGAAGGAACATTGACTGAAGGACAGACCAAGTATTCGACAATCCAAACTTTTATAGTTTGACAACCATCGAGTCATTTTCTGTTCCATACATATTTCCCTCCAAAAGGGAATACAACAAAGCGGGTAGGACTATCGTGTCCTACCCGCTTTTTAATGGGTCTATCCATCTCACCAACAGAAATAGAAAGCATCAAAACGGGCGGCTCAGATTGCTCCTTACCGCCCGCTCTATCCTATTTCAATAAAAACTTATGCCACAAGAAACTTGGTAATGGCGTAACCGCCAACCAGTAACCAAACGTAGAGAATAGCAGCCAAAACAAAAGGTTTGGCTCCCGCTTGACGAAACTTATCGATACTCGTTTCCGTACCCAAGGCTGTCATCGCCATGGTCAAGAGGAAAGTATCCAGATTGTTGATAAAGCCTATGGTCGGGGTTAACACCTCATGCGGAATGAAATTAGCCGTTTGCAACACGGAATTGATTCCGATTACCAAAAGGAAACCAAAGGCAAACCAAGGAATAGTGATTTTGCGCTTCTCCTGTGTACCACCATTAGCAGTAGCCTTTTGCATTTTGCCCAAGCACAAGCTCATCAATACCAGCACTGGAGCAAGAAGCATCACACGAATCATCTTCGTAATCGTGGCCGCATCGGCTACATGACCTCCTGCGGCATCAATCGCATTACCAGCTCCTACCACGTGAGCCACTTCGTGCAAGGTAGCACCCGTATAGATGGCAACACCTTGATCACCCAGGCCGTTCAACAGCCCTGCACGGTAAAGGATGGGGTAGAGAAACATGGAAAGGGTGCCAAAAATAACCACTGTTGAAACAGCTACGGCTGTCTTATGCGCCTCACACTTCACTACGGGTTCTGCACCCAAAACGGCAGCAGCCCCACAGATAGCACTACCCGTTGAAGTCATCAAGGCTGTCTGCCGATCCATCTTGAGCAAGCGACCGACCAATGTACCCAGTAACAACGTACCTGCAACAATAATAATATCAGCCGTAATGGCAGGAAGTCCAATCTCCAACACTTGCTGGAATGTTAACTTGAAGCCGTAAAGCACAACACCCGCACGCAATACCTGTTTAGCACAAAACTTGATACCAGGTACCCACGTTTGCGGTAACTTATTGCGCAGGCTGTTAGCATAAAGCATACCCAAGACAATACCCACAATCAGCGGACTGAACGATAAGCTCTTGACAAACTCAAACTCCGCAATGTAGAATGCGGACATGGAGAAGAGCACGATGAGCAGAATGCCGTGCAAAACTTCCCCTCTGTTTTCTTTATTCATAAGTAGATGTGTTTGAATGGAGCGGCAAAAATACGAAAATCAAGGTCATGCAAAATTCGTCATCTTACAAAAAGAAATGTCCAGAACTCATTATCCGAAGAATCGAAGAAGGCTATCCCCTAGAATCTATATTCCTGCGAAAAGAACTTGACAAAACGGTGGGAACAGCCTCAAAGAAAATACTACCTTTGCGCCGTCAACAGACAGGAAGAGCCGTATGTCAGCTGTTTATTCAGTTTCGTTTCTTCCTTTCCTTCATATTTCAAACATACTTCTGACATGAGCACATTAGAAAAAATCTTTGCTGAAAAGCTTCTGAACGTCAAAGCTATTAAGCTCCAACCCGAAACTCCCTTTACCTGGGCTAGTGGATGGAAATCTCCCTTCTATTGCGACAACCGCAAGACGTTGGCATTCCCCGCTTTGCGCAGTTTTGTCAAGCTCGAATTGAGCCGCATCATTGCCGAGAAATATCCCGAAGCAGAAGCAATTGCCGGTGTTGCTACGGGTGCTATTGCCCAAGGTGCCCTCGTTGCAGACGCACTGGGTCTTCCCTTTGCCTACGTGCGTTCGAAACCCAAAGATCACGGTATGACCAACCTCATCGAAGGTGACCTCCAGAAGGGTATGAAGGTGGTTGTTGTAGAAGACCTCATCTCTACGGGCGGTAGCAGTCTCAAGGCTGTTGAAGCCCTTCGCCAACACGGTTGCGAAGTGATTGGCATGGTAGCTAGCTACACTTATGGTTTCCCCGTGGCAGAAAAAGCTTTTGCGGATGCCCAAGTCGAATTGACCACACTAACCAACTACGAAGCTGTCGTTGAGGTTGCACTTCAAACGGGCTACATCAAGCAAGAACACGTAGAACTCTTGCACAATTGGCGTGAGAATCCCGCTGAATGGGGCAAGTAAGCCAACGTACACCAACTTAAGCTTTTTCATCAATGTCAGTTGAGCAGTTTCAAGGTTTAGGCAAGATGCTTCTTAGTGCTGTATCTTCGCTTACCCTTTCTACGCTCCAACTGCACCACGCTCCCTATTTATAGATGTATACTCAAGAGTCGAAAACGCAGTGACCGCTCTGCCGGAACACTACGCTTTCGACTCTTCTTGATTTAAAAACAAATCGATTCTCTTCCATCGTTACATCCCAAACATTTCCTCTATGTACTCTAAATTCTTTTCGCTACTTATTGCTTGCGTACTCAGTCTGAGCGCTTGGGGACAACAAGCTAAATACGTATTCTACTTCATTGGTGACGGAATGGGTGTCAACCAAGTAAACGGTACCCAAACCTATCTCGCAGCACTCGAAGGTCGTATCGGTACCACCCCGCTCTGCTTTACCCAGTTTCCTTACGCAGCACTGGTCACCACTTATTCTGCCACCAACGGAGTAACCGACTCTGCAGCGGCAGGTACGGCCCTGGCTACCGGCCATAAGACTAAAAACGGAGCACTCGGTGTATTAAAAGACCAGCAAACTTCCGTTTCGAGCATTGCTGTAGCGGCTCAACAGGCTGGTGCTGCCGTAGGCATTACGACTAGCGTCAGCGTAGACCACGCCACGCCTGCCTCTTTCTATGCCCATCAGGGAGCACGCGGCTCCTATTATGCCATCGGTCAAGACCTCATCCGTGCCAACTTCGACCTCTACGCAGGTTCCGACTTCCTTTCTCCTTACCAAGACAAGAACCAGACTTCGCCTTCCCTCTATCAGGAGGCAGAACAGGCTGGCTACACCCTTGTACGTCAATACCAAGACTTGGAAAAGCTCTCGACTAACAAGAAGGCCTTGCTTCTTCAACCCGAAACTTATTCGGAAAAAGACCGTGCGTCCATTCCTTACGCCATCGACCGCAAAGACCCTACGGCATTAACCCTTACACAAATCACACAAAGTGCTACCAAATTCTTAAACCAAAAAGGAGGTCAAAAAGGCTTCTTCCTCATGGTCGAAGGCGGTAAAATAGACTGGGCTTGTCATGCCAACGATGCCGCTACGGTATTCCACGAAGTAATCGATATGGATAAGGCTATTCAAGTAGCCTTCGATTTCTACAAGCAACACCCCGACGAAACACTGATTGTCGTAACGGCTGACCACGAAACAGGTGGCATCGTGTTAGGACGGGGCCCGTACGAACTTCATACCCAAGTATTGCAATACCAAAAGATGAGTACCGAGGCTTACGGTAAGCACTTCCAACAGCTGCATGCTCAATTAGGCAATAAGCTTACATGGGAGGTAGCTGAAAAGGACTTGCAGGAAAATTGGGGCTTTGGCAAAGAAGTACAACTGACAGATGCCCAACAAGCTCGCTTGAAGCAAGTATTCGAACAAACCGTGACCGGTGCTGCAAAAGAAGCTGAGACACTTTACAGCAAGGTCAACAAACTGGCAGACACGGCCCGTGAGATTATGGCAGAATGTGCCCTCATCGGATGGCAAAGCCACGGACACTCTAACGGCTACGTTCCTGTATTTGCTATTGGTGCAGGAGCTGAAAAGTTCCAAGGTCAAATAGACAACACCCAAATACCGCAAATCATCTCGCAGGCTACTGGTTGGAAGATGAAATAAGCCCTACAGGCAACAGTTGTCATCAGCTTATAACGAGTCGATTGATAGAGAGCGAATACCTATGTCTCCACCCCTATCAATCGACTCTCTTTTGGTTCTACATCATCTCATTACTAAATCCTTTTTCTTTCAAAAGCGACTTCCCCACCATGTCCCGACAATCCAATTTCGAACTACTTCGCATCCTCGCCATGTTGTTCGTACTCATTCTCCATGCTACTTACAGCGTTTTCGATTATCCCAAAGGTCATTTAGTCCAAGCAGCCCCCTTCTCTTGGTTGGGCATCATTCTGACAGCCCAGGCAACCGTCTGTGCGGTCAATACATTCGTGTTGATAACAGGATGGTTTGGCACCCACTTAAAGTGGACGAACCTACTCCGTTTGGTATTTCAAGTACTCTTCTACTGCGTACTCATCACCTTAGGCGTTTACCTTCTCAAAGGCGAACGCCACAGCCTGAAGGAATTTGCTCAGTCGCTGACCTCCTATTGGTTTGTCAGTTCCTACCTTCTTCTCTATTTACTTTCACCCATACTCAATGCCTTTATTGCGCAAAGCGACGAACGCACCCTGCGCCGTTACCTCATCGGCTGGTACATTGTCACCATCCCCCTTTCTCTTGTCGGGACTGAATTAGCAGAGGGCTATTCCGCCCTTAGCTTTGTTGGGCTCTATCTGCTAGGGCGTTATCTGCGTTTGTATGGCGCATCACGTTTAGCCAACCTCCCCCACAAACGTTTCCTCCAGCTATTTCTAATCAATACCCTCGGACTTGGTGGTATGGCATGGGGCTACTTCTGCGTGAAGCCCGCTCATTTTCCCAACCCCACCTTAATCCTTATGTCCTACACCAGTCCCTTTGTCATCCTTAACGCCGTCTGTCTGATACTTTACTTCAGCCATCTCCATCTGCAAAGCAAAGTCATCAATTGGTTGGCAGCTGGAAGTTTCGCGGCTTACCTCACCCATCAACAGCTATTTGTTCGTTCCGATTACTTCGAAAGCATCCGTACACTCAGCCTTTCCCTCTCCACACCAATCTTTATTTTAGCTACCGCTGGAGTCATACTAGCTATCTTTTTACTCTCCGCTTCCATAGACCATTGCCGTGAATGGATTTGGATAAAAGTACTGCATCATGTTAACGGCATAAAGGACAGATAAGAAACTAAAACGCTGAGTCAAGTATACGAAAAGACCAATTCTATCTCCTTTTTTCCTTATTTGGCACACTTTTCCAACCAATTACTTGATTATTTCCTTCTAAAACCTCTACCTTCGCTCCCGAAATCCCGTTTAGGGAACTTGAAATCACTCAAACAATATTCACAAACACATTTAAATTCTAAACACAATGAAGAAGTTATTCTTGTCTCTTTTGGTAGGTGCTGCTTCTTTGACTGCAAGCGCACAGGTTTATGTAGGCGGCGAAGTTGGTCTGTGGCGTAACAACGACGCTAACCACACGAGCTTCTCTTTGAAGCCCCAGGTAGGTTACGAGCTTTCTAACAAGTGGGCTATCGGTGGTTCTATCGGCTTTACACACGACTACTACGGAACGGGTAAGTTTGATGGCGAAACGCTTCATAAGCTCAAAGTCAACAGCTTTGCCATCGATCCTTATGCACGTTGGAGTTATGCTAAGTTCGGTCCCGTTCGCTTGTTCCTCGACCTCGGCTTTGGCATCAGTGCTACTAAAATGAAGGCTAAGGCTTTCGACGTAGAATACGATGACGATGCATTGGTAAGCTGGCGTATTGGTGTAGCTCCCGGTTTGAGCGTAGCCGTTGCTAAGAACCTCGACTTCGTAGCACACGCTGGTTTCCTCGGCTACCGCGAGTCTGACGGTGGTTACAGCCCCTACGGCGAACACGGTTTTGGTTTCGAAGTTAGCAGCTACGACCTCAACTTCGGTTTGCTCTACCGTTTCTAATCGCAGAAATCATTCTACACGAATCGGTTGCTCATACGACTAAACCAACCAGTTTTACGAAATTACGTAACCGAATCGTTCTATAATCAAAAGGAAGATGCGCTTCAACAAGGGCATCTTCCTTTTTTTATTTTGCATTTCACAATTTCAATGAGATAAAGGCTCACCCGATAAACTAAAGAGGAACTGCTGACTGGGATTACATCCTATCCAACAAGAGGGTAGCCTATAAGGATTTTCTTAGGCTCTGCACTGTGCGAATCCTCAAGAAAGCGGAATTTATAGAACCTCGCACTGTGCAGACCCTCAAGAAAGCGGAATTTATAGAGCCTCGCACTGTGCGAACCCTCAAGAAAGCGGAATTTATAGAACCTCGCACAGTATAAACCCTCAAGAAAGCGGAATTTATAGAGCCTCGCACTGTATAAACCCTCAAGAAAGCGGATTTTTAGAACCTCGCACTGTGCAAACCCTCAAGAAAGCGGATTTTTTAGAACCTCGCACTGTGCGAACTATCATCTAATCCGCTTGACACATGTTCCGTACAAAGCAAACCTTCCTACAAACTGCTTGACGCATACCTCGCACAGCTCCACCCGATAAAGTCAGATGAGCCCCATAAGCTCTTCGGGCTTCCCTGTTCTCCAATTTTCTCGTACACCCCAAACTTTTCCTTGTATATTGAAGCATTCACACCGAGTTTTATCATCTGTTCTGTACTTTTGCCAAGCATTGGGCGAATTCCCTACGTATTCATCCTTTCACCTTTGAGAGTTTCCTCGAAAGTTCCCTTCCTCATTCGCTTTTCTACAAGAAGTTACAACTCCCAAGCGACTGATTGCGGAACCACGACATTCTTCTGTCATTGGGAAAGAAATACCACAAGATACAAGGAACGAACCCATTAGGATTCACACACAAACTATTCAATTCTTCATACAATGATAACCCGAAAATATCCCGTGCGGGGCATGAGTTGTGCAGCCTGTTCTGCTCATGTAGACAAAGCCCTGCGAACCGTCCCTGGAGTCAGCGAAGTATTTGTCAACCTCCCCATGAACGAAGCACGAGTAACCTATAATGAAACCCTTTGTACCGACAAAGCATTACAAGAAGCTGTAGCCAAACGTGGATTTGAATTAGTCATTGAAGCAGAAAAACCGGCTTCGCCCTCTGCCGCTACAATTGAGGATAACTCAGAGGAACTCACCGAAGAAATGCTTGCCGCTGCACTCGCACCCACTCCCGAAGAACGGGCTGAAGCTGAATTTACCCGTCACTACCAGCTACTTCGCCGACAGACGCTCGGTGCTTGGGCTATTGCAATTCTGTTGATGGGCTGTATGCTGCTTCCTGCTTTTTCAGGACAAGGCATCTTACTCTTTCTGCTTGCTACCTTATCGCTCGTCTTGTTTGGTCGAAGATTTTATAAGAATGCTTGGCGGCTGGCACGACATGGCACTTCCAATATGGATACGCTCGTAGCCCTGAGCACGGGTGTAGCCTACCTCTATAGTACTTTCAATTTATTCCACCCCCAATTCTTTTTACAGCGCGGACTGGAGCCTCATCTTTATTTCGATGCGGCCAGTATGATTACTGCCTTCATCTTGTTAGGACGATTGCTCGAAGCCCGTGCCAAGCACCGCACGACGCACACCTTGCGCCGACTCATGGGGCTGCAACCCCGCCAAGTCGTCGAATTATTGCGCGACGGCAGTGAACGCATGAAACCGATTGCCCTCGTTCGACCGGGCAATACCCTGTTAGCACGACCGGGTGACCGCATTGCGGTAGACGGAGTAGTCGTAAAGGGTACATCCAATGTCGACGAAAGTATGCTCAGCGGTGAACCCATTGCAGTCAACAAACAAGTAGGAGACCGTGTACTCGCAGGAACCATCAACAAAAACAGCTCCTTGCATTACCAAGCCGAACGGGTTGGCGACGATACGATGCTTGCCCACATTGTGCGTCGAATACAAGAGGCACAGGGGTCGAAAGTTCCCGTACAAGCCTTAGTAGACCGCGTAGCGGCCATCTTTGTTCCGATCGTGATGGGAATAGCTTGCTTGAGCATGATCGTGTGGATGGTACTGTCCCCCACACACGGATTGACTCACGGACTGCTCGCCCTGGTTTCCGTCCTCGTGGTCGCCTGTCCCTGTTCATTGGGTTTGGCTACTCCTACTGCCTTAATTGTGGGCATCGGCAAAGGCGCAGACCTAGGCATTCTGATTAAGGATGCAACAGCATTGGAGGTTGCCCGTCAGATTGATACCGTCATAATGGACAAAACGGGAACACTGACTGTGGGGCATCCCGGAGTTGTAGGTTGTTGGTTTGCCGAAGAAAGCCCATACCGCTCCATTTTCTTTTCCTTGGAAAAAACATCATCCCATCCTCTAGCAGGAGCTGTGTGCGAATACTTGAAACGAGAGCCGCTCTTGGCTGTCAGTGAGTTTTCTGAAACACCGGGACAGGGCATTACCGCACAAGTCAACGGTCACTGCTACGAAATAGGCAGTTGGGAACGACTGACGTCACAACGCAAACTTTCATCTGCGCTTCCACTGCATCAAGTAGAAGACTGGATGCAACAAGCCTATACATTGGTTGCTCTGGCTGACGAAGTGGAAATCGTCGCCGTTCTGGCACTGGCCGATGAACTGAAATCGACTTCGGTACGTGCCGTAGCAAGGTTGCAGGATTTAGGTATTCGCACTTGCATTCTGACGGGCGACACGGAAGCTACGGCGGCGGCAGTAGCTCGAAAGGTTGGCATCGAAGACTATGAGGCAGGTCTGCTTCCGACAGACAAGGTGGCTTACATCGAACGCTTGCAAGTCGAAGGACATTGTGTTGCCATGGTAGGCGACGGTATCAATGACAGTGCCGCCTTGGCTCAGGCTGATTTGAGTGTAGCAATGGGAAGGGGCAGCGACATTGCCATGGAAACAGCGATGATGACGCTGGTTTCCTCCGATTTGATTCGTTTGCCCGATGCCATCCGACTTTCTCAACGAACCGTGCGAACCATTCGTCAAAATCTATTTTGGGCTTTCTTCTACAATGTCATCAGCATTCCGATTGCAGCTGGTCTGCTTTATCCCCTTTGCGGTTTTATGCTCAACCCCATGGTGGCTGGTGCGGCTATGGCACTGAGCAGTGTCAGTGTAGTGACCAATTCTTTACGTAGCGGGTATAAACGTTGATACGAGCTTAGGGAACGCCGAAAGCATCATTCCCATCTGCTTCCGTGAAATTCCGTATCTTCCGTGGTTCAGAAAAGAACATAAGCACATTCACTCATTCCGTCCGTTCTCCCTTCCCCAATCCGCTGTTTGCCAACCCGTTGCGTCTCATTCTTTCAAGATTTACTACCTTTGCGAAGCGTTCCGGAACAAGCCGCACCCCGTTATCTGCCCTTTGTTTCCCTTCGCCTTCATCATCCTATTCAAAAAACAATCGCTCATGCTCTTCAGCCAAGTCATCGGACAATCATCCATTAAATCTCAGATTCAGCGTATGCTGAAGGAGGAACGAATTCCCCACGCCCTGCTCTTTGCAGGCCCCGAGGGAAGTGGTAAACTCCCGATGGCCTTGGCATTGGCAACCCGTTTGCTTTGCGAACAACCAACAGCCGAGGGCGAACCATGCCACACGTGTCACCAGTGTGCCATGACCCAAAAACTGGCACACCCCGACCTTCACTTCATTTTTCCTAACGTCAAACCCGAAGGTACTGCACGTACGGTGGTCAGTGATGACTTCCTGCCCGAATGGCGTAAACAGGTGCAAGAGTCGCCCTACTTTACCCTGCAGATGTGGCAACGGTGTATGAAAGCGGAAAAGAAACAGGCACAGATTATGGTAGGAGATGCCAACGCGATTATTGAAAAGTTGGCCATCCGCAGTAATCAAACAGGTAAGCAGGTGGTCGTCATCTGGATGGCAGAACTGATGAGAACCGAAACAGCCAACAAGTTGCTGAAGATCTTGGAAGAGCCACCAATCCAAACGTACTTTATCCTGACGGCTGACCATCCCGAACGCTTACTCCCGACAATACTCAGTCGTACCCAGCGCATTGACTTCCCCCCGCTCACAGTCAGCGACATTCAGCAAAATCTCTGTACGCAATACGGACTCCAGGAAGAAGATGCCCGCTTCGTAGCCAACGCCTCAGCTGGTAATTACATCCAAGCTCTCAAACAGATTGGTACGGATGCCAACGAGGCCCGCTTCTTCGACCTCTTCGTACTCTTCATGCGACTTTGCTATAGCCGTAACATCTTGGAGCTTCATAAATGGGCTGAAGAAATTTCCCAATGGGGTCGAGAGGAACAGAAGGCTTTCCTCGAATACAGCCAACGCTTGGTACGCGAAAACTTTATGTACAACTTTCATCTGCCGGAACTGAATTACATGACACGTAAGGAAAGCGACTTCTCGGTACGCTTTGCCCGCTTTATTAACGAGCGAAACGTTATTGGCATTCAGGAAGAACTAGGCGATGCACAACGTGACATTGAGCAAAATGTCAATGCCCGCATGGTGTTCTTCGACCTCGCACTGAAAATGATTGTACTCCTTATACAATAGGAAACCAGGAGCTTTACCCCATGGTGGTGGTTTTTATCGAAATCAGTCGAATAAAATCGAGCGATACACACACAAGTTCCTGATTTATGGCCAAACGCTTTCGACCACTGTTGGCTCAACCTGGTGCCCTACCCTTTCCTTTATTCATCCCATCTACCCCCTTTCAAAAAATCACTTTATGATATCTGACTCCACTCCTCAAAACATAGCCGCGTCTGACAAGGATAACCCTTCTATGCAGGATGAACTGCAAGACACGGCACTCGAACCTCAAAAGACAGACGAAGTTCCCGCCTACAAATACGTACCCTTCGAATGGGGAAGCCCCGCGCTCCGAGGCATCTCAGCCCTGGGATGCGGACGTAGCGACAAACAGCTCAATACGTTTGACTACCTCGCAGACATTCCGGGAAATGTCGACACGACCGACTATGTAGAGGTACAGTTTAAGAATACCCGCAAGGGCTACTACCGCAATGACAACCACTTGGAATTGCACAAAGGCGACGTGGTGGCAGTCGAAGCCCAACCGGGACACGACATCGGTACCGTTACGCTCACCGGTAAACTGGTCACACTGCAAATGAAGAAACTCGGCGGACGTGCCTTGGCTGATGTTAAACGAGTCTACCGCAAAGCCCGCCCCGCTGACCTCGAAAAGTATGAAGAGGCAAAGGCACGCGAGTACGACACCATGATTCGTTCCCGCCAAATTGCCAAAGACTTGGAACTCCAAATGAAAATCGGCGATGTGGAATACCAGGGCGATGGCAATAAGGCCATCTTCTACTACATTGCAGACAATCGTGTGGACTTCCGCAAACTGATTAAGGTTTTGGCCGAAGCCTTCCACGTACGCATCGAAATGAAGCAGATTGGTGCCCGACAAGAAGCAGGACGCATCGGCGGTATCGGTCCGTGTGGCAGAGAACTTTGCTGTGCCACTTGGATGAAGAATTTCAGTTCGGTCAGCACCGCTGCCGCCCGTTTCCAGGACATCACCCCCAATCCGCAGAAACTGGCCGGACAGTGTGCCAAGCTCAAATGCTGCTTAAACTATGAGGTTGACACTTACATGGAAGCCATACGTAAATTGCCCGAAAAGAATGTGCCGCTCGAAACAGCTGACGGAACCTTCTATTTCTTCAAGGCCGATGCGCTGGCTGAAGTCATTACTTACAGTTCTGACAAGCGCATGGCTGCCAACTTGGTGACCATATCGGCCGCCCGCGCCAAGGAGATTATCCAGCTCAATGCCAGGGGTGAGAAACCACTCTCACTGAAAGAAGAGGGGGAAGAGCCCATGAAGCAACACATTGACTTGGCGGAACAAGACGACCTCACGCGCTTTGACAAATCGCGCAAGAAAAACAACCGAGGCAATAAGCGCAACGACAACCGAAGGGAACGAGCTCCACGCAACCCAGAGGAGAAAGGCAACCGTGCTCCCCAAGAGGGGAAGCCACAGCGCGATAACAAAGAAGCGTACGCAGAAGGTAACCGTCGCAACGACAACCGACGTCCGCGCCGCGACCGCCGCGACCGTAATACAAACGATCGTAACTCGGCTGACCGCAATGCCGTACAGCATGCCGCTGCTAACCCCTCTCTCCATCCAACTCACGAGAAGGATTCGAACACAGCGCCAGCCTCTCCCACCAAAGAGAAGCAACAGGATTAAAACGACAAGTTTCTCATGGCAAAAGACAAAAAGTCTCCCTGATTTGAGTCTCCTCGTCCGCACAATTAGTCTGTAACGGCTTTGGCCCAACGACTGAAGCCCCCCGACTGATTCACTTATCTCTGATGATTCTCTCCGAAGAGCCAGCAAGGAAAGGATTCCTCGCTGGCTCTTCGCTATTTTAAAAGGAGGTTAAGGATTCAGAGAATGTCGCGCTTGAATGAAGTCGTCTGAACTTTTATGAAATTCAAGATTTGCCTTAATTTTTGAGGCGTTTTTGGGCCTTGAAGAAGGAGTGTAGCGAGCTACACGACTGATGAAAGGTCAAAAAACGGCCAAAAAGAAAGGTGAAGATTGAATTTAGAAGAGATAAATCTCCAAATCAAATCTTCGTCAGAAAAGTTTAGACGACTTCAATAATTGAACCAGCCCGATTCGTACCTTTCCAACAGATTTTTCCATCCATACTTACGACATGAAACCGCTGTTTTACCTCTGGGGATTACTGCTCCTTATCACGGCGTGCCACCGTTCTCCCATTGCCTATGAGTACCAACCCACTCCCACTGACGGTTGGGAACCTGGCGACACGCTCCACTTTACCACCGACACACTGACAGAAAGTGGGACTTATCAACTCCACATCGGTGTTCGCACAGCCACCGCTATCAGCTATCCTTACCATTCCTTGTGGCTGGTCATCCAACAGGACTGGCAACGCCCCAGCCACCAACAAACCGACACCATCGAATGCCAACTGGCCAACCGACAGGGGGACAAGACCGGCCAAGGAGTTACGCTCTATCAATACGAGTTGCCTGTCACACAAATTCAACTGGAAGAAGGCAACTATGCCCAGATTCGTGTTCACCACATCATGCGCAACGACCTGTTGACCGGAATTGCCGATGTGGGAATTAAACTGGAAAAGGTCCATCAAGAATAATCTCTCCTTCCGCCTAGTCCCATTCATCCGGCAAGCAGCTGGAATAAAGTATCTCCTTCGGCAAGTCTAACTTTTTTGTACTTTTGCAACTCATTTCCAAACAGCTTCCTTCTGCATGAGAGGAAGCCTTGCTATTTTCCTATCCCAACATGTTTCAAGAAGAAAGTAACCCCTCACGGGGACGCATCGAAGTCGTCTGCGGCTCGATGTTTTCTGGCAAGACGGAAGAACTCATCCGCCGCCTCAAGCGTGCCCGCATAGCCCGCCAACGCGTTGAAATCTACAAACCGGCCATCGACACCCGCTATTCGGAAGAGGACGTAGTCTCTCACGATGCCAACTCCATTTCCTCCACCCCCATCGAGTCCTCTCGTAGTCTATTGCTTCTGGCCACCGATGCGCAAGTGGTTGGTATCGACGAGGCCCAATTCTTTGACGACGCGCTACCCGAAGTCTGCAACGAACTCGCCAACAGCGGCAAACGCGTAATTGTGGCTGGCCTCGATATGGACTTCAAGGGAGTTCCCTTCGGCCCGATGCCCGCCCTGATGGCAATGGCAGAGGATGTAACCAAGGTACATGCTATTTGTGTACGCTGCGGTAACCTAGCACATGTATCTCACCGCATTGTCAACAAAGAGCAGCGCGTGCTCTTAGGCGAACAAGACGAATACGAACCTCTCTGCCGCCACTGCTACAACCAGCTTTGCCAGGAAGTTTAAGAGCTTGCGCATTTTCCCGTTATGCGACCGATTCACACTTCAACGAGTCTTCTCCTCATCTTTTCCACTGCGCTACTAATAGTTTCTTCTTTTAACCCCATTCTCCTCCCTTCTTATGGAACAACTCATTGACTTTGTCCAGCAGATCCTCAATTACTGGATTGACTTTATCCTGCAAAACCTCAATTACTGGTGGGTTTGCATCTTCATGATTATTGAAAGTTCATTCATCCCCTTCCCTTCCGAAGTAATCGTTCCCCCTGCTGCCTTTCTTTCCATGTTAGCAGACAGTCCGATGAACATTTTCCTCGTCATCGTCGTAGCCACCATCGGTGCCGACCTCGGTGCACTCATCAACTACTTCCTTGCCAAATGGTTGGGACGCCCCATTGTTTATAAGTTCGCAGACAGTCGTTTCGGACACATGTGTCTGATTGACCGCGCCAAGGTGGAACATGCCGAAGAATACTTCCGCCAACACGGTGCCACCTCAACTTTCTTTGGCCGCCTCATTCCCGCCGTACGCCAGCTCATCAGCATCCCGGCTGGACTGGCAGGCATGCGCCTTGACCACTTCCTGCTCTACACCACACTTGGAGCTGGCATTTGGAACACCGTGCTCGCCCTTATCGGCTATGCCATCTACACTCAGGTTCCCGCTGGAACCACCACGGCTCAGGTTGCCGAAATCGCAAAAGGCTATAGCCACGAAATCGGATACGTTATCCTCGGCTTGGCTATCGTTGTCGTTGCCGTACTTATTTACAAAGGCAGAAAGAAACAATAATGGGATGCTCTATCAATTATAGTTTAGGAGTTCACGAGTTTAAAGGTAAGCAATTGAACTGAATGATATAAAATAAATTTCAACACCTACTTAATTAATAGAACCAGCCTCATCTCTACGCTTACGGCTTATGCATTCTTCCTTTCCCACAAGCCTGCTCCTCCTGTGTTGCGCCCTGACCGTCAGCCCGACAGTCAAGGCGCAACCTGCTTTGGATGCCCCCAACCAATCGGTCGCTCCCGAAAACCATACGCTGACGGATACAACTTCGCAACACCTTCTACCGAACGCACTTTTTCCCCTTACCCAGAAGGGAGTCAGCCAAAAGCAATGGCTCTGGGGCGTGGGCCATTCTAACGTACTCGACACCTATCTCTCTCCCATGGAATACACAGGTCCCCACTTCACCCTGCTCCACCAGTCGGAGCGGAAAGCCCGATGGGGACGAGGTTCGGTGACCACCCACAGCCTCTACGCTGCCCATGCCGCTTACCTGCACTCGCCCACCGATGATGGTAAGGCATGGGACGGAGAATTTTCTGCCGCTGGTGGCTGGCTGTATAACTGGCAGGTGCATCCACGCTGGCGGCTGGCAGTTGGCGGCTGGGTGGAAGTGTCAGGCGGATTTACATACAACACGCGCAACGGCAACAATCCGGCGCAGGGACGCTTGGGGCTCAGCCTCTATCCGTCAATCTTGGTGGCCTACCGTTTTCCTTTCTTCCAAAAGACAGCCACCGCCCGGTTGCAGGCCGATGCCCAACTGCTGGGTGTACAGTTTTCCCCCTCTTACGGCCAGTCCTACTACGAAATCTTCTCCCTCGGTCATACTTCGGGCATCATTCACTTCACCCAGCCCGGCAATTGTCCCACTACCCGACTGCAAGCACTCGTCACCCTTCCGGTGTGGGGAGCCAAACTGACCCTGGGTTACCTCGCAGACATCCGCCAAAGCCAACTCGGCGGACTGAAACGCCACGCCTGGCGCAATACCTTTGTATTGGGCTATACGCGTACACTGAAAATTCTCCGATAGTATTCCCTATGCCCTTGGCTTTCCCCTAAAGTTGCTGTATATCTCCACTCTTTTCTCCTATTCATTCCTATGCACCTCCGTTCTCATCTTTACTCCCTTCTTTTCCTGGCCACTTGCCTCTTACTCCCAGCCTCCTGCATCACCGAAGACGTGTACGACCACTCGCGCCGAGGCACCTTCGAAGCCCTGTGGCATACGCTCGACGAGCATTACTGCTTTTTCGACTACAAGCAGCAGGAGTACGGCCTCGACTGGAACCGCGTGTACGACACCTACAGCCGCACCATCGACGAACAGATGACTTCGCGCCAGCTCTTCGAAGTACTTTCCCGCATGACTTACGAGTTGCGCGACGGCCATGTCAATCTCTATGCCGCCCACGATGTGGCACGCTACGGCGACTGGTTCGACCGCTACCCGATGAATCAGAGCGACTCCCTCGAACGGCGTTACCTCGGGCTGTCCCACGAATACGAATCGGCCGCCGGACTGAAGTACCGCATACTCGATGACCAAACGGGCTACGTACGCTGCGCTTCCTTTTCCCTCCTCTTCGGCGACGGCAATTTGCAGGAAATGATGCGCAAGCTTGCGCCCTGCCGAGGCTTGATAGTCGATGTACGGAGCAACGGCGGCGGCCTGCTTACCGCCGCCGAGAAACTGGCCTCCCTCTTTATCAACTCACCAACCGTCGGTGCTTACATGTGCCACAAGACCGGACGCGGTCACAATGACTTCTCCTCGCCTCAACCCATCGAGCTGAAACCTTTCGTCGGATTGCGGTGGCAAAAGCCTGTGGTCATCCTCACCAACCGCCGCACCTACAGTGCCGCCAACAGCTTTGTCATGTACCTTAAGGGACTGCCCCGCGTCACCGTTGTCGGTGACCGTACGGGTGGTGGAGCGGGCATGCCTTTCTCCTCCGAACTCCCCAATGGCTGGAGCATCCGTTTCTCTGCCTGCCCCATGTTCGACCGCCACATGCAACCCACGGAAATGGGCATCGACCCCGATGTAAAGGTAGACATCACGCCAGCTGACTATGCCCGCAGCGTGGATACCCTCATCGAAACGGCCCGCCGCCTGCTCCAAACTCCTACCGCCGAACAGCAAGCGGAGTAAATGCCATAATAACAACGACCTCCTTTATCCCCCTGCCACAGCCTCTACCCACTTTCTAATTATGAAATATCCCCCTTTGCTTCTCTTCCTCGTTCTGTTTATTCTCAGTTGCAAGCCACAATTGCCCAAGGCTCTGTCGCAAGCTGCATCGGTGATAGAGTCTCATCCCGACTCAGCCCTTCACCTGATTCGTCAGGCCCAAAAGGCATGTGAAAACGTTCCTACCTCCCAACGTATGCTCCTTCAGATACTCTATGCAGAAGCGATGAACAAATCCATGCTGCCGATGGACACTTTACGTTTCGACGAGGTATATAACTATTATATGTCGCATGGCTCTGCCAATGAAAAGATGAAAGCCTGCTATTTGATGGGAAGCATTTTCAGAGACCGCCATGATGCTCCCCAAGCCTTGCAGTATTACCAACAGGCTACCACAGAAGCTCGGACTTCAGACGCAGATTGCAACTACAAGGAGCTGAGCCGCATCTATGGTCAGATGGCGGAAATTTATCAGCAGCAACGCTATCCGCAAAACGTCATTCGTGCAGCCCGTCGGGGCATGACGTATGCACTGCAAGCAGGTGATTCGCTGACCTATATTGACCTGATGGCACAAATAGGCGGAGCCTACCGCCAACTGGAAAAAATGGATTCCGCCTACCATTATTTCGACTCCTGCTATCAAGCCTATAAAGCCTCGGGCTACCGGAAAGAAGCTGCTGCTATCCAAATATGCAAGGTCGATTATCATCTCCAAAACAAGCAATACGCACAGGCGAAAGCCGGGATTGACGAATACATGCAGCATTCTAAATTGATTGACGAGCGCGGGAATCCGATTGCGCCCCCATTCGCTTTAATCTATTATTACCTCGGAGAATACTACCAGGCTGTAACGCAACTGGACTCTGCCCAGATATGCTACTATAAGGTGTTGGCCCATCCCACCCTGATACAAAATGTAGAGAACGGAGCATCGGGCTTGATGAAACTCTACGCACAACTTCATCAGCCCGACTCTACGGCGAAATATGCCCACATCTATGCTGCAACTAACGACAGTGCCAACCGCATCCATTCAGCTCAGGAAATCATCCGTATGGAACGGCTCTATGACTATACAGCCGCTCAACAACAGGTCATCACAAAGTCTGACAAGATAGCTGCCTTGTGGAAAGTCCTGTTCCTAACTGTCATCGTCTGCCTAACTTTTCTTGGAAGCCTTGTTTGGCTGACTCGGATGATTCGCCGACGCACCCGCATCCATCAACAGGCCATGGAGGCGCAACAGGCAAAGTATGAGCGAACGGTTGCCGAAATCGAAGAAACCGCCGCCACACTCCAGATCGACTATCTCCGCATACTCCAAAACTGTCGGCAAGCCGAAGCCGAACTGCTCCGTTTACGTGAGCAGACCAACGTGGACCGACAGCAACAGGAAGCATTGGTGCAAGTAAAGGAAAAGGAAATCTCTGAACTTCGAAAGTCACTGACTACCTACGAAGCACATTTCAACGTAGCCGAATGGTCTCAAAAGTCACCACTCGCCAGCCACACCTTCATCGCCATGCTTCATCAGCTGGCTCAGGAAGGACGAGCTGTCAACACGCAGGATATAAATGACCTCACACAGGTCGTCAAAAACTGTTTGCCTGACTTTTATACCAAGATCGAAGCCTTCGCTGACCGTCTGACTTCACAAGAATTGTTTGTCCTCTTCCTGACCAGACTGGACTTTTCCCCCTTCGAAATAACCAATCTTTTGGGGCTGAGCAAGCAACGTATCTCCAACATACGCCGTGACCTAAACCTCAAACTCTTTGGTGAAAAAGGAACCCGAAGCCTCAACTCACACGTTTTCAAGCTGTAAAGGCTAGAAGTGTACAAAGTGTACTTTTGAGCATTTATCTCTGATAATCATATTAATAGAATATATTTTCTGGCTTATCTCATCCTATCGGTGTACTATGTGTACCAACTTTTTTTGTTCAACAAGAAAGGTGCGTATACATTTGCACCGATTTTTTTATGGGGCTTATAGCTAAAACTTTAAGACTCCCCCACTGCCACGCAAATCCTGCTAAACACAGCTGTGATAAAGATATACTTCCCATCATCAGCCATACCCCAGCAATTCACCTGACGCTTCAAAAGACCAGCCAATCGCCATGCCTTCCAATCCCCTATGCCTTCTGTCTGCCAGTTTCTCATTGTCTGGAAAAGACGAAGTGTAGGAGACGAAATCGCACAAAGCCTGGTGAACTATGCATTTCACAAACAGGTAAATGACGAGTAGTCCCCTGTTGAAGTCGAATTTTAGATTTAGGTTCGTTGAATATTAGGGAGCTAAACAAATCTAAAGCGGTTTTATTTGGAAGCTTATAAGGTCTGTATATACTTTTGCGTCGTTCCCATTACAGTGATTTTGCAAAATCGCATTAGCATAGACTCTCTATATATTTACTACTTCACTCCTAAAATTCTTCTGTTTTATGAAATCAATCCTAACCACACTAGTCTTTCTTATAGGCTGCATTTTCCCCGTTTACGCCCAACAAGACTCAATTACAGTCTTTGGCGACGTAATTGATGCCTTCACGGGGGGGATTGTAGAAGAAGGGCAGGTCGATGTGATGCGTCCCGACTCCACCTTTATGCACAAAGGCAGATGGACTTACAATGTTGATGATAACGTACGTACTGAATCAAGTGTATCCGTCAAAGTTCCCCACAAGGGGAAATACCTGTTGCGAATCACCCACCCTGACTATATGACTGAGTGGGTTCCGATTAATGTGAACCCGTTGAAGCGTAGCAACTCATGGATTATTCTCTCGGATAAAATAGCCTTACGCAGACGAGCCAGAAAGCTAAAGGAGGAAACGACGCTAGGAGAGGCGGTGGTAAGCGTGACCAAGATTAAAATGGTGATGAAGAAAGATACCATCGTTTACAACGCAGATGCATTCCAACTGTCACAGGGCTCCATGCTGGATGCGCTGATCGAACAGCTGCCCGGAGCCGAATTATCAGAAAGCGGATTGATTACAGTAAACGGCAAGCCCATAAGCAGCCTGCTGGTCAACGGCAAGGACTTCTTCAGGGGCGACCCTAAAATTGCACTCGACAACCTGCCTGCCTATATGGTAGACAAGGTGAAGGTCTATGAACAAAAGACGGAGTTCGAAGAACTGACTGGAAAGAAAGAGCTGGTACGTCCGCTGGTAATGGACGTAAACCTGAAAAAGCAGTATTCGGCCGGCTGGCTGGCCAACGCAGAAGCTGCCTACGGTACTCAAGAAAGATATTTGGGGAGAGCCTTTGCCCTGCGCTTTACGGACTGCTCACGACTTGCCATTTTCGGCAACGCCAACAACACGAATGATACCCGCCGACCGGGAGCCCGGGGCGACTGGTCACCTTCGTACCTGCCCGACGGCGAACAGGAAAGTCAGACGGCCGGAGCAGAATATGTTTATGAGGACAGAAAGAAGACTTTCGAATGGGTCAGCAACCTGAATGCTTCCCACGCCAAAAACGTATTGATCAACAGCACGGAGGGAGAGCAGTTTATCCCGGGCGAGAAAGTATTTAACCTGTCGAGAAGGGACAATCACAGCCATGCTGCCAGTCTGGAGACTTCACATCGTTTCAACATCAAGAAGAAAGTACGTCAAAGCGGCAGCATTCACGCCTCATACCATAAGAACCGCGCCAACAGTCAAAGCCAGGCGGGCGAATTTGCAGGCAATCCGTATGTCCAGATTTCGCGGGGCATGCTTGACAGCCTGTTTATCCCCGGCGGAAGCCGGCTGGCTGACCTGGCCCGCTATCGCCGAAGCCAGCAGGCCAAAAACCGGAGCGAAAGCTGGAGCATACAGTTGCCTTACTCTTTGAGGACTTCTCTTCTCGGCTCCCGAGGAATAGGCGACATGCTGAGTTTTAATGTGTCAGGCGGGTACGACCAGTACAAGTCGTACGCGTTTGACCACTACAAACTGGAGTACTTCCCCCTGACAGACAATCGTACCGACTACCGCAACCGTTACAAATACTACCATTCGCGCCATTATTTCTATAACGGTGACCTGAGTTATTACATTCAGCTAGACCCGATTTGGATAAACCTGAGTTATGGCTATTCGGAAGACTACCGCAAGGGGCGTAACGACCTTTTCCGCCTTGACCGTCTGGAAGACTGGGGCAGCGACAGCAACCACCCCATCGGGTCGCTTCCCTCTGCACAAAACGAAATGCAACAGGCACTCGACGAGCAAAACAGCGAACATTCCGAACAGCGCAAACGTTCCCACCAGGTAAGTTTAAGGTTGGAATACCGCAGTAAGAAGACCAACCGTACAACCCTTGTCGCTTATCTGCCGCTGCGGATTGAATCGGACTGGTTGGTATATAACCGTGCAAGGCAGACTTTCGACCTTCAGCGCACCAAGCCCCTATTTATGCCAACGCTGTCATTGCAACAAATCCTATCGAAGGACGAGGCTATCGAACGTTATACCAACCTTGTATTTCAATATAATCTCGTTCCGTCCTTGCCGGGTATCATCAACCGCATCGAGCTGGTCAACGACGCCAATCCGTTGTACATACAACACGGCAATCCGCATCTGAAAACCAGTATCACCCACAATCTGTCATTCGACATCTCCACCAGCCGCCAATACCGCAGCCTCTATAACCTCCACCTGGGCTATCAGCGTACACACCATGCGTTTGCCACAGCGCGTACCTACAATTCCGCAACAGGCGGCTACTCCGTACGTCCGGTCAATGTCAACGGAAACTGGCGAACAGACGGACGACTCACGCTCAACCGGCAGTTTGGCAAGCAAAAGCAATTTACATGGGATAATCAGACCTCCTTTTCCTTCGACCACAACGTCGATATGTCCAACATCGACGGCGAAACCATCAACACGCTCAGCACCGTGAAGAGCCTCTACTTGCGCGAGCAGTTCCGCATCGGCTACTCGCACAAAGGCTGGCATCTCAGTGCCAAACTTCAGGGAAGCTACAACCGCCTGACCGGTGACCGTCAGGATTTCAACACGATTACGGCCTGGGACTATAGCTACGGAGTTTCAGCCCGCATTCCCCTGCCCTGGAAATTCGGACTCAGTACCGACCTGACCGTGTTCAGCCGCCGTGGCTACAATGACCCTTCGCTCAATACGGACGACGTCGTGTGGAATGCCCGTCTCGAACGCAGCATCCTCAACGGCAACCTGACCTTCATGGTTGACGGCTTCGACTTGTTGAAGAATCTGTCGAAGGTTACCCGCACGGTCAATGCCCAGGGACGCACGGAAAGCTACTCCAACGTGATTCCCTCCTATTTCATGGCGCATATCGTCTACCGACTGAATGTACAACCTAAGAAAAGAGCTAAATGATAGGAAAGAGGCTTTTTTGCTGATATCACAACAAATCGTTTATTCAGTACATTTTCTAACCATCTGATAATCTGTCATACATTAGATATGGTACTTCTCTAATAATCAGTTCATGAATAGATTCTTACTACTTTTATTTACTGCATCCTACGGCTTATCAGCTTCAGCACTGACTGCTAATGACAGTATCGAAATCATCGGTAACATACAGGATGGTTTTACGTACGAGCAAATAGACGATGTCCGAATTGAAATTATGCA